>Ga0182024_10009804_pt1 | contig 19704 bp, 36 predicted proteins | sample P32metaG_FD_120480 | JGI IMG/M metagenome (GOLD analysis project Ga0182024, IMG submission 120480) | Permafrost microbial communities from Stordalen Mire, Sweden - P3-2 metaG (Illumina Assembly) | ecosystem: Environmental > Terrestrial > Soil > Wetlands > Permafrost | place: Sweden: Stordalen... | reverse complement strand
CTCGTCGCCACGCCGCCCTTGCTCCCGGCGGCGCGGGCTTCTTCTCTCGTGAACTGATGCGCGCGACCTTTCGCGTGCGCCGCCTTGCCGCCCTTGCGCGCGATCTCGCGCTGCTTCTCGGGGTCCATGCCGCCGAAGCCGTTGCTGCTCTTGCTCACGACGTCAGCGCCCGCGCGAAGACGCCCACCGTTGCCGTCAGCGACGCGTCCATGACTCCGTCCATGATGTCGCCGAACGGGTTCTTGAAGACGCGCCGGAAGTTCCACCCGAGGCACGTGGCTTCGTTGCGGAGCCAGTTCTCGCGGTGCTGGAGGATGAGCATGGCCGAGAGGACTTCTTCCTCGGGCGGCACGCTCTGGTCGTGGAAGTGGAGGATGTGCTCGTCGGTGGCGTCGAAGCAGATGCGCTTGTTCTTCGCCGCGATCTCCGATCGCCGATGCGCGAGGATGTACTGATGGCCTGAGTAGCCTCCGCGGCAGAGGATGTACCGCTCGCGGGCCCAGGTCTCGTGCTGCTCGGGCGTGAGAAACGAGAGGAGTACCTGAGTCGCCGGCTCGACGGCTCCCACGTAGCAGTCGGGACACGAGGGTGTTGGGCGCTTCACGGTCACCGCCGCCTCCGCCTTGGGCTTCGTGGCGAGCGCCTTCAACCCCCCCTCCGTGGTCGAACGCTCACCCTTGCCCGGCTCGCGGTGCTCAACGACCTCGACCTGGCCGTTCTTGAACCGCACGGCCGAGAGGACGGCAGGGCCGGGCTTCAGCGCGGCGATGACGACCGGGCCGACCTCTTCGAGCGGCGCATCGAGGATGACGTCCATCGTTCGGTTCTCTCGGTACGGATCGCCGGACAGAAGCTCCAGGATCGGCTCCTTGAGCCACCCCCTGTCGGTGAGGATCCCACCGATGGCGCCGAGCGCGATCTTCTCGGCGTCGGTCGGCTCGACGATCGTCAGCGTGGTCTTCTGCTTGTCCTCGGCGTTCGGTTCGAGCCTGAGGTCGCCGTGCCAACTCGGCATGTACCAGGCCTTCACGATGCCGCCGCCTTGCCGTTGAGATGTGGCGCGGAGGGTCGTTCGAGCTTCTTCATGGGTCCGATGATGGACTGAGCGGCGGACTTGCGCTTCTTCTTCCGCTTCGCCGACCTGCCCTCCTCACGGATGGTCTCGACACTCGCGCTCGTGACCGGCAGGTAGTCCACCATCGACGGCATCTTGCCCTCGACCGGCCGCTGGCCATCGAGCTTCTTGCCGACGAGCTTCAGCTCCAGCTCCGCGGCGACGTCCATCATCCCATGGCGCCGCGCCGTGGCGATGGCGTACGTGAGTGACTCGGGCGTCTCCTTCTGTCCCTGCATCATCCCCTTCAGCGCCGGGATCAGCTCCCGGATGACCGTTGCGCCGTAAGTCTCGGCGCCGCTCATGGTGGTGCCGATGTTCGGATTCAGACCGTTCTCCATCGCCTGCTTGCCGCGCATCACATCTTCCGGCGTGCTGGTGAACGCGAGCAAGTCATCGGCCTGGAGCGCCATGTGACCGATGCGTCCGAGATCGAGATCGGGCGCGTCGATGAGTCGCCGCAGCTCTTTACGGATCGCATCGGTGAGGCCCTTGGACTTGGGTCCGTAGGGGACGTGCTTGCCCTTGTGTTTCATTCGCGGCATCTGGACCATGAAATCCTCCACTCCCCAATTCACTTCTGAGTTCGTGCAAATGTAGGCGTTGGTGACTGCCGCCTCGACAGCATCGAGCGCGTCGGTGGCTGCGCTCACGAGCTAACCGCCGCGCACATGAGCCCCGCGGCGCTCTTGTCGAGCTTCTTCATCGCTCCCACCGCGAGCTTCTGGAGAACCCTGTCCATCGCGCGCTGCGCCTTGATCATCGGCGCGAAGTGCCTGCGCGCGCACGCGGGGCACATGATCTCCCAGCAGTCGAGACACCGGATGGCGATGCGGTGGCGCTGCGCGTAGAGACGTTTCGACTGCGCGCCGCTTCGAGGCGGCACGACACCACCCCATACGAGTCCGCGACGGCAGAGCGAGCAGGCGAGGCGGCGGCGACGAGTCACGTCGCGAACTCCCTCTTCAGCAGCTCGATGAGTTCGTCCCAGCTCTTCACACGAAAGACTCCCGCACCGATGATCTCGTCCGCGCTCCGAGGCGAGTCCCAAAGCACCGGCCGCACGGTCTTGTCCCGACCCATCCCGATCCAGTAGTCGCTCCACGCATGCAGGTGCGAGGGCTTGTCGTCGATGAAGACGTCGCCGTGGACCCTGAACTTCTTGTCGGCGTGGATGATGTCGCGGTGGTGGATGCCGAAGTGCTGCTCCAACCACTTCTCGCGCTCGTGCATCCATGTCTCGGATCCGTTGAACGGCGACGTGAGGATGGTGACATCGACGATCTCGCGGAGCCGCGCGAAGCCTTCCTTGGCGCCATCGTAGACGGGGATGGCTAGACAGCCGCCTCGCGCCTTCATCCGTCGATAGACCTCATCTCGCGCGCTTCGTTCGGGCTCGGGAAGAGAGTCGTGTAGTTCCCATGTAGTGACGATGGTCGGATCAAACGTGCGCCCGAAACGTATGTCGTCACCATCGTAGAACTCGACTTTCTGGATAGCGTCTAACGCGGCCTGCACGAAGTGAGCAAGTACGCCATCGACGTCGAGCAAACAAGACGGTTTAGACATGAACCCACGTTCTCCTCAGAATCACGCTGCGCATAGCTGACTTAGAAACGCCTAATTTCTTAGCTACAGAAGCTATGGTCTGTCCTGAGGCGACGGCGTGTCTCGCTTCTTGAACAGTGACTTCAGTAAGTTTGGATGAATGGTGAACTGATCCACGTCGACGTTTCTCCGGGTGAGTTCTAGAACCGTTATTGTCGCCGAACGATCGACTCGTCACATTCTTCTGAAGAGCCTGACGACCCTTGGTAGCCATGTCCATCATGTTGACTCGTTGAGTACCGAGGAAAAGGTGATTTGGATTGCAGCATGATGGCGTGTCGCACTTGTGAAGTACAAAAAGATCGCCAGTTTGGCCAACGCACAGCTCAAAAGCTACGCAATGTGCATTGACGTACTTTCCAGCACGATAAACGTTCCCGTACCCATACCCACCGATGGCTCCAGTCCAGATCCAACACTGACCAAGCTCAGGCCTATGCTTTGGTACCGGTCCATTCTTGTTGACCTTGGCCCAAAAACGTTCCTCGAAAGAAAGTATCGACCTCATCGACCTTTACTTTACTTCTTCACCTTCTTGATCGGATAGAGCCCGAGCGACCTGGCCTCGGCGACGACGAGGTTCTTCACGATGTCACCCTTGCCGATGTGGAAGCCAAGTTGGTCGCCCCTCTTCTTGGCGATGGCCTCGATGAGCTTGAGCACCTCGGCGGTGACGGCGATGGTCGTGGTAGCGCTCATCTACTTCGCGATGGACGCGCGCACGGCCGCGTCCTTGCCCTCCATGAGCTTTCGCAGAGTCACCGTACGCTCGGCGTTGCGCGGAAGGTTCTTGACCACCCACTGGGCCAGCTCACAGAACGGTTTACTCACCGTCTGCAGCTCCGGCTTCAGGTGGTCGTACTTGAAGAACTGCATGATCGGTTCGATCGGCACGACGGGATCCATCTACTCCTCCTCTTTCTCGACCGGCATCGCCGGATCTTTCTCGCCGCTGCCACGCTTCGGCGGCGGTCTGCCCGCAGCGATACGGATCTCCTCGATGGCCCACTTGGCGAGGTCTCGTCCAACGACCATGACCGCCGCGACGAGGAGCGACTCCACGACCTTGCGGCCGAGCGTCGGAGGGACCTTTGGATCCTTGGGTGGTCGATCGAGCGGTCCGAACATTATGGCGTCACCGTAGGCCGCCATGAGCCAGTCGTCAACGCCGCGGTCGCGCCGGCAACCTTCGTCTCACACGGCCGCCGTTTCGCTGCGCGCTCCGCTCCACGTTGAAGAGGATCTCGCAGTCGCAGTAGCCGCCGTGCTCGCGGAAGTACGCGATCGACGCCTCGACGTCGCAGCCCATCTTCGAGAGGATCGGTCTCGCCAGCTCGAAGTCCGGTCGCGACGAGCACTTCCAGCACTTCCAGGTCGCTGACTTCGGATCGTGAGGGTTCGTGCGGTGGAAGTTGCAACCTTCGGAGCCTGAAAGTCGATCGACGAAGTCGCCCCACTTCGGGTGGTTGACGGTCATCGCGACCGTCACTCGTCGTCTCGCTTTCGTTGAGGTGGTCTCATCGGCAGCGGCTTCTTCAGCACCTCCGGTATCGGCGTTCGCATCGAGGTGCCGAGCGGGATCTTCCCGGCCGAGAACGCGTTTTCGTACAGCGGCTCGCCGATGACCCTCTCGTAGACACCCTTCACGTAACTGCGCTGGGAGTCCGTGAGCGTGCGCCACCGATCGAGCATGCCCTGGAACGCATCCCGCCACCTCTCTTCGTTCTCGTCGAGGTCGCGATTCTTCTCCTGCTCCGATGCCCACGCGATGCAGGCGCGGAGGAGCTTGGCGTCGTCGGGGGTCACGAGATAGCCGTTCCGCGCATCTTGACACGATGTGGGCGTCCGCACCGCGGGCAGTCGAGGATGATGAGGGCGCCCGGAATCGCCATCGCTTCGGTGATCTCCGAGGGCTTGTCCGGGCAATCGACCTCCAAGATCGGGATCATCGACTGGGGCATCGTCCAGCCACACTTGCACGTGGCGACGCGACCGTTCTTGTCTGGCGTGCGATTCACGGTAGCCATCCTCCTAGCCCCGACAGATCCGGCCCACCGCAGCCCATCATCATCCCCGGAGACGTCGGTGCGTATATGCGCGCCGCGACGAGTACGAATGGGGGGTGAGCGTTCCTTCGATTCTCCCACTCCACGTTCGCGGCGACACCGGCTGCCCATACGCACTCGAAAAGGATCGGCACATGGCTCATGTGACACCACGCCGCGCCTGCGGGGTACCACTTGCCCACGTTCGGATCGTGCTGGTCGGTCCCTGGGAAGACGGGCTTGTGCTCGTCCCACACCATCCAGATCCCGTACTGGCTCATCGCTCCCATCCGAACGTCACACGCTCCGGCGTGAAGTCGTCCGGCCACGGCTTTCCGCTGCGCGGATCGATCAGCACACCGAATAGATCGATCTTGAGGCGCTTCACGTCCACGAGCGGTTCGACGAGCAGAGATAAGATGTCGCCGTGACGAAGAAGGAAGCCCGGCCTGTCGAGGTGAGCCTCCGCGTAGTTGAGCGTCACGATGAGTTGCTCATCCTCGATCGGCAGCGGACGATTGACTACGCCCGTGGTCTTCTGAGACCACTCGTAGATGATGCGCTGGTGATTCCACACGAGCTGCAGTGGGATCTTCGCAGGGTGCATGCGTACACCCATGAGCATCGCGAGGGACATCACTTCTCCATGCGACGAGAGCGTGGTCTGGTACTTCTTGATGCACGCGGGGACGGAAGTCTCGGCGAGGCGAGCGATGTCGATGCCGTTCTTTGGCACCGGGCCGTTCAGCCACACCTCGATGGTCTCCAGGTCCCAGGTCTTCATCGCTTCGTCACCACCTCGCCGTCGACGATCGTTCCGTTCACGATCGCGAGCCTGCGTCGGTACTCCTTCTTGTCGAGCTTGTAGGGAACGATCGTTAGCTCGCCGTTGCCGGTGACTTCGATGTGATCGGGCGGCGCACCGAAGACGGGGCTGAGGTGCTCGGGCTCGATCGTTAGGAGAACGGTGCAGTCTCTGCCGACGCTGATCTCATCGATCTCGACGTGCGCGCGCGCCGACCCCCGCCTCGCCACCACGACCCCTACTCCCCCTCGCGCGCCAGCGTCTGATCGAGCTTCCTACGCACACGCCGCACGCGCTTCTTGCTCGCGCGTCGACCCTTGCGGTGGGTCTCGTTCATCCGGTCTCGACCCCACGCTCGGCTTCCGCCGCGCGCGACCTTCGTAGCGGACCGGTCCGCTTGGGTCACGCGGCCTTCGTGTGCGCCGAGGTCGGCTTGCAGTTGCGCATCGGCTGCCCGCAGCTCGGGCAGTTGCCTTCGAGCACCTTTGCAGCCTCCTGGGCGCCTGCAGAGAGCAGGAACTTCGAGACGCTCTCCCCCCGGAGCTTCGCGGCGGCGCGGATGCTACGGAGCATCCTCGGGTGCTGCACGTGGAGCGAGGTGATGAGCCCCGGGTTGGCCCTCTTCTTGGTCGGTTTCTTGCCGGGCTGGGCCATGCCGTGGAATCTATTAGAAGCTGTTGCTAGCGTCAAGGAAGGGGTTGCCGGCCTTTACGGGAGGTGCAATCGTCCTCGACCACCGATGGGCGAAGGAGCGGTTGCGGTCGAGAAGCTCTTCGTGAAACGGACCTGCTTCTGCGCCAAGAAGCGACACGAGTCGGTTTGCGTCGCAGAGCCGGTGATTTTCGCGCACCGATGCAAGCACACCGACCGCCGAGTCTACGCGCGCGGACTGTGTGTGAACTGCTACACGACCAGCCGTCGTCGCGCCAACATGAAACCTGGACGGCCAAGGTCAGGTGCTACGCGATACCATCTGAAAAGACGGTACGGCATCACTCAGGAACGATACGACGAGCTGAACGTTCTCCAAGGTGGTCTCTGTGCGATCTGTAAGCGTACGTGCGTGACGGGTCGCAGTCTTGCTGTCGACCACGACCACGAGACGATGGAGGTGCGTGGTCTGCTCTGCATGCGCTGCAACAGAGGCATCGCCATGCTTCGTGAAGACCCGGTCGTTCTGAAGAACGCCGCCGAGTACATGGAGAGAGCCTGCTTGAACGCTGCTGCGTACATGGAGAAATTTTGCTCGGACACTTCAACGAACGAAGGAGAGGGATGATGACCATGCAGACGCTCGCGACCGAGACGCGTTCTATCCGCAAGCGTGACGGCCGCACCATCCAGCCGTTCGACACGACGAAGATCGAGCGAGCGGTCGGAGCCGCGTGGCAGGCGTGCTTCGGCGCGCTCGATCACGGAGCGTTGGAGAAGGTCACGCGCTCGGTCATGCAGACGATCCCTGAAGGCGTCATCGACGTCGAGACCATCCAGGACGCGGTCGAAGTCGCGCTCATGCGCCACGGCCACTTCGCCGTCGCCAAGAGCTACATCCTCTACCGGAACGAGCGGGCCGAGGCTCGGGCGCTGCGTGGTCGGAAGCCGGACCCCAAGGCCATCTCGAACTACATCCACGTCTCGAAGTACGCGCGCTACCGGCCCGACCTCGGGCGGCGCGAGGTGTACGAGGAGACCGTGCAGCGCGACGAGGACATGCACGTGTTTCGCTTCCCGCAGTTCGCGAGGGAGATCCACGAGGCGTTCCATCTCGTACGCGAGCAGCGTGTACTGCCGAGCATGCGATCGATGCAGTTCGCTGGGCCAGCCATCCTCAAGAACCACTGCAAGCTGTTCAACTGTACCTTCGGTCACATCGATCGGTTCGAGGCGTTCTCGGAGGGACTCTATCTACTCCTCTGCGGCAGCGGAGTCGGCTACTCGGTCCAGGTCGACCACGTCGAGAAGCTTCCGCCGATCGGTTTCGTCGACAAGAAGAAGGTCAAGCACCACGTCATCGCCGATACCATCGAAGGGTGGGCGGACGCGGAGAAGGCGCTCTTCCAGTCCTTCCAGGACGGTGTCTGGATCGAGTTCTCTTACCACCTGATTCGTGATGCGGGCGCGCCGCTCGTCACGAGCGGAGGTCGTGCACCTGGGCACATGGCGCTCAAGGCGTCGCTCGAAGCGATCCGTTCCCTCTTGCTGAGCGCCCAGGGTCGACAGCTGAGACCTGCCGAATGCCATCGAATCATGTGCATCGCGGCCGAGGCTCCGCTCAGTGGAGGCGTGCGTCGTAGCGCAATGATCGCTCTCTTCTCGTTCGAGGACAGCGAGATGACGAACATCAAGGCGAGCAACGACTGGTACGAGCGCGAGCCCTACCTGTCCAACGCCAACAACTCCGTCGTGCTCCTGAGGAAGAACGTCGACAAGAAGAAGTTCAGGCGCATCTTCGAGATGAGCCGCACCTGGGGTGAGCCGGGAGTGTTCTTCACGAACGACATCCACTACGGACTCAATCCGTGCTCGGAAATCTCGTTTGACCCGCGCCTGGTTGTCGACGTCAAGATCCAAGCGCGTCTCGCCAAGCGAGGCATCCACGTCTCGCTCGGTGCCATGTTCTCCGGTTGGGGGTTCTGCAACCTGACAACGATCAACGCCGCCAAGCTGACGTCGCTCGACGACTTCATGGAGGCGGCGCGCGCAGCTACGTTCATCGGCACGCTCCAGGCGACGTACACGACGATGCCGTACCTCGGATGGGTGTCCGAGACCATCGCAGAGCGTGACGCGCTCCTGGGCGTCAGCATGACGGGCATGCTCGACGCTCCTCAGATCGCGTGCAATCCCGTGTACCAACGACTCGTCGCTGAGAAGATCAAGGAGTGGAACAGCGAGTTCGCGCAGATGTTCGGAATCGAGACGGCGGCTCGCAACACGTGTATCAAGCCCGAAGGAACGTCGAGTCTGGCGCTCGGCGGCGTGGGTGCTGGACTACACGCGCATCACGCACGAAGGTACTTCAAACGCATCATCGCCGACGAACTGGAGTACCCGTTTCAAGCCTTCCGCGACGTCAACCCGCATATGTGCGAAAAGAAGCCCGACGGGAAGTGGGTTCTCGTGTTCCCGGTCGAGGCTCCTCCTGGGGCTATCGTGAAGCAAGATCTCACGGCGCTCCAGTTTCTGGAGATGGTCCGCTCGACCCAGCAGAACTGGGTGGTCCCCGGAACGGCTCGCGAAGAGCACTCACCGGGCCTCACGCACAACGTCTCGAACACGGTCCACGTCCAGAAGGACGAGTGGGACGCGGTCGCCGACTTCATGTTCAACAACAGGGACGAGCTGACGGGCGTCTCTCTACTGCCAGTGACGGCTGACAAGCAGTACCAGTACGCACCCAACGAAGAGGTCACCACCGCGGCCGACGAGGTTCGATGGAACAATCTCCTCGCTCACTACAGGCCGGTCGACTACACGAAACTCTCCGAGGCGTCGGACGAGACCTCGCTCAAGAGTGAACCTGCATGCTCGGGTGGAGCTTGCCTCGTATGAGTCGCCCATCCTTCGAGTCCATCTACATGCGCCTCGCGCTCGCGATGTCCGAGCGCTCGACCTGCCGCCGACTCCAGGTCGGCTGCGTCATCACGAGCCCCGACTTCCGGCGCGTCTACGCGGTCGGGTACAACGGCTCGGCGGCCGGTGGACCGAACGACTGCGATCGACACGGAGAAGACGCCGTCGGTTCGTGCGGATGCTTGCACGCCGAAATGAACGCCATCATCAACTGCTCGGTCGTGCGTGAAGCAGAGAAGGTCGTGTTCTGCACGAATTTGCCGTGCGTCGCGTGCGCGAAAGCGCTCATCAACCTCGGCGGCGTCCGTCGCGTCTACTACGCGAAGGACTACCGCATCCACGAAGCTCTTGAATGGCTCACGAGGGCCGGCATCAACTGCACTCACAACGAGAACCTCTGATGACCGCCGCAGACGACAGTGACGGTTGGAACGCTGGAGCCGCGGGCAACATCTACGAGTCCGGCAGGCAGTTCGGTCTACGTGAAGCGCTCAAGGTCGTCGACGACTACTGGTCGCACGGGCTCCCTGGTGTGAGGCAGCGACTCCTCGCGATCCTCACGCAGCCGCAGGTTGAGAAGCAGGTCCCGAGCCTCGAAGAGCGCGCCGAGGTGCTCCTCATGTGCGTCTCCGTCATGGACGGCGAACTGACCAAGGAGATGATCGTCGACACGCTCCAGCAGGCGCTCGAACCGGTGCGCGCCCTTCGGCCTGGGGCGGGAGACCACGATCTCCACTGCGAACAGAACAACGGCGACTCGGACGTGTGGATCAAGGAAGACGCTCGCGACGGCGCTCCTCCGTACGAGGGGTGGTGCTGTAGCCTCTCGCGACTGCGGCAGACCATCGACGCGCTCTACGCGCCGCTTGCGAAGACGTGACCGATCCGTACCGCACCGCTCCCGTGTTCGCCGGGCGATGCGGTCGCGGCCACATGCACGAAGCCAAAGCAATCGGTGCCTGGTGCTGCGTCCCTCCATGCTGTCCCAGCTGGCTGGGTGGGGGATTCGACCCTGAGCGTCGCATCGAGCGAGTCGAGGTCACGGAAGGGTCGCTCTGGCCCAATGCGCAGTACGGTGGCGTGTGACTCGCGTCTGCGCTCCCGACCGGCATCGTCACGGACCGCCCTGCTCCGTCTGCGGCAAGCAGCTCCGTCAGCACAACAAGAGCGGACGCTGCGCGTCGCACGGGCGCTCGAAGAGCTTCGACCACGCGACCGGCAAGTGCCTCGGGTGCGGCGTCATCGTCCTCCACCCAAGACTCCGAGCCCCCCACGCGCTCGTGTGCCTGCGAGGCGGCCTGCTTGGTGACGACGAGATCAAGAAGCGGTCACGCGAACGTCATGCGACTCTTCGCGAAGACAGACGAGCGTTGAACGTGTGCATCGGGTGCGGTGGAGAGCCCATCGCCAAACAGACGCTCTGCGTTTCGTGTCGCCAGCGTTCTCGGGATCGCGAAACTGCCCTTCGTCGCGCACGAGGGCAGAAGGTCCGGCAGCCCATCACGCTCACGCACGAAGGTGAAACGCTCTCACTCGCCGACTGGGGAAGACGCCTCAGCATGGACGTTCGCCTGCTCTGGTCTCGATGGAAGAAGGGCTGGCCTTACGAACGCATTCTCCTCACGCCGCGCACGCTGGTCCCGAAGACCCACTGTCTGCGCGGCCATCCGTTCGACGAAGCGAACGTCTGGATCTACAGAGGCAAGAGAAACTGTCGCGCGTGCATGAAGGAGCGGTGCCGTACGCGTCGCGCGAACGCGCGAACATCGAAGACGCCGTTTGCGCCCGAGGTCTTCTCGCCGATGCGGATGGCTCCGCCCACGCCGTCCATGTCGTGGACGCCTACGCCGAAGATTCCCGAGACGCCCAAGCCGAGGCCGCCCCGTCCTGAACGTAGGAGCGCCATCGCGAAGAAGCGCGCCGAGACCACCAAGCTCCACGCGCAGGGGCTCTCCCTAGGATACAGACGCGTTCACATCTGCGACGTGGATGAGTGCCATCGTACGAACGACGTCGCGAACGGTCGGTTTGCGACGCCTGGAGGGCGCGCCTGCGAGCGCTGTGGAGAGACCGTGACGACCGGGTTCGTCGTGGTCGAGCGCGTCGAGAAATCGAGCGGGCGTGGTGTTGGCGACTCCGTGTGAGTCTCCCACGCGCATCTCGACGCGCTCGCGTTGCCGTTGGTGGACCCGACGGGGTGCCGCCCCCCGTGTCCGACAAGTCTCTGCGTCACCATCTACGTGCGTAGCCGCTACCGCGGCCGGTACTGCTGCCCTTGAGTTTCATCTCTGGAGGCGGGTTGGGATCTAGGGCTACGGCCCGCCGCCTCTCGTGCGACCAGGATCGATGAACCTGGAAGGCCTCTGTGGGTTCATGCCCCGGCGCCTACTGAAGCGCCTCGTGCCACCGGGACACCATCAGGCCGCCTTGCGGGCGACGATGGGGAGGGCGTTGTCGTTCGCTCTCGGGTTTGCTCGGGGTTTGGGATGGGCCGAGCACCATCTGCACGCAGGTGAACACTTCTTCTCGCCGTCGAATCTAATTCGGGCCCGTTCACTTCTGAGCGACGAGGGATCGCCTCGCCGTGGGCCCGGTTGCCGCGGGTGAGCCCAGTTGACCCGTGAAAGACTCAGCCCCTCCATAGAGGGGCCAAGTCGTCGTCTACTTCAGCTACACGTACATGACCTTTCCTCCTTGGAGGAGCCAGAGACCCCAGGATGACCGCGCTCGCGCTCGTCGTCAACCGGAGCTACTCTCGCTCTCAGAAGGTGGCGCGCATCGGAGCCGACATCTACGCCCCGGAGTCGATGCAACGGCGTTCCCCCGGCCGACGACGGGGACTTACGTCCGCCGGCAGTAGGATCTACTCTCTCGGGCATGCCCGACGAACCTCTCTGGCTCCCTCAGGCCGTACCGCCCGGCAGCGTCAACTACGTCATGGCTGCTCCTCCCGTCCAGATCGCGGTGGCCGGCGTGATGCTCCTGGAGCTTCGCCCGGACGGAACGATCTTCGTGCGAGGTCAACCTGGAACGGACGCGGAGATCGTCGCGGCGCTGCGCGAGTACATGGTGGCGTTTCGCGATCGATACGCGTCGCCGCCGCCGACCGTCTGCGCTCGATGCAAGGGTACCGGCATCATCGAGACCGGCAACAACGACATGCCGTGCGAGTGCCCCGCTGGCGACGAAGCGTTGTTCAACACCGTCGATGGGCTCAAGACGGGGAAGGAGATCAGGACCCGCTAGCAGCCGCAGCGCCGACCACAGCTCCGATGCCAACACCCACGGCCGCACCCGTCCACGGACGGTCGGCGACCGCCCAACCGATGAGCGCTCCCGCAGGAGCGAGGAAGAAGATGGCGGAGAAGGCACCGAGAATCGCGCCAGCGCCCGTCTGAGCGACCGCGCCTACGGGTCCGGCCGCCGCGAGCCCCAGGGGGCGCTGGACGCCCCAGTCGTCGATGTCCATGCCTCCTAGGCTACCTCGTGTTCGCGCTGTACGCAGCCCACCCGAGAACGCCGACCTCGATGGCTGCCGTGGCCGCCCCGGTGTAGAGCCAGAAGTCCTTGCCGCGAGCCCCGGCGAGGAAGATCCCCGCGCCGACGAGCGTACCGCGCACGAGGAAGGTTCCGAGCACCTGGCCGAAGTTGCTCAAGGTCGGACCACGTACGAAGCTGAGTGCGGCGTCCCCTGAAGGGAGGCACTGGTTGCCCGTGGTCGGCGGTGCGCCCAAGCCCCAATCGTCCATGACCTACATCTTAGCGCACCTCGGGAGACTCGAACTCCCAACCTTCACGGTCTACGTCCGTGCTGCTCTACCGAATTGAGCTAGAAGTGCGTGGCTCCCACGGGTGGAATCGAACCACCGACCTCCCTCCGCCGCAAGCGGCATCAGGCGCTCTACCCACAGAGCTTCGCGGGAATGTTCGCGCTGCCAGCTCTCGTCCGAGCCCGTGCACGAGCATCCAGGCGTGACCCTGGACCTGTCGACGAGTGGTACCGCTGACCGCGCGAGTGCGCCCCCGATGGATCGAACATCGGACCTCTGGACTGACTGATCCAGTGCTCTGCCAACTGAGCTAGGGGCGCGCGTGTTTCACCGCAGCTTGGGCAGCGACGACACGTGCCGCCCGATCACCCCCTTCCTGCCGGGCCTGAGCCCCACGGCGGTGAGCTGGCCCGCGTACGGACCCTCGTTCTCGATGACGCGCACGAGCGCGATACCTTCGCGCTCCAGACGATCCGCCTCGCGCTGCAGGTGCGGCTCGTCGCGGCACGCGAGCACGACGACGTACATCTCGCGCGAATGGGTGCACTCGACCGACTGGCCGATGGCGTGACCGAGCTGCGCGTCGCGTGCTCCGGTGGCCATGTCCTTGCGGACGATGGCGTAGTGGCATGGAGGCCCTCCGAGAGCCTCCACGTCTTGGACGGAGGCGTCGATCGGGGTGGCGCGGCGGTCAGCCGAGCCGCTGTAGCTTCGATTCCATGAGCGCCATCATAGGTCGCTCGCGGACGGCGTCAAGCGCCTGGGGTCTCGACTGCGCGAACGGGCGAGGGCCTCAGCCCCTATCGCCGTGTCCTCCCACCGCCAGCCGCAGCGAAGACAGACGCAGTCGTACGGACCTGCAGAGCGGCACCAGAACACGCCCTCGGGACGAAACGAGATCGGGTCGTTGTGTCCGAAGAGCCAACACCAGAGATGCCTCAGGTTCACCCGAACTCTCCGTCGATGTCGTAGGAGGCGCCCTGGACGTACTGCCGCATCTCTGGCGGCACGGTCAGACGTGCGCTCAGCTCCTCGATGGTCTCGGGGTGTCCTGCCTTGGCTCGCCGATCTCGTTCGGCCAGACGCGCGAGACTCATCACGCTCCACGGCGTCACGTCGAAGAAGAACGTGTGGCCGCAGCCGGAACACGTAGCTTCGTAACGTCCCGCTGACAGACCCTCGTGCGACGCCCTGCCGTGCTCCGGGTGGGTGCACTTGGGCGGATCCAGATCTCCGATTCTGCGGATCATTAGAAGCAGCCCCCTTAGCGAAGCGGCGGGATGATCGCCCTGAACGCCAGCCAAGTGAGTGTGCCGAAGATCCCGATCCCGACAACGACACCAGCAACGCTCGACGCGGTCGGCGCCACGACGGGAGCAGACGCGGGCCCGACGCCGCCCGCGACGTCTTGCCCCGCGTTGAGCGCGGCTGTGGCGCCAGCGATGGCGTAACCGGCTTCCGTCCCCGACTCGGCGGCGAGTTCCCTCGCGAGCTGCAAGGTCACCGAAGCACCCTGGATGCTCGTGCTGTAGTTGCCGAGCTGATGGTTCGCATCGGCGATCTCCTGGAGCGACGGCGAGATGGTGATCGTCTCCGCCGCATCGGCCGTCGCCGCCGCGTCGTTGCCCGCGCTCGATGCCGCCTGTCCGCACGAGACCCACTGCGCGACGACGGCCTGGTAGTCAGCGATGCTCGCGGCAACGTTCTGCGCGGCTTGAGCCGCGGTCTGAAGCGCGAGAGCTTGAGCAAGGTTCGTGTTCACGGCTGCCATCCTCCGGCGTATTGCTGATCGACCTCGGCCTGACCCCCAGCGATAGCTGCCGCGCTGGAGTCGAACGCTCCGCGAAACGTGGCGAGCGGCAGCGGGTAGTTCGCCGGACCGTTGACCTCGTACGACCAACCTCCGGCAGCTCCAGGAGCCATGATCGCGCTCGCGATCGAAACGCCTCGATACGTCACGCTCTGAGGCTGCCCGTCTACGTACGCGCCACCCGCGGTAGCGGCAGACGCTCCCGACGTGACGTTCTTGACGATGACCGCAAGAAGGCCCACGACCGACGCGCCGAGCACCCACTTCCAGGCGTCCTTCATCGCACCCACGCGGGGTAGATGGTCCGAAACGCCATCCACAGGATCCCTCCGGCCACGGTCGCTCCCACGATCGCGCCGACCACCTGAATCGCCCCCGGCGAGTCGGTCGCCGCGGGGGCAGTCACACCCTTGGCCGCTGTGTACGCGTGCCCATTGATCCACGTGATGAGGGTCGACTCGCTCGCAATCGTCGGAACGTGCGGATCGATGGTGTCGTTGTTGGCGGAGATGTCGATTCCCATGCCGTGGTCCGCCGCCGAAGCGTTCGCGGCCGTCTTGACGTCGGTCGTCCAGAGCGCGTCGGGGATGTTGGCCGTGGCCTCAATGACCCCGTCGTCGAGACCGTAGAGGTCGACCCGCATACGCCGAGCGTAGCACCACTCCCGCTAGGGGTGGTGGTAGGGGCAGTCCGAGCTGTGACCGAACGCGAACGCCTTCGTCAGCCGCCATGAGGCGTGACCGAAGCAGACGTGAAAGCAGCCGCGCTTGTCGTGCATCGTCACCTGCGCGATGACCTCGCGCTCCTTACCGGGGAGGACTGGTGGCGCGTGCTCGCGCGCGAGGCCGCGCTCGCAGTAGTAGCAAAACAGCTGGGCCATCAGACCTCCTTCGGCCTCATCACGCCGCGCGCCTGGTCCCGCGTGATGAGCGGAACACCCGCTGCTCGGAGCGCGCGGAAGTTCTCGCCCGAGATGGCAAGCGTCGCAGGACCGAAGGGAAAGAAGATGAGAACGTAGGCGCGCTTGATCTTCGCTCGCTTCATCATTTCGACAGGCGTCTCGAAGACGGCCACCTTGAAGGACTGCGTGGAGGCGGGGACGTCGCTCATGTGCGGTTCCGTTTCCTGGCCTTGCGCGCGGCCCTGCCCTTGGATCTCGTCTCGGCCTTCTTCGTGACGGAGGGGCGTTGGCGTTCGCCGAAGCCGGGAGGCTTTCGCTCGTCGTACAGCTCACCGGTCTCGGTGTCGACGGTCCCGCCGTAGCACTTCGGGAACTTGCGGACGCTCATGGGTGCGTGATTGAAATGTGCGCAGGGCCGCTTCCCACTGCGGCGACCTCGGGGATTGGTTAGGACCCGTGCTCTCAGCTTGTCCGACGAAGCGCGCAAGTCCCAGGGTCGGACGGTGGAGACCAATCTTCCACGCGTTTCCCAGTACCCGCGCAGATTCTGAGCTACCCGCGCACGAGAAAGACCTTACACGAGTCACTCTCGATGGTCGAGCTTGACGCTGCCGTCGCCCGTGCGTAGGTACACACAGTCTTCGGCTAACTCGCATTTCCGCGAGTCCCGAGTCACCTAGCGCCGCCGACAACGCGGCAAGGAGAGACAAGTGAGTACACCTACGAACGCAGGTCCGTCTGCCACGGCTTCGGCAGTGGCTGCGGCAAGCCTCATCCACAGTCCGTCAGCCGCCACGAGCATCATCTACTTCGCACGGATGACCGCTCTTCAGGCGGCTATCCAGCTGCTCATCCTCCTCAACATGCTGTCCATCTACAAGTGGGTGGCCAGGGCGTGCGGCTGGTACCACCGCGACCAGGGGTTTCACCAGGGTCTCGGCGAGTTGTCCCGTCAGAGTATGCGGGCGGGCGGCGGCGCCGTCTCGGCGGTCGTGTGCAGCGCCGGTAGCGATGGGCGGCCTACGATACCGGGTCGACAGTTCTTCCTCTTGCTCGAAGAGGAAGACAAGACCATCAAGATCAAGCGCCTCCCCAACGGAGACCTCGATCTGGCCGACTGCCGTCAGAAGTGGATCGACCAGCTCATGAAGCTCGGCATGGATGTGACGAACCTCAAGATGTAGCTCGGGATGGACGGGGGGCGTGGGTTGAGCTTCCTCAGAAGCTTCCGTGCCCCCCTTCTCCTAGTTGAGCAGCTTCTCGGCTTTCGCCGCCGTCAGTACGTCCTTGCGATCGGTGTTCGCGAACTCGATCGATGTCGCCACGCAGATCTTGGCCGCGTCGATCGCGAGGACGACGACCGGCTCCTCCAGAACGGCCGCCTTCTTGAACCCGAGGATGAGCGCCTGCATGAGATCCGGGTGACCACGTGTGCTGTCGCGAGCGCCCATCGCATCGCTCACGCCGACCACGATCTCGCCGTCTGGCTGCTCGTACGCGATGACGACAGGGATGACCTTGAACGGGCGAGAGATCTCTCCCGCCTTGTCGAGGATGACGCGCATGCAGCGCTTGTGACCCTCGCTGAAGCCGGGAATGTCGTCGAAGGTCATAGAGCTGTCCTCGGTTCGGCGGGCGGTCGGATGATCCATGAGACCCTGAGCTGAATCTCCACTTCGTGGTCTGATGGCGCGTCTGGACCCTTGGCTATGGCTGTGAGTACCTCGCCGTCGAGCTTACGAATAGCGTCCGAGACGCTCGAAACGCTTCGTTGAACGAGCGCTACGACGCACGCTTCGCTGCAGATCACTTTGGCTCGTTCGCGGTAGGTACCTCTCCACCCGCGCACACGAAACCATCCGTCCGGCGCGGTCACACCATCGTACGGAACTCTCCCGCCGACGTTTGGCTCGACGTCCTTCTTCGCGCCGCACACGTCACATGAGAACTCTAGGTGACTGCTCATCGGATCTCCAGCGCGGAAACTCTGTCCTTCAGGGCGGGGAGGAAGCGCTGTCTCCGCGTTGCGCCTCCACATAGCGTATGCTTCGATGGGTGAGGACGAGCAAAGCTTTTCGCTACCGCGTCTACCCAACGCAGGAGCATGTCGCTCGCCTCAACGCATGGGAGAGCGCGCTGCGCTTCCTCTGGAACCTCGCGCTCGAACAACGAAGGCTCGGCTATGCACGCCCGAGAGACGAACGTGTCTACCCCACGGCCTTCGACCAGATCAACGAGCTGACCGAGCTTCGCGCTGCTCTCCCGTGGCTCGCCGACGTCCCCCGCAACGTGTGCTCGCAGCTCTTGGTGGAACTGGACCGAGCGTGGCAACGATGCTTCGCCAGACTCGCTCGCGCCCCTCGGTGGAAGCGCAAGGGCCGCGACGTCCTCGGCTTTACCGAACCGCATCCGAAGGCGTGGCGCGTCGATGGCAGCAACGTCCGCTTCCCGAAGCTCGGTACGCTCCGCACGGTGATGCACCGTCCGCTCGAAGGGAAGCCGAAGACCTGCTCCCTCAAGCGCGATGGTGACCAGTGGTTCGTCAGCATCGTCTGCGAGCTGGATGTGCCCAAGCCAGCGCCCCGCGAAGGGCCAATCGTGGCAATCGACCGCGGCATCACGAACTTCGGGGCGACGTCCGACGGCGGCATGATCGCCAACCCCCGCAATCTCGAAGCCTCGCTCAAGAGACTCGCCCACGCACAGCGCACCGTCAGCCGACGGAAGAAAGGATCGAAGAACCGAGAGAAGGCCAAGGTCTGCGTCGCTCGTATCCACCGAAAGGTGAGGCGGCAACGCGACCACTTCCTGCACGTCCAGTCGGCACGACTCGCCAAGAGCCACGGCGTCGTTGTTCTGGAGAAGCTGAACGTTGCGGGGATGATTCGAGGTCGCTGCGCTCGCAGCATCGCGGATGCGGGATGGTCCCGCTTCGCGGACATGCTTCGCTACAAGCTCGCGTGGTCGGGAGGTGCCCTTGTTGAGGTGCCTGCCGCCTATTCGAGCCAGACGTGTAGCGTGTGCGACTGCGTCGACGCCGAATCGCGTCGCTCGCAAGCCGCCTTCTGCTGCACCTCGTGTGGCTACCAGGATCACGCTGACCTCAATGCTGCGAAGATTCTGCTTGCCCGTGCGAATCGCTCGGGACTGCGTGTGGAGGGCTCGCTGAAGTTGGGCACCCTGCGAAGCACGAAACGGATTGGATTGCGTGTTCCACGTCGTCCTTCCGAAAGCTACGCCCTGTTAGGGCGGGGTTGATTACCGTCTGCACTTTCCTTTTGCCCTGCGTAGTCGTACCCGCGCCACACCCATCGTCTCCATCCCGATCCGCACGGCCGCCGCGTACGACAGATCGATGATCCTGTCCTTGGCCGCGTAGGGACCGCGGTCCGTGATGCGAACGCGCACGGTCTTGCCCGTGTCGAGGCGCGTGACGTCGACGCAGGTGCCGAAGGGTAGCGTCCGATGGGCCGCGGTCAGTCTCTTCGTGTCGAAGACTTCTCCGCTGGCGGTCTTCGCGCCCGACGGAGCGGAGTACCACGTGGCGTAGCCCTCTTGGGGGAGAGCGAGGTGCAGCGCGAACGCGAGCTGCAGAGCGAAGATCAACCGCCACCCTCGTCGTCCGTCCCGGTCCTGACGATCGAAGACACGGCTCGCAGCGGACCCGGAGCGGCCGAGCGCTGAGCCTTCTTCTGCTTGTCGGTGAGCGACAAGCTCACCTTCGTGAGCAGGTGCTCTTGCTCGAACCCGGCGATGACGGTCGCGGATTCAACGTTCACGCTCGCGTACTTCGCGCGGAGATCCATGAGCGCCTGGTTGACCATCTCGTCGGCGACGTGCGCGTGCGACCGACAGAACACCGGGGGCCGCATGTGATCGATCTCACGCGTCCAGCGCGGCGGCACGCCGAAGTAGTTCCGCAGCCAGTCGAGTCCGCCACGGCTCCGGCGAATGACCGGGGCCGGATCGGTTGCATGTTCGCCGCAAGGGCATCGCGTACCGCCCGACTCACGTTCGCGCTCTTCGGCCATGGCCGTCAGCGTTGCGTTGAGCTTCGTCGGTCGCAGCTTCCAGGCCG
>Ga0182024_10009803_pt1 | contig 19705 bp, 19 predicted proteins | sample P32metaG_FD_120480 | JGI IMG/M metagenome (GOLD analysis project Ga0182024, IMG submission 120480) | Permafrost microbial communities from Stordalen Mire, Sweden - P3-2 metaG (Illumina Assembly) | ecosystem: Environmental > Terrestrial > Soil > Wetlands > Permafrost | place: Sweden: Stordalen... | reverse complement strand
CCACGGGCGAGCAGCAGGACGCCTATGACGTCGAGCTCGCGATGCTGAAAGCCGGCATTCGCTAGACCGACACAAACTCAGACAAACGAGGACCGCCCGCCGAGCGGCTTGAGCCCGGCGGGCGTCCTCGTCAACGCAACTCGATTTCAGTCGTCGGTCGCCGCGATCGAGCTCCCGGCCGCGGCGACGTCCGACGCCCTGCCGCGCACGACCAACGGCACAACCGCGATCGCCGCGGCGACGAGCCCGGCGGCGATCCAGAACGCAAGGTGGTAGCCGCCGGTCAGCGCCGAAGCGGTTCCGTGGCCTTGCGCGATCAGGTGGTTGCTGCGCGAGGTGGACAGCGTCGCGAGTACTGCCAGCCCGAGCGCGCCGCCGACCTGCGCGGTCGTGTTCACCAGCCCGGAGGCAAGGCCTGCGTCCTGCGGGCTAGCTCCTGACATGGCGACGTTCATGAGCGCTGGGAAGCAGACGCCGGCGCCGATGCCGAGCAGCAGCATCGAGGGCATCACGTGCACGACATAGCTGCCGTGCAGGGGCACCTGGGTGAGCAGCACGAGCGCGATTCCGATCAGCACGAGCCCGGGGATCAGCATGTTGCGCGCGCCGAAGCGTGTGACCAGCTTCTCGGAGTAGCGGATCGAGAGCGTCCCCATGGTGAGCGAGACGGGCAGGAACGCGAGCCCGATCTCGAGCGCGTCGTAGCCGAGCACGCGACGAAGGTAGAGCGCGCCGAGGAAGAACACGCCGAACATGCCGGCGACGGACAGCACCTGGATGAGGTTGGCGGCGGCGACGTTGCGCGAGCGGAAGATCCGCAGCGGCACGAGCGGCTTGCTGGCGAGGGCCTCGCGCAGGAGGAAGCCGAGCAGCAGCGCGAGCGAGATGCCGCCGAGCACGAGCGTGCGTCCTGCTCCCCAGCCGTTTTCGGCGGCGGGCTTGACGATCGTGTAGACGCCGAGCATCAGCGCTGAGGTGATCAGGACTGCGCCGGGGACGTCGGCGCCTTGGGCGAGGCCGATGCCGCGGTCGTGCTCGAGCAGGCGCCGGGCGAACACGGCGGTGGCGATGCCGATCGGGATGTTGATGAAGAAGATCCAGTGCCAGTCGATCGACTGCGTGATCACGCCGCCGGCGAGCAGTCCGACGGAGCCGCCGGCGGAGGCGACGAACGCGTAGACGCCGATCGCCTTGGCCTGCTCGCGGGGCTCGGGGAACATCGTCACGATCATGCCCAGGATCACCGCTGAGGTCATGGCGCCGCCGATTCCCTGCACGAAGCGCGCGGCGATCAGCAGTGACTGGCTGTCGGCGAGGCCGCATGCGAGCGAGGCGACGGTGAACAGGCCGATGCCGGCGAGGAAGATGCGCCGGCGCCCGATCAGATCGCCGAAGCGCCCTGCCAGCAGCAGCAGCCCGCCGAAGGCGATCAGGTAGGCGTTGACGACCCACGCGAGGCTCGAGGTCGAGAAGCCCAGGTCGGTCTGGATCGATGGCAGCGCGACGTTGACGACGGTCACGTCGAGCACGATCATCAGCATGCCCACGCACAGCACGTACAGCGCGACCCAGCGCGTGTCGTGCGGGGCGTGCTCGGTCTGCGGGGGGCGACTGCTGGCGGTGACGGTGCTCATGGATGCGCCTCCGCGCTCGTCACGTACTCGCCGAGTGTGTTCATCAGCTCAATTGTGCCGTGTTCGCGCGCGGCGGCGGTGTCGTGACCGTCGAGGTAGACGCCGTGCTCGGTGAGCGTGAGCCGGGTGCCATCGCCGGCGGGCTCGAGCTCGACGACCGCCAGCGATACGGAGATGCGCGTGTCCCCGTTGTGCATGTCGTAGGCGTAGACGATCCGCTGAGCCGGCACGATGTCCTGGTAGACGGCGTCGAAGCTGAACGTCGGGCCGTCGGGTATCTGCACCGTGAGGTGCTCGCGCCCGCCGACGCGGAAGTCCAGCGAGTGGGCGTCCTTGGGTTGCTCGGGCGGTCCGAACCACCGCGCCTTGGCGGCTGGGTCTGCCCATGCGTCGAACACGCGTGTCGGCGCGGCGTCGTAGGTGCGCTCGATGACGAACGTGGATTGTGCGGTTGACCGCTCGACGGCGGCCTGCTCGGCTTGGCTCATTGCTTGCTCCTCTGCTGTTGCTTGTCGGGGTCTTCGGCGAGGTACTCGCCGAGGCGGTCGAGGCTGTGCTCCCAGAAGGTGCGTCGCTCGGACAGCCAGCGCTCGGCGCTGCGCAGTGCGGCGGGCTCCACCGTGCAGGTGCGAACGCGTCCGAGCTTGTGCGAGCGCACGAGTCCGCTGTGCTCGAGCACATGCAGATGCTGGACGACGGCCGGCAGCGAGATCGCAAGCGGTCGCGCGAGTTCGCTGACGGATGCCGGCCCGCGCGTCAGGCGGTCGACCATCGCGCGCCTGCTGGGGTCGGCGAGCGCGTGGAACAGCAGCTCGACGCTGTCCTCGCTGGGCCCGTGTGTGCTGTAGGCATGCTTAAGCATCGACTTAACTATTGCACATCGGGTCGAGCAGTATCGTCGCGAGCACGGTGACTGGCGCGGATCTCAACGAGCGAGAGCTCAGCTGGAACGCGCCCTCTCCGCGCCTACGTGTGCTGCGGCGCTATGAGGTGGCGGCGAGCACGCTGGCTGCGCTGATCCTTGCTGTCGCCGTCGCGGCTGTGCTCGGCGCGGCTGTTGCCGGCGTGGCGGCCGTCGTCGTCGTGGCTCTCGCGGGAGCGCTCGCCGACCTTGTGGCCGGTCGGCGAGTGCGGGCGTGGGGCTACGCCGAGCGGGCTGAGGACCTGTTGGTCAGACGCGGGGTGATGTTCCGGCGGATGTCGGTCATCCCTTACGGGCGAATGCAGTACGTGGAGGTGACCGCCGGTCCGTTCGAGCGGGCGTTCGGCCTGGCGACGGTGCAGATGCACACGGCGGCGGCTGCGAGTGACGCGCGCATTCCCGGACTGCCGGCAGCCGAAGCGGCGCGCCTGCGCGACCAGCTGACCTCGTTGGGCGAGTCTCACGCGATGGGGCTGTGAGCGCGCCCGGTGGGTCCCGGCTACCGCCGGGGCTGTCTACGGCTGAGCGCCAGGCCGCGGCGGGATTGGGTGGATCCTGGCAGCGGTTGCATCCACTCTCGCCGTTCGTGCGAGCCGGGCGTGGCGTGGCCGGGATCGTCGTGCTGCTGTTGATCCCCACCTCCGGCGGGGGCAAGGGCGGCGTGGCCTCCGACGCTGTCCACGTCGGCATCCTCGTCGTGTTCGTCTTGCTCGGCTTCGTCTCGTGGCTGGTCACCAGGTGGCGGGTGCAGGACGGCGTGCTGCTGGTGGAGAGCGGGCTGATTCGGCGAACCTCCGAGCGCTTCCCGCTGAGTCGCATCCAGGCGATCGACACCGTCCGCCCTGGCCTGGCCCGGGTGTTCGGCTTGGCCGAGCTGAGGATCCGCCTTGCCAGCGGCAGCGGCAAGGCCGGTCGCCTGGCCTACCTGACGAACGCCGAGGCCGAGACGCTGCGAGCGCGGCTGCTGGAGATGAGCCGCGGCTCGACCGCGACCGCAGAGACCGCCGGGACCCCCGAGACGGCAGCGGCGACGCCGCCGGCGCCCGAGCAGATACTCGTGACCGTGCCGCCCGCGAGGCTGCTTGCGTCACTGCTGCTCACCGGCAGCGGCCTGCTGCTCGAGCTCGCGATTGTGGTGCTGGCAGTGCTTGCGATCGTTGCGCCGGGCGTCGCGGCGGCCGCGTTCGGCGGCGGGGCGGTGGCGCTGGTGGGGCTCGCTTTTGGCTTGTTTCGCCGCTTCAACGGCGACTACCGCCTCAGCGTGGCAGACGCTCCCGACGGGCTGCGCCTGCGCTCGGGTCTCGTGGAAACCTCGGCTGAGACGATCCCGCGGGGACGCATCCAGGCGATCCGCATGGTCGAGCCGCTGGCGTGGAGGCTGTGTGGCTGGTGCCGTTTGGAAGTCGATGTCGCCAGTCAGAAGTCCAAGGGCCGTCAGGACCGCAATCAGGCCAAGGCGGGCCGAGCTTTGCTCCCGGTTGGCAGCCGCGAGCAGGCGGCATTGCTGGTTGCGAGGGTGTTTCCAGGCGTTCCCGAGCAGCGTCTGGCGCCGCCGGCACGCGCGCGCTGGAAGTCGCCGCTGCGCTTTCGCTACCTGTCGTGGGGATCGAACGAGCGCTACGCGGTCACGACCAGCGGCCGTGTGCGGCGGGTGACGGACTGGGTGCCGCTGGCGAAGGTGCAGAGCATTCGTCTGCTGGAAGGCCCCGTTCAGCGCAGCCTCGAGTTGTCGAGCATTCATCTGGACACCGCCGGCCGCAAGGTTCATGCGGTGCTGCGCGACCGCGATCGGACAGAGGCCGGACGGCTGATGCAGGAGCTGCCCGGGCGCTGTCGCGAAGCTCGATAGCCTCGCGTCAGTGTCCGAGCCCGCCCCCCGCCGCCTGGGTCGCCTTCCCACGCGCGAGCGCAAGCCGCCGAGCGAGCGCGACTGGGAGCGCTCGGCGCAGCTCGAGCCGCGCTCCGGGCCGCGCGAGCCGGAGCTGGTGAGCGACGGCGCGGCGCTGGCGTTCCCGCCGCAGGCGCTGACGGGCAAGGCGGCGGAGCTCGACCCGCAGGACGCGGAGGCGGGCGCGCTGCTGAAGTACCTGCAGGGGCTGGCGTCGTCGAAGCGCGGCTCCAAGCGCGGCGCGCCGGCGCCTGAGGCGCCGAGCCTGGCGGGCTGGCGGCTGCTGGAGCGAAGCGGCAACGAGGTTCTGTTCGGGCGCGGGCGCCCGCCGCAGCTGCTGCTGGTGACGCTGCGCAAGAACGCTTTGCGCCGCAGCTGGACGTGCGTTCGCTCGGGGGTTGCGCGGCCGCTGCGCGCCACGCGCGATGGGATCCGCGCGTCCTCGTGGCGCTTGGACCCGACGCACGAGGTGGGGCCAGAGAACACGCTGCTGCGCCTGCTGCTGACCGAGCAGGCGTTTGCGAGCGGCCAGAGCGCTGAGGGGCGGGTGCTCGAGCCTGAGTTGTATGGCGATGGCAAGGAGCTGGTGCTGCGGATGTTCGTGACGCCGCGGCCGGGCTACCAGACGGCGACGCGCAACCCGGAGACGCCGGTGCGGGTGCTCCTGCCCGAGCCGCTTGGGCAGCGGCTTTTGATCGATGGCGCGGTGCTGGCGGGTGGAGTTGGCCCTGGCTTGCAGAACTTCCGCGACCTGGGCGGGCTGGCGAGCTCCTCGGGCGAGCGGATCGGCGGCGCTGTGCTGTATCGAAGCGATGCGCCGCGCGCGGGCGACCCGCCGCCGGCTGGCGTTGCGTGGCCGCCGGCGACGGTGATCGATCTGCGCTCGCCGGCGGAGGCGGGGGGCGAGCACCCGCTGGCGGGCCCTGACACGCAGGTTCATTCGATCCCGCTGATGGCCGAGGCCGGCATCGTCAGGCTGGCGGAGGCTCCGCCGGCGCTTGACGACGGCGTGGCTGGCCTGTACCGCAGGACGCTTTCGCATGTGGGCCCGCACTTCGCGTCGGTGGCGCGCCTCCTCACCGCCTCCTCGGGCCCGACGCTGATCCATTGCACGGCGGGCAAGGACCGCACGGGGCTGGTGGTGGCGGTGCTGCTGTCGGCGGCGGGCGTGGGCAGGGAGGAGATCGTGGCTGACTATGTGCGCACGCAGGCGAACATGCCGGGGGTGCTGGCGCGGATTGCGAGCACGCCGGGCCTTGAGGATGGCCCGGCGCTGGTGCAGCGTGTGGCGCAGAATCAGCCCGAGATCCTGACGGCGCCGGCGGCTGCGATCGAGGCGGCGCTGGATGTGATCGAGGAGAGCGGCGGCGCCGCTTCATGGCTGGCGCAGCACGGCCTGAGCGAGGCGGAGCTCGAGCAGCTGCGCGCGCGCCTGCTCAGCGACTGAGCGAGCTCGAGCGGGCTGGATGCCCGACCTGCCGCGTGGCGGCGCACACGGCGAGCGCGGCGGCGGAGCCGAGCAGGATCGTGCTGATCAGGCGCCGTCGCTCCATGATGTCGCCCAGCGGCACCATGAACGCGAGGCCGGCGACGTAGCCGACCTGCGCGCAGGTGACGAGCAGCCCGGCGGTGCCGTCGGAGACGCGCAGCGCGTGCGCGACGATGCTGAGCAGCGGCTGGATGTAGTAGAGGTTGGCGACGGTGGCGCCGCTGGCGACGGCGAGCAGCGCGACGAGGCCGCGGGGCATGCGCGCGGGCATGCTGGCCGTGATAGCAGCGGCGCGTTCTCTGCGCCCAGAGCGGGCTTCTATATTTATTTGGATGGAGTTCGCGTGAACGTTCGACGGCTGGGTGCTGACGGCCCGGCGGTGTCTGCGATTGGGCTGGGCTGCATGGGGATGTCCTCGGGCGTGTACGGGTCGGCGGATCGCGCGGAGAGCATTGCGACGATCCACGCGGCGCTCGATGCAGGCGTCAACCTGCTGGACACGGGCGACTTCTATGCGATGGGCCACAACGAGCTGCTGATCGCGGAGGCGCTGCGCGAGCGCCCGCGCGAGGACTACCTGCTGAGCGTGAAGTTCGGCGCGCAGCGCGGCCCGGATGGCGCGTGGCTGGGCTATGACGCGAGCCCGCCGGCGGTGAAGACGGCGCTGGCGCACTCGCTGACACGGCTGGGCGTGGAGTACATCGACGTGTACCGACCGGCGCGCGTCGACCCGAAGGTGCCGATCGAGGAGACGGTGGGCGCGATCGCGGAGATGGTGCAGGCGGGCTATGTGCGCTCCATCGGGCTCTCGGAGGCCGGCCCGGAGACGATCCGCCGCGCGGCGGCGACGCATCCGATCTGCGACCTGCAGATCGAGTACTCGCTGATCACGCGCGGGATCGAGGCTGCGATCCTGCCGGCGTGCCGCGAGCTGGGCATCGCGATCACGGCTTATGGCGTCCTCAGCCGCGGGCTGATCAGCGGCCATTTCTCCGCGGATCGCGAGCTCGCTGCGAACGACTTCCGCTCACGCGCGCCGCGCTTCACGGGCGAGAACCTGGCGCACAACCTGGCGCTGGTGGAGGAGCTGCGCGTGCTTGCGGAGGCGAAGGGCGCGACGGTGGCGCAGGTGGCGATCGCATGGGTGCTGGCGCGCGGCGAGGACATCGTCGCGCTGGTCGGCGCGCGCACGCCGGAGCGCCTCGACGAGGCGCTGGGCGCGGAGCGGCTGGATCTGGACGCCGGGGATCTGGAGACGCTCGAGCGCGCGATCCCGCCGCTGGCGGCTGTCGGCGAGCGCTATCCGGAGCCGCAGATGGCCTCGCTGGACAGCGAGCGCACGTAGCACTCGTCGCACGAGCGGCGCGGCGCACGACCTACATGTCCGCGGTGGCTTCACCGCGCCGGTGCGCGGCTTGCGTCGCTGGCCGGGCTCATCTGATGATCACGGACACGGCTGCTGATGAGCTGGAGCCGTAGTTGGGCTTGAACAGGACCTCGAGGTGCACCAGCAGCCTGTGGTGATGCCGTCGCAACGCAGCCAGTCCGGTCTTGGAGAGCTTGAGCTTGACGATCACGGTTCCGGCGGCCTTTACTCTCTGCTTGACGGTCGTAACGCCGAATCCCGAGACGGTGAGGATGCCCGCCCCGCTTGGGCGCACTGCAAGCGTCGTGGTGCTTTTCTTGACGGTGTGCGAGACGATCCTGACGCTCGAGCGGGGTGGGGCAGTGCCGCCGGTGACGGTCAGCTGATAGGGGCCGGGGCCGCCGTATTCGCAGTTGTCGCCGACTACGAGCAGCCAGGTTCCCGACTTGGGTACGGCGAAGGACAGGCCTTCGTGCAGGCTGCCGTTCTCGGTGCCCGCGATTTTCGCGATCCCCAGCAGCTGGGCGTCGGTCACTCCGGGAGGAAAGGCCTCGACGTTGAAGCGCGACGCCGGCGCCTCTTCGCGTCCCTGGAGGAGCACATGGTATTTCGCTGTGAGGCTCACTCGCCAGACCTCCTGATCATGCATGCAGACGCTCCCCGATTCGAGGCTCTGCGTGATGACGGCGTCGGACGCGGTATTGCCCGAGACCGTTTGGCCTGATGCGATGAGCGGTGCGGTCTCGACCGTCGTACCACCGCCGGTGCCGGGTGTAAACACCGCTGGGGTGACGGTTGCGGTCAGCTGATAGGGGCCTGGGCGGCCGTATTCGCAGTCGTCGCCGACGACGATCAGCCAGGTACCCGATCTGGCGGCGGCGAATGAGAGCCCTTCGTGCAGATTGCCAGTCTGCGCCCCCGCGATTTTCGCGATACCCAGCAGCTGGGCATCACCGACTCCTGGGGGGAGCGCCTCGACGTCGAAGCGCGACGACGGCGCCTCTTCTCGCCCTTGCAGCAGCACCTGGTCGCCGGCGCTGAGGTTCAGAGTCCAGAGCTCCTCGTCGTGCGTGCAATGAGGGGCCGATTCGAGCGACTGCGCGATGACCGCATCGGAGGCCGTATTGCCTGAGACGATCTGAGCTGGGGTGATGAGTGGTGCGGTCTCGACCGTCGTACCGCCGCCGGGGCCCGCTATGAAAGCTGGCGGGGTGGTGGTGGCGGTCAGTTCGTAGGGGCCCGCGGCACCGTATTCGCAGTCGTCGCCGACGACCACCAGCCAGGTGCCGGACCTGGCGGCGGCGAACGAGAGCCCTTCGTGCAGATTGCCGGCCTGCGCCCCAGCGATCTTCGTGGTCCCCAGCAGTTCCGCGTCCGTGGCTCCGGGTGGCAGCGCCTCGACATCGAAGCGCGATGCGGGCGCCTGTTCGCGTCCTTGCAATAGCACCTGTTCGCCGGCGGTGAGGTTCAGCGTCCAGAGCTCCTCGTTGTGCGTGCAGCGCGGCGTCGATTCAAGCGTCTGGGAGATGACTGCATCGGAAGCGGTATTGCCCGAGACGATCTGTCCTGGAGTGAGAAGCGGCGCACTCTCGACGGTTGTGCCGCCGGCTGCGAGTGCGTTCGGCGTAGCCGCCAACAGCAGTGCGATCGAAGCAAGTGCGGCGAGGACGGACGCGACCCGTGTGGCCGGTACGACGCTCAGACTTGCCATGCTCAGCACTCCCCCTCGTAGTAGTCAACGGCCCCATCGCGCCGGCTGGCGCGGAGGATGTGGCGATCTTCGCATGGATGGCTGGTTAGCGATAGCCCTGGGTGGCGTATGGGTTGAGGAACTGGCGATGCCAGAACCGGGCACGATCGATCCCGGTTAGGGACGCTTGGTCGCACACTTCCTGCCAATGGGTTTCGATGATGTCGATCTGGTGATCGACGATCTCGCGTGCCTCGCGCTCTGACAGCCGGTAGGTGGAGGCGCGGGCGACGCAGCCGGCAACTTGGCTCATCCGGTAGCCGTCCTCGCCGATCGCCATCACCTGCGCGGTCTCGCCGCCTGCACGCGGCTGAGGGCAGATGTCGTAGGCGGGGGTGAGTGTCAGCTCGCTGCCGTCCCAGAACGCGGCGTGGTTGCGGGCGTGATCGTCGTTGTTGCCGGTGAGGATGTTGAAACTGATCCGCGAGAACAGCTCGCGCAGCGTTGGGATCGGATCGCTGAAGCGGGTGCGGATCAGCCGCGCGAGGTCGGCGTAGCTTGCGTACCTTGCGGCGATCTCATCGAGTCCGAGGATCGTCAGCGCTGAGACCATCGCCCGGCGACTTCCGTCGCCGGGGCGGTCGAACCGGTCGATGAGCAGCACGTCCTTGCCGAGAGCGTGTGTGAGCTGTACCGATGCGACGCTCAGGCCCGCCATATGTGCCAGTTGCATCGCGACGAACTCGCCCTTGACCACCGGGTAGGTGTCCGTGGACGAGCTGAACTTCGCTATCAGCCGACGCGATTCGTCGCTGAGCAGCGCCTTCGGCCGCGCGCCGCCCACCGAGGTGCCGTGAAGCAGCGCATCATCGAGCGCAGGCGAGAGCGGGACACCCTGCTCGACTCGCTCGGCCGATTCGGCGAGCGCGGTGAGTGTTGCGTGTGTGGTCTGCCGCGCGACGTAGTCCGACGCCGACGTTTGGAAGTCGAGGGCGCCGATGCGGTCTGAGCCAGACCCCAGCAGGTAGGTCACGATGCTCGGGTCTGTGGTGTCGAGAGCGTCTTGGCCGACAATGCGGTTCATGATCACCCGCCGGCCCCATGCGCCCGGGGCAGCATCGGCGATGCAGCCCGCGATCTCCCCGGTCAGCGGTGCGATCGGGCCACGGCGCAGCGGCAGCTCCGGCAGATACAGCGCGAGCCGGTCCTCGCGTTCGAGGTAGCTGCGCCCGTATGTGAACGTGACGAGCTCATCGTCGCTGTCGAGTCGACCCGCGACCACCGGGTCGACGGCTCCCGGCAGCCATATCCACACGAATGCCGGCTGCTGCTCAGAAGTCATCGTCCACCTCGGCGGGCTTGCGCACGAGCTGTGGCAGCACGGCGAGACGGTCGTCGATACGGCTGCGCTCGAGCGCGCGACGCGCGCCGTCCTCGTGGAACAGAGGCACGCCGAGCACGACGGCTGCCTCGAAGGCGACACCGAGCGCGACGGTCAGGTCGCCGCGCTCGACCTTGCGCAGCGTCACCGGCGTGACACCGACTCGCTCGGCGAGCTCCTGCAGCGTCCAGCGGCGCTCGCGGCGGGCCAGCCGAACACGAGCGCCCAGGAGCTTGGCCGCCTCGACGGTCACGGGAGAATATGTCCGCACTCGCTTCACAATATAGCAATTATATCATCTACGAACGCAGAACATATATATTTTACTATCTTTTCTGGCTACCGGCATGCCTCCGCGACAGGCTGAGCACCAGCACGAGCACCCCCACCCCGAGCAGCACCCGCCCGAGCACCGAGCTGATCGAGCTCCAGGCGCTGCCGGCGAGCATGCCGGCCAGCACGAATGCGGTCGCCCATAGCGCGCAGCCGATGGTTGTGAGCGCGACGAAGGTGGCGAGCGGCACGCGCCGCGCGCCGGCGGGCAGCGACACGAACGTGCGCGCCAACGGCAGCAGCCGCGCGATGAACACGGCGCGCGTGCCGTGGCGCTCGAACAGCCCTTCCCAGCGCTCGAGCACGGCGCCGGCGCCGGGCACGCCGACGAGCAGCCGGCTGGCGCCGAGCCCGTAGGCGAGCAGCGAGCCGACGAGGTTGCCGGCGGTGGCGGCGAGCACGGCCAGCGGGAAGCTCATCCAGCCCTGGTTGACGGCGACGCCGGAGAACAGCAGCGTGACCTCGCTGGGCACGGGGACGCAGGCGCTCTCGGGCACCATCAGCAGGAACACACCCAGGGCGCCGAACTGCTCGATCAGCGCGGTCACTCATCGCACGTACCCGCAAACGCGTGCTGGTATGTGGCTACAGCTGCACGACGGTGTCCTCGGCGGCGACGGTGACGTGGGGCGAGTCGCCCGCGAGTCGCTGCGCAAGCTCGTCGAGCTGCACGTCGGTGCGCGTGTAGCGATGGTGGAACAGCGCGACCGAGTGCGCGCCTACGAGGCGGGCGAGCTCGACGGAGTAGTCGGCGACGGCGTGCCCGAAGTCGGCCTCGGCTGCGAGCTCCTCGGGGAACAGCTGCGCGTCGTGGACGAGCAGGTCGGCGTCGTGCGCGAGTGCGATGGCGGCGGGGTGGTACTCGCCGAAGCCATGCTCGCCGGGTCCGAGCGCAGTGGGGCAGTGGTCGGGCATGTAGGTGAGCGTGGAGTGGCTGTCGCTGACGCGATAGCCGAAGGTGCGCCCGCCCTTGTGCGGGATCTCGCGGGCGAGCACCGTGAAGCCCTCGATCTGGTGCTCGCCGGGGGCGACCGTGGCGAACGCCCACTGTCCGCGCAGCTGCGTGGGCTTGACGGGGAAGTAGGGCGGCTGCATGACGCCGGTGAGCACGCTGGCGGCGTCGAGGCCGCTGTCCTGCTCGGGCAGCAGCACGGTGGGCTGGGAGTCGGCGCGATCGGCGGCTGCGAAGAAGGGCAGCCCGAGCGTGTGATCCCAGTGCAGGTGGCTGAGCAGGATCGTGCCGGTGAAGGCCGCGCCGTCGAGCATCGCGGTGACCTTGCGCAGGCCGGCCCCGGCGTCCAGCACGAGCGCTGGTGCGTCGGCGCCGTCGGCTGTGAGCGCCAGGCAGGAGGTGTGCCCGCCGTAGCGGACGAAGTCTTTGCCTGGCGCCGGGGTTGAGCCACGTACGCCGCAGAAGCTGATCCGCAAGCAAGCGATTATCGCGCATACCGGCGCATCGGGGGATTGGCGCGAGGCGTCATAGGATGAGCGCACGATGCGAGCGGCTGTGCTTCACGACTATGGGGTTCCGAGCGCGGGTGAGTTCGCGGAGCCCGCGCCGGAGTCTGGGCAGGCTGTGGTGCAGGTGCTCGCGGCTGGCTTGAACCCGGTGGACGTGGCGATCTGCGCGGGGCGCTTCTATGCGGGCAAGCCGCCGCTGCCGTGTGTGGCGGGCCGCGAGGGCGTGGGCATGCTGGATGGCGCGCGCGTCTACTTCGACGGGCCGGTTGCGCCGTTTGGGTCGATGGCGGAGCGCGTGCTGGTCGACCCGGCCCACACCTATTCGGTACCCGATGGCGTGCCCGACGGCGTGGCGGTGGCGCTTGGTGTCTCTGGCTTGGCGGCATGGCTGGCACTGACTTGGCGAGCGGAGCTTCAGCCCGGCGAGCATGTGCTGGTGCTGGCGGCGAGCGGCGTGCTCGGGCAGATTGCGGTGCAGGCCGCGAAGCTGCTGGGCGCCGGGCGCGTGGTGGCGGCGGCACGCTCGGAGGAGGGGCTCGAGCGCTGCTTGCAGCTTGGCGCGGACGCGAGCGTGCGCTTGGATGGGCGCGAGGATCTGCCGGCGGCGATGGCGCAGGCGGGCGAGGGTCGTATCGATGTGGTGCTCGACCCGCTGTGGGGCGAGCCGCTGGTGGCGGCGGTGGCCGCGGCGAGCTTCGGCGCGCGCATCGTGCAGATCGGCGCGGGCGCGGGCGCGGAGGCGACGATTCCCTCGGCGCCGATCCGCGGCAAGATGCTGGTGCTGATGGGCCACACGAACTTCGCGGCGCCGCCGGAGGTCAAGCGCGAGGCGTACGCGCGGATGAGCGAAGCGGTGCTCGACGGCACGATCAGGGTCGATGTGGACGAGCTGGGGCTCGATCAGGTCGATGAGGCGTGGCGCCGTCTGCAGTCGGGCTCGCACCGCAAGATCGTGCTCGTGCCGTAGCTACTTGCGCTTGGCCTGGTGCTCGAGCACCTTGCCGAAGGCCTCCTCGAGCTGCGCGGTCATTCGTTGCTTGAACAGCGCCAGCAGCGCCTCGGAGGCGAGCGGGCGCAGCGAGCTGACGCCGGCGATCAGCTCGTCCCAGCCCTCGTCGGGCTGGCCGGCGTCATCGAACGGCTGCCAGAGCTCGCGCAGGAACAGCTTGGTGAAAGCACGGGAGATGGACTCGCAGTCGCGGCTGACCTTCTCGACGAGCACGAGCGCCGCGTGCAGGGGGATGCCGAGCTCGACGACCTGCTCTGCGGCTGCAAGCAGCGCGGGACTGGGCGCTTCGAAGCGCCCGTCGCCGAGCGGGATCAGCAGCTTGAGCTTGCGCACGCGCTCGACGTCTCGCGGGTCGGCATCGCCAAAGCGGGCAGCGAGCTCCTCGGCGGTGACGATCTCGGGCGACTCGGCCTCGAATGGGGTGGTGACCGCTCGGCGCAGCCCGAGCAGGCGCTCGGCCAGGCCGTGCGAGCCGCTGAGCAGCCGCTCGATGGCGGCGAGGTTGAAGCCGTCGGCTTGCAGGTCGAGGATCAGCCGCAGCCGTGCGACATGCTCGGCGCTGTAGTAGCCGATGCGCGCTCTGACCTCGGGCGGGGGCAGCAGCCCGCGCGTGTGGTGGTTGCGGATGTTGCGCACCGACATGCCGACCTCGGCGGCCAGCTGCTCGACGGTGAGGTCGTAGGCGGAGGTCGATGCGCCGCTGGCCTTGCCGTCCGATGCGCCGCTGGCGTTGCCGTTCGGCTCGGTTGTGACGGCGGCGTTGGAGCTCGTGCGTGGCATTTGCCGTTTAAGGGTAACACTTGACGAGGATCAGGGTACCTCCATCTATGTTCCCTCGTTTGAGGTAGCATGATCTCGCGTTATGACCTCCTCCAATCACAGATCCGACGATGGCTGAACGCGGCGCGGTTCCGCAGGTCTCCGCTGGGCGCCGCAGGGCGCTGGGGCTGGTGCGCTCGTTCACGTCGCCGCTGCTGCCGGACGACTACCTGGAGCTGGTCAACCCGCTGTGGTCGACGCGCGAGCTGCGTGGCCGTATCGAGCGGATCGAGCGCGAGACGCCGGATTCGGTCACGGTGCTGATCAAGCCGGGCTGGGACTGGCCGGGGCATCTGCCGGGCCAGTACGTGCGCCTGGGCATCGAGGTCGACGGCATCCATCACTGGCGCGCCTACTCGCTGACCTCCGATCCGGGGCGCGCGGACGGATGCATTGCGATCACGCCGAAGCTGGTCGAGCGGGGCAAGGTCTCGCCGTTTCTGTTCAACCGGGTGCGTGCGGGAACGATCGTGCGCCTGGGCGGCGTGGAAGGCACGTTCACGCTGCCCGACCCGCTGCCGCGGCGGCTGCTGTTCATCAGCGCGGGCAGCGGGGTCACGCCGATCATGAGCATGCTGCGCAGCATCGTGGGCGCGGAGCGGCTCGTGGACATCGTCCACCTGCACAGCGCGCGCACGCGCGAGACCGTGATCTTCGGCGGGCAGTTGCGCGCGCTGGCGAGCGCTCACCGCGGCTACCGCCTGCATGAGCAGATCACGGGCGAGCGGGGGCGAATGGCTGCGGAGCAGCTCGAGCAGCTGTGCGGCGACTGGCGTGAGCGTGAGGCGTTCCTGTGCGGACCGGCTGGCCTGCTGGAGCAGATGCGTGCGCTGTGGGAGCGCGACGGCGAGCCCGAGCGGCTGCACCTGGAGCACTTCCAGCCGCATGAGCAGATCGGCGATGCCGAGCGCGGCGCGGGCGGCACGATCCACCTGCGTCGCAGTGACATGCTCCTCGCAAGCGACGGCAGCCAGTCGATCCTGGCGTCGGGCGAGAGCGCCGGCGCGACGCTGCCGTTCGGCTGTCGCATGGGCATCTGCCACAGCTGCGTGGGTCGCCTTTGCACGGGGCAGGTGCGCGATCTGCGCACGGGCCGTGTCCACGGTCAGCCGGGGGAGATGCTCCAGACCTGCATCAACGCGCCTGAGGGCGCGGTCGAGATCGATCTGTAATCCGAGAGGAAGGAATCGCGGTGTCCGCAATCCAAACACAGGCCCACTCGGCGGAGCACAGCGCCGCGGGCGCTCCGGATGTAGGCGAGCCGGCATCGTCCCCGGAGGGGGAGAGCCCGCTCACGCGCCTCACCCCCGATCAGATCGAGCAGCTGGCTCGCGAGTTCGACGCGATCCACGACGAGGTGTATGCGGACCTGGGCGAGCGCGACTCGCGCTACATCCGCGGCACGATCAGGCTGCACCGCCAGCTGGTGCTGGCGGCGCGCGCGCTGCTGCTGGGCTCGCGCTACAGGCCGCTGTGGCTTGCTGGCACGGCGTCGCTGTCGGTGGCGAAGATCCTGGAGAACATGGAGATCGGCCACAACGTGATGCACGGCCAGTGGGACTGGATGAACGATCCGGACATCAACTCGCAGACGTGGGACTGGGACACGGCTTCGCCGGCCGACGCGTGGCGGCACTCGCACAACTACGAGCACCACACGTTCACCAACATCCGTGGCAAGGACCGTGACCTGGGCTATGAGATCATGCGCATCGACCCGCACCAGCGCTGGCACCCGGTGTACCTGTTTCAGCCGCTTTACAACCTGCTGCTGATGGGCTTCTTCGAGTGGGGGGTTGCCGTCCATGATCTGAACCACGGCGCAATTCACTCGGGCGAGAAGCCCAAGGAGCAGGTGCTCGAAGAGCTGAAGGCGATCGGCGTGAAGGCGCGCGGGCAGATCGTCAAGGACTACATCGCGTTTCCGGCGCTCTCAGCGCTGGCTGGTCTGCTCGCCTCGCGCGGCTCGGGCCGCGGGGACGCTGCTGGCGAGCAGCGGCTCGGCGATCGCGTGGAGTTGGGCAAGCGCGCGTTCAAGGCGACGCTCACGGCGAACTTCACGGCGAACATCGTGCGCAACGTGTGGGCCTACTCGATCATCTTCTGCGGGCACTTCCCCGACCAGACGTACACGTTCAGCGAGGAGGAGGTGGCGGATGAGACGCGCGGCGGCTGGTATGTGCGCCAGCTGCTGGGAGCGGCGAACATCGACGGCGGCCCGCTGTTTCACCTGCTGGCGGGCAACCTGAGCTTTCAGGTGGAGCACCACCTGTACCCGGACATGCCCTCGAGCCGCTACGCGGAGATCGCGCCGCGCGTGCGCGACATCTGCCGTCGCTACGGGCTGCCGTACAACACGGGGCCGCTGCACAAGCAGTTGGGCACGGTGCACCGCACGATCCTGCGCCTGGCCTTCCCGGGCGGAAAGGTCAGGCCGAAGCCGGGCGCGTACCGCCCGCCGTCAATCTAGAGCGAGCCGCCTCTAGACCGGCTGCCCATGCTGGGCGACGATCGCCACATACAGCGGATGGCCCCCAGACGGCACCGAGCTCTGCCACGGCGACTGCGCGCTTCCGGACTTCGCGAACAGCTGCCATTCGGCCTGGTTCACCGAGGCCTTGTTGGGAAGGAAGCCGGTCGGGCACTCATACGTGAGCGTGACCGTCTTCGCCGCCAGCTTCGCGTCGCAGTAGGAATATTCCACCGAGCCTTCGGAGCCGTGGATGCTTGGCTTGGGGTCCTGTAGCACGAAGCGTCCGATTTCGCCGCGCGCGATCCAGTTCGGCGGGCTCACCACATAGCTGCCTTGGTTCGCCGATGCGTTCTGCAGGATCAGATCTGATGTGCCGTTCCTGTTGTCGATCTCCACGTAGCAGGAGAAGTCGAGCGGCAGATGGAGGTACTGCTCGAACGCGTTGACCCACACGGAGAATTCCGCCATGACACCGCTGAGCCACTGCTGGACGCTCCCGCTCGGCACGCCGAAGGCGGCGGTCAGCGCGTTCACCACTGCTTCCAGCCCCATGCTGGCGGCCACTGCGAGCTCCGACACGGCGCGCCCGTACACGTCGCTCAGCTGCAGCAGGCCGAGCCCGGCCGTCGGGAGAAACGGGGCCTGCACCTTGTTGGGGTCGTTTGTCGTGAACCCCAGGCTGTTGTAGGTGTTGACGATCAGAGTGTTGGCGGCCATCACCAGCTTCACGACCGCGGGGTCCACGGGCGGCTGCGGCGTGAAGGTCTTTTCAAAGGTGAAGCTGACCGTGTTGCCCTTGACCACGAGATTCGGGTACGGCCGGTTGTGGATCGCCGCGAGGAACGCATCTCGCATCGCTTCGTCCTTGAGCGTGATGCTGAGGTCGACGGACAGGGCGCTGGCTTCGGACAGCACGCCCCACTTGAAGCCGGTCAGCCACCAGTGCTTTTCCGGGCCGCGGGTGAACAGGGGCGTGCCGTTGCGGCGCAGCGTCAGCGACATTTCCAGCCGGTCTTCATCGCTTGCGCATTCGTAGAACAGGTTGTGGGACGGCGTGCTGTCGCCGTAGCGCTTGCCGACGGTGGCGTCCAGCAGCGCGAGGACCGGGTTCTGCGAGCCGATCACGCGGGTGTAGACGCCGATCTCGCAGCCGCTCTCGAGGCCGTACTGGCCCTTCCACAGCTCGATCATCCAGTGCTTGCCCGCGTAGTCGAAGAAGATCGGCTCGCAGTCGATCAACGCGCTCATCGCCGGCGCCGCGGCGTCGTAGCCGTAGGCGTAGCCGAAATGGCGCTGTAGCGCGTCCATCCGCGAGAGGATGATGTCCTGGCTGGGTTCGTAGGTGAAACCGGCCGCGTAGACGAGCTCCGCGAGCGGCGTTTTTGGGGCCCAGCTGGTCATGAGCCGGCGACGGTGAACCGCACCTGTAGTGGATGTCCCCAGGACGGCACCTTGCCGGGGGGCTGCCAATCGCCGGAGCCCGAGCGCGCGATGAAGTTGTTGCCCGGCCCGGACACGGTGTTGGGGTAGATGCCGGTCGGACAGCTGAAGCTGAACGGCAGTTCATGGCCCGCCTGCGAGTAGCTGACGCTGCCTTCGCTGCCATGGGCCCCCACTGCGTCTTGGAGCCATCCATCGCCGTGCGTTCCCGGCGCAATGCTCGCGGGCGGTGGCACCACCCAGGTGCCCTGCTTGTTGGCGAGCGCTGTGCGCGTCAGCGGCTGCGAGGTCTGGTTGATGATGCGGATGTAGCAGGAGAAGTCGGAGAAGGGCGGCAGGATCGCTGAGCTGAGCGGGCGGGCCGGCGACTCGCTGATCGGGTAGCCCGAGCTTCCCTTTGTGACCTGGAAGATCTCAGCCGAGGCGGTGTCGAGGTCGACGACCGTGAAGGTGAACTCCTTCGGCGGCGTGTCGGGAATCGACGCGCACTCGAAGCCGCTGTTGTAGTAGTTGATCGGAGAGACCGAGAGGCCGGCGATGGGCGTATGCGTGTGGCCCATGACCACGAGGTCTGCGCCGTTCTGGATCGCGAGCCGCTGTGCGAACCAAGCCAGGTATTCGCCGGCACCGTCGGCCATTGCGGCACGGGCGGCGTTCAGGGCGCCTTCGCCTGGGCGGGCGGCCCAGCGGGTGAAGAGGTCGGCGTAGAGCACCTTGGCTTCGTTGACGGTCGTGGTGGCGCCGCTGGGGAGCACGATCGGCGTCGACTCGGGCATTTCTGCGCGCGTACACACGTAGTTGAGCAGCATGGCCGCGATGTCTGGCTGCTGTTCTAGGTTGATGGAGTTCAGGAAGGTCAGCAGGTCGAACCCGTCGGGCGCACCCATGTTCGGCCGGTCGGCGACCGTTTCCCCCGGTTTGAGCGATTTCGCCATCTGGTATGCGAACGCGCGTGTGACGTAGTGTCCGACCGGCATCGGCTTGAACTTCGTGGTTTCGTCGGGCGCGTTGAACATGGTCCACAGATGGCCGTGGCTGAAGACCGTCTTGGCTCCCGTGGAGCCGGTGAGCACATATTCGGGTTCGACCAGCGTGATCGGCCCCACCGCGTTCTGCAGCATGGCGATGTCCGCCGCCGTCAGCGTGCAGTCGTGGTTTCCCAGCACGAAGGTCGCTCTTGGCACCGCTGCGATCGCGCGCGCCAGCGCGCCGCCGGGGCCCAGCGTTTTGGGGTTGGCGGCGATGATTTCCGCGACCGTCGGCGGCCGCACGGACGGGGGATATGTCCAGATGTCGAACAGGTCGCCGAGCAGGATCAGCTCCTGCACATTGCCGTGCTGCTCGATCCATTGGAGCGCGCTGATCAGATAAGGCTCGTGTACCAACGGCTGATACCAGGTGGTGGGCGCGCCGTTACCGATGTGAACGTCACTGAGAACTACGGCGGTGTTGGGCATCGCGCAACTGCACCAAGTTCTGCGCGTGCACGCAAATAAGCTCAGCGATACTCAGTGTGAAACCCCTTTGCCAAGTGCCCGTGGCGTCAGTCAATGTCACTGTTCATGCGCGAAACAGCGAGCGATCGGGCGAGGCGACGGTGAGCGCCATAACCGTGCTCGTGTTTCTGTCGGGTGCGCCGGCCCGCTGCTGCTCAGCTGCAGCCGGTGGCACTCCGAGTGGGTGACGTCGATCCCTTCAGGGTGCTTTGGCGAGGTAGTGGTGCCCGACCGTGACCATCACGTGGCGATGAGTGACGAGGTTCGTCACTGCGACCTTGTCGCGCGTGACACGAATCAGGGT
>Ga0182024_10009802_pt1 | contig 19705 bp, 10 predicted proteins | sample P32metaG_FD_120480 | JGI IMG/M metagenome (GOLD analysis project Ga0182024, IMG submission 120480) | Permafrost microbial communities from Stordalen Mire, Sweden - P3-2 metaG (Illumina Assembly) | ecosystem: Environmental > Terrestrial > Soil > Wetlands > Permafrost | place: Sweden: Stordalen... | reverse complement strand
TCGACATTGGCGAAGTTATCGGCGTAGCCCAGCAGAAAATCGGCAAAAGAGAATCCGGTAAAGCAGGACTCTCCGGTCCTGCAAAAGTCGAAGGCGCCGCTCGCCACGTTGGTTTGCGCGTAATCGTCGTAACTGAACTCGACCTGACCTCCAAAGTGATACAAATGGCGGCCGCGGACCAAGGTAATCCCGGGGGCAAGACTGTACTGTGTATCGTTATCTCGAATATAGCTTTGACCCTGCGTACACATGATTTCATCGGCGAAGCTGGCAACACACGGTGTGGGTGGCGTACGCATGGCGGAAGGAATGACGACGTCGTAGCTGGCCGGCCATCCGATGGAAGTAAGATCAAACCCGGCATTGGTCGGAGAACGCTTGTATATGAAATAGCTGCCGCTCGCGTTCACGTCAAAAATTGTCATCGGGCTGATGCTATGGCTGTATCCCATGGCCAGGGCGTACGTTCCGTAGGTTTCGAGACAACGGTCCTCGCACAGTCCGTTCTGTAAAGGATCAACTGGTAAATCGCGCACATTCCAGTAGCTGAAGCGAAGAAAGAGCCGTTGTTTGCTAGTGAGGTCCTGGTCGACTCGCCCGACAACCTGGTTCTGGTCTCCTCCCGTCCTGGCAACGGTATTGAGGTTGTTGAAAGTACCCGCCGCGGTGACCGTTCCCGGAACGTTTGCCTGTGGCCATAAATTGAGAAGCGCCTTAGACGTTGGATTAATCCGGTCCGCCGGTATCACGTTACCCGGGAATGGCGAGGGCGAAGACGTACTCGCGGGGCACGCTCCCTGGGCGTTCAGCACGCTTCCCGCGCAGGGGTCCAAAACAGCAGTGCTCACTTGCGAGAAGTCGCCGCTCCGCTCTTCCGCCGTTGGAACCGTCGTCGTGAAGGGAACGCCTGTGCGCAGCCTGAAGCCCTCCCAACTTGCAAACCAGAAGGTGCGAGAGCCGTCGCGAGCAAACGACAAGGGGCCACCGGCTTCTGCGCCGAACTGGTTCTGAACCCAGGGTGGCCGGGCCTTGCCTGCGGCATTCAGAAAAAAATCGTTGGCATTGAAGACTCGATTGCGTAAATACTCATACGCCTCCCCGTGGATAAATTGCGTGCCGCTCTTCGTGCTCAGGTTGATGACTCCGCCGGCAAAACGACCCCACTCCGCAGGCAGGTTGCTGGTATGGACCTTGAACTCCTGAATCGAGTCCTGGATTGGAATCAGAATCGGCAGGTTGATGTAGGTGATGTTGAGCGGTTGGCCGTCCAAATACTCGGCGCTTTGATTGCCGAAGGCACCACTTACTTGATAGTTGCCCCATCCGAATGGGTTCACGCCAACCGGAGTTCCGGTCGAACTTCCTTGTGGGATGACGGACGGAGCGAGGACAATCAAATTAAAGACATTGCGTCCGTTCAGGGGTAGCTCATTTGCCTTTCTGCGTTCGACCACGGTGCCAAGGCTGGAAGACTCCACGTCGAGCGGCGCTGAATGACCTTCGACGGTCACGCTTTCCGAGGCGGAGCCAAGCATCATTTCGAAATTTACTTCCAGGGCGTCTTGTACGTGGAGTACGATCCCAGATTCAACGACTGCCTTAAATCCCAGCTTTTCCGCTTCAATGCGATATCTGCCGGGAGGAAGATCGGAAACGTAATAAGTGCCCGCCTCATTCGTGAGCCCGGAATAACGAGTGCCTGTGCTCGTGTTAAAGACACTCACGGTAGCTTGTGCAATAACTTTTCTGCCCGGATCCGTAATTCGCCCCGTGAGGGAGGCCGTCGTTGACTGTCCGTGCGTGAGGTATGGCAGGAGCGCCATGAATATGAGCGCTGCGACCGATCTGCAAAGGTAAACGACTTCTTGCGCGGAGCGCCGGCTTTGCGATGCTTGTGTCATCAAGTATTCCGGACTGATTCGAGCGGCGTCTTCAAATCTAAATAAATACGTCGCCGTTGCGCTTTCTGTACCAAATTGTTTTGACTCTTTGACCGCCGACTCAAGGCCAGATTTGTGTGGCAAGCCGTCTTGCTCGTGGCGTATAGTTTCGTCTGATCTCTGGGAGCTACTGGTAAACCCATCTGGCCTTATGAAATCAACAAGTTTGCCGTTCTCGTCTTCCCTGAATGCGAGGGACGGAGGGCAATTGCAAGTGGAGTTTCTGCACCATCGGATGACTCACCTGGGCTGCGTTTTGCAAACGATTCTGACGGGTCGAGAGTAGAGACAATGGCGGGCAGAGTCTGTGCCCCGGCTGCATCCATATTTCGGTTTCACGCGCCAGATTGCGGTGCGTGGTGGTTTGGTCGACGGAAATGTAGCCGGGAAATGATTGCTTTAGGGTATTGGGATGCAGGGCGCATTGCAAATGAAGCCGAACGCGGTTCTCCAATCTGCTGCTGTGTCTGATCCAAGCGACGAAGAACTTATGGCTCGTTTGCAGGGTCACGATACGAGCGCTCTTAATACGCTGTTCAGCCGCTACTCCAGGGTGGTCTTCGGTATTGCCTTTCGCGTTCTACATGACGCGGGAGAGTCGGAGGAGGTTGTCCAGGAATCGTTTCTGTATCTCTATCAGAAAGTGAAGCTCTTCGACCCGTCAAGAGGGAGCGCAAAGATCTGGATTGTTCAGATTGCTTATAGTCGGGCAAAGGACCAGAAGGCACACCTGTCGCGCAGAGGATTCTATCTCCGCACCGATATTGAGTCTCTGGAACTGGAGGAGACCTTGGCGGCCGGGGCGGACGTGGAGCGGGAAATCGCCGCAAAACTAGACTTCAACCGTTTGGAATACGCATTTAATGACTTGACGTCCATGCAACGTCAAACACTTAAATTATTCTATTTTGAAGGGTTGGCGTTGAAGGAGATCAGTGAACAGCTGCAGGAGCCTCTAGGCAATGTGCGGCACCACTTTTATCGGGGCATCGAACGCTTGCGTAGAAGCGCCGTGACCGAGACGGGGCGAAAGAACCAGCATGCAAGGATCTGACAGACAAGACCGCCACGAGAGGTTCAAAGAGCTGTGCGCTCTGGCGCACGCCGACGCACTCAGTATCGGCGAGCGGTTTGAGCTGGAAGAGCATCTGCGGATCTGCAAGCCGTGCAGGGAGGTTTACGAGGCCTACGCTCTGGTCAGTGAAGCGGGCATGGCTTTTCTTGCGGCGCCCGGCGAACTGCCCCGGGAAGCAAGGAACTGGGATGATCGCGATTCCTGGGAAAAACTCTCTTCCGCCATTCAGAATCAGCGGTCGCCCAGGGTGCTGCCGTTTCAGACTGCGCTCCCGCGGCAGAGTCCCGCAGGTTTGCGTGTAACCCCAGTCATGGGATGGATCGCCGGCTTGGTTGCCGCTTGCATGATAGCTGTCATTGCATTTGGAGCCTATCATGCGGGAGCGCGAAAGAACCTTGCTCCACAAAAATTGTTCTCGAAGAATCTGGCGCCGGAGAAAACCCCGACCGGCGATTCTGCTAGCCAACCGAAAGCCGCACCGGCTGACCAATCCTCCGTTCGGCGGCTGGCAGCGCAGACAGCGCAGATATCGAGTCTCGAGGCGTGGGTTGCCAATGAACAGAAGGAGCTCACCCGTTTGCGCGGAGCATCTGATCTTGCCCAGGTGCGATTAGCTCAGCTTGGAAAGGCAGCGGATGGAAGGCAAGCCGAACTTCGGCAACGAACTGAGGAACGCGACAAGCTGGCCAGTCAGCTTGGAGAAACCGAGAAACAATACCAGAACCTTCAGGTGGAACTCACGAATCTCCGCAACGAACATAGCCAAACACTTTTGCGGACAGCGTCGGTCGAATCGAAGCTGGGCGAACTGACCTCTGCCAATCAAGATCAGAGCCGCCGGCTCAATGACGATGAACAGTATCTTGTCTCCGATCGCGATATCCGGGAATTGATGGGGGCGCGGAAACTCTACATCGCCGATGTGTTTGACGTGGATAGCGGGAGCCGAACACGCAAGCCGTTCGGGCGGGTCTTCTATACGCAAAACAAATCACTCATTTTTTACGCTTTCGACCTTGATCACCAACCAGGCGTAAGAAATGCCAGCGCCTTCCAGGTATGGGGCCAGAGAGACTCCGAATCAAATGGGGAATCTCATCCGATGAACCTTGGCATACTGTACATGGATAGTGAGACCAATCGCCGGTGGGTGCTTCGCTTGGACGACCCAAGGCAGCTGGCTGAAATCGATGCAGTCTTTGTGACCGTCGAGCCGCACGGCGGAAGCCAGAAGCCGACGGGAAAGCCATTTCTCTACGCTCTATTGAGGAAAGAGGCGAATCATCCTTAGTGGACCTGGCCGCCTGTCTATCTCCAGCCACGATTCGCTGAACGGATCTGAGTTTACTGAAGAGTTGCTGCTGACCGCTTGGCCAGCACACCAGCCTCCGCTCTAGTGCCATTTCTCCGTGCAGTTTGGGTGACCCTCTTTATATTTCTCTCTTCCACTGGTACAGACGCCCTCCTCGTCTCGTATTGGTTGGTAATAGACCGCTCACTGTCGAAGTCGGGAACCGGTTAGATGAGGTGCGATAAGGCGCGCTGATTTGCAGAACCCTTTTGGAGGCGAAATGATATCACACAAATTCTGGTTTTCTATCCTGGCAACCATGCTGTTGCTCGGCGGTTGCTTTACTGCTCGCGGGCAGTCCACCTTCGGTTCGATTTCGGGAACGGTCAAGGATGCCTCAGGCGCCGCTATCGCGGGCGCGGAGGTTGCGCTGACCAGCACCGCCACGGGTGCAAAGCAGACTTTTACTACAGACCAGAACGGTTCCTATTCCTTCCTCAACTTGAATCCAGGTGAGTACACCGTTGATGTGGATAGGACCGGCTTCAAGCGCTTCAAGCGCGACTCCATTGACGTGCAGGTGCAACAGAGTGCTCGCATTGACGCCGTCCTGGAGGTTGGCGCAGACACCCAGACCGTGGAAGTCACCGCGGAGACTCCACTGCTGCAGACCGATAATGCGTCACTTGGCCAAGTCATTGACCAGCGCAAGACCAACGAAACTCCTTTGAATGGCCGCAACGTTTTCAACCTCATCACTCTATCTCCCGGTGCCATCGCGCAGGGTGGCGCCGGCAGTTCGCAGGTGGGGCAGAATCCGTTCAGCTGGGGCAACTACCAGGTGGGCGGCTCGTTCGGCAACGAGAGCGCCGAGTACATCGACGGACAACCGGTGAACATTGGTTACATCAATTTGCCGATTCTGATTCCAGACCAGGACGCAATCTCCGAATTCAAGGTGCAGTACAACAACCTCGGCCCGGAATGGGGCAGGTTCTCCGGAGGCATTGTCAACCTGAGCACGAAAGGAGGATCCAATACATTCCACGGCGTAGCGTATGAATATCTGCGCAACAAGGTCTTGAATTCCCGGCCATATTTCCCGGAGGGGGCAGCGGAGGCGCCTCCCTACGTGCAGAATCAGTTTGGCGGCACGTTTGGCGGCCCGATTATCAAGGACAAGACGTTTTTCTTCTTCGCCTACGATGGGTACCGTCAGCGGGCGTCCCAGATTTTTACCACCACAGTGCCCACAGTTCAGGAGAGGGGCGGCGTATTTCCCGCGGACGCGCCAATCTACGATCCGTTGAGCATCAGTGCGGCGTGTGTCGGAAACTCCACGGCCGCGAATTGCGGTCGTACACAATTTGCCAACAACACTATCCCTACGGGGTCAATTAACAAGGCCGCGCTGGTTGAACTTAAATTCCTTCCGATGCCGACCAACAGCGCCGAAAGCAATAATTTCTCCGCAGCCGCTGCCTCCGGCGGAAACACCAATCAATACGTAGCTCGTGTCGATCACAATTTGACCTCGACGCAGCACATTTTTACTCGCTACAACTTTTTCAACCTTCTGGATTTGCCCACCGATCCCTTCGGCACCGGGCTGTGCGCGGATCGTTGCGCGGAAACCTATCAGACCAACGCCGCCGTCATAGGCTATAGCAACTCCATCCGGCCTAACCTGTTGCTAAGTGTCAATCTCAGCGGCAGCCGGTTCCACTATTTGCGTTCGCCCAAGAACTCGAGTTTTGACTTGACCCAGTACGGCTGGCCCGCTTCTTACAATGCGGGCATTCCCAGCGCCGGCCGGTCGCCATTCACACCCTGCTTCACGCCTCAAGACTCCGCCGTCACCTGTTCCCAGGGTCAGAGCTTTATCACTGACCACGACACGCAATGGGCCCTCTCCCCCAACCTCACGTGGATCAAGGGACGCCACACCATGTTCTTTGGCGGCCAGCTGATCGAGACCTTTGACAACTACGCCCAGACGAACATCGCCAGCGGCGCTTTCGCTTTCAACGGCAGTTGGACGCAGAGCAATCCTGTTGCCGGCGGAACGGGCGGTATTTCCTTCGCCGATTTCCTCCTGGGATATGGTCTGAACCAATCGAGCGTGTTCAACCACAATTTCGGTGAGGCACAGATTCCGGCCCTGGTGGCGCAAAAAGAAGCTTATCGAGGCTTTTTTTTCGGGGATACATGGAGAGTCACCTCGAAACTGACGGCAAACTACGGTCTGCGCTACGATTTGCAGGGACCCTGGAGCGAGCGCCATGGCTGGATAAGCTATTGGGATCCGGCGGCGACCAATGCCTCGGTTACCGGCTGTAACGGCGGGTCATGCCCGGGCGACGTCTTCCTGGTTGGTAACGGAGTCAATAAGAGCCGAGGCAACATACCGCTGAAGAAGAACGAGGTCATGCCGCGTATTGGTGTTGCTTATACCCTGGACCAGAAGACAGCCATTCGCGCGGGTTACGGCATCTTCTTCATCCCCAACTGGATATTTTTCAACCTCAACCCCAGTAATGACGCCATCAACCTGGCCTCCACGCTGTGGGTCGCAACTTCGAACGGCGGCATCTCTCCCAACAGCACGCTTTCGGCAACCAACTGCGCGTTCACCGCGGGGGCTCCTTCGGGAACACTGAATTGCCCGACCAACGGACCCTTCGGTGCAAATGTCGTGACGCCCCTTGGCAGAGGCAACGTTTCAGCCTTTGATGCCGGCCAAAACATCACAATAGCTCCCTATACCACGTATAAGGCTCCGTACGTCCAGCAGTTCAACCTGGACATTCAAAGAGAGCTCCCGGGAGGGATCTTCGTCGATGCCGCGTTCGCAGGCTCGCGAGGCGTACATTTGCCGAATCCTACTGCGACTCAAGTTGACCAGATTCCGGACGCAGACCTGTCTCTGGGAAGCGCCTTACTGGTGAACGTTCCAAATCCCTTCAAGGGCATTAATACGGTAAGCGGGTTAAACGCGGCCACAAACCCCACGGTTATCGCCGGTCAGTTGCTCCGTCCCTACCCCCAATATGGTGGCGTCAGCCTTGCCGGGGATGGCTGCTGCGCCAGTGACTATAGCTCGTTGCAAGTCTCCGTCACCAAACGGTTCACCGGGGGCGCATCGTTGCTGGCTGCCTACACCAACGAAAAACTCCTCACCAACGCGGACACACTGACCACTTGGCTGGAGAGCGGTGTTGGAGAAGTTCAGGACTGGAACAACCTCAAGAAAGAGTGGTCGCTCTCTTCTCAGGACGTGTCCCAGCGCCTGGTGGTCAGCTATATTTATGACCTGCCCTTTGGGCACGGTCAAAAGTACATGTCGGATGCCGGCAGCATCACCGGGAAGGCGATTTCCGGATGGGGCGTCGGTGGCATCACGACGTTTCAGAGGGGCTTCCCCTTGCCGATAAGCTATGGGGGCTCGACAGCGCTGTCACAGGCGAGTTTGGGAATCGGCACTCTGCGCCCGAATGTTGTGCCGGGATGCTCCAAGGGTGCCGCGCACGTGGCTTCGACGGGGGGCATCGCCTGGTTCAACCCGGCTTGCTTCACAGCTCCCAGCAACTTTGGTTTCGGGAACGAGTCGCGCGTGGACCCTACGCTTCGGGGCGAAGGAATCAATAACTGGGACGTCGCGATAAAAAAGACGACAAACTTCGGTCCGGGTGAAAGGTTCGGTTTGGAGTTCCGGACTGAGTTCTTCAATACGTTCAACCGCGTCCAGTTCGGCCCACCGACTACCGCTTGCTGCCAAGCTAATAGTCCGACTTTCGGAATCACGAGTAGCCAGTTAAACAATCCGAGGCTTATTCAGTTCGCTCTGAAGCTCTCGTTCTAGGATGTGAGTGGAGCGGGTGGTGGATGCCTCGTTCCGGCATCCACCACCCGCTCCCATACGTGCGCGTATGACTTCTGCTAACCTTGCGCTTGCATGAACCGGCGGATCTCACGACGCGATTTCCTGCAAGCGTTTGCTGCTATGGGCTTGGCCTTGCCCGCGCCGCTGTCTTTGGCCGTACCCCTTTTTGACGCAAAGCATCCGCGTGGCCTGGACTTCCACCATGTGAATTCGCCCACGCCGCAGAAGTACTTGATTGAGACCATGGGTGGCGGCGTGGCCCTCTTTGATTACAACAACGACGGATTGCTCGACATTTTCCTGGTCAACAGCGGCCGACTCGTCAATCCGATGCATCCACCCGAGACTTTCGACCGGCAAAATCCCCGGAATTGGAATCGTCTCTACCGGCAGAATCCGGATGGGAGCTTCACCGATGTCACCAAGGAAGCCGGTCTGGCGAACGCAGGTGACGGCAATTACGGCATGGGTGTAGCGGTTGGCGATTACGACAATGATGGCTTTCCCGACCTCTACATCACCAACTACGGAAAGAACACGCTATACCACAACAATGGAAATGGCACCTTTACCGACGTCACCGCCAAAGCCGGCGTAGAAGCTGGCGGTTGGAGCTGCTCGGCAGGATTTTTTGATTACGACAACGATGGCCACCTCGATTTGCTGGTCACGCGCTACATGCTATGGGATACGCAACACAGCAAGATCTGCGGCGGCGAGTGGCAAACCTACTGCCCGCCGGCTGAGTTCCCAGAGACCACAAATATTCTTTATCGCAACCGTGGCGATGGCACATTCGAAGACGTCAGCCAGCGTTCCGGGATTGCGTCGGTCAAGGGGCGCTCGCTTGGCGTGTGCTTCGCGGACTACGATGACGATGGATTCACCGACATCTTCGTTTCTAACGACGGCATGCGCCAGTTTCTTTTCCACAATAACCGCAACGGCACATTCACCGAATGCGCTCTCGAAGCGGGAGCGGCGCTAACCACCGATGGCAGGCCTCTCTCGGGCATGGGCACTGTCTTTCAGGATTACGACAATGACGGGCGGCCGGACATTCTGGTCACCGTGCTGCCCCGCGAGGTTTACGCGCTCTTTCACAATGACGGCAATGGGTTGTTCAGCTACCGCAGTCTGCAGGCAGGGCTGGGCTTGCTCTCGGCGGCAAGCTCGGGGTGGGGTCTTGGTCTCGAGGACTTCGACAACGACGGCTGGAAGGATTTGTTCGTCGCCCAGAGCCATGTGCTGGACAACGTAGAAGAGATCGACCATATGCTGCATTACAAAGAGCCGCCGCTGCTGGCGCTCAATCACAACGGGCGCTTCGAGCGAGCTGATTCAGGAGTCACCGCACCGATTGCCGGCCGCGGAGCGGCCTTCGGCGATTTGAATAACGACGGCTGGATGGACGTTGTCGTTACTACGCTGGGCGGCGAGCCGCTGGTGCTTTTGAATCACGGAGGATCTGGAAATTGGCTTTCCATCTCCTTGCGCGGAACGCGCAGCAATCGCGATGGGCTGGGTGCGAGCGTGCAGGTCAATGGTCAGAAGCGATTCGCGACCACGGCCGGTAGTTACATTTCGGCCAGCGACAAGCGTCTGCACTTTGGCCTCGGCGCGGCCGAGGCGGCCAAAGTGGAAATTCATTGGCCCTCCGGCATCCATCAGACCCTTGAGGGGGTCAAGGCCAACCAGTTTCTCGAAGTCCGCGAGCCGGAGAAATCATGATTGATGTTTTCCTGTTAGCCTTGCTCGCGCTGCAGGCTTCCGGATCGCCGGCCATCGAACATGTGCATGCCGGAGTGGCCGCCGAAAAGAGCGGGCAATTGGACGCAGCGCTGGCTGAGTTTCAAAAGGCGACCGAACTCGATCCCAAACTAGCAGTCGCCTTCACCGATCTGGGTGGGGTGTACATTGAGAAGCGCGATTATGCGGCCGCGATTCCGCCTCTGAAGCGGGCCGTCGAGCTCAGCCCCGACCTCGAAGCCGCCCACCGCTTGTTGGGATACGCACTATTGGCGCAAGGGTACGCCACTGAAGCGATTCCACACCTCGAGCAGGCGCACGCTGAAGACGCGCTCGGTATCGCTCTGCTCGACGCGGGCAAATTGCCGGAGGCCCTGGGAGTCCTTCAAAAATCTCTGGCTCAAAGCCCGGACGATCCGGAGCTGCTCTATTATTACGGCCGGGCTTCCGGACTGCTCTCCAAGCAGGTTTTTGACCAACTCGAAGCTCGCTTCCCAAATTCCGCGCGAGCCCATGAAATGATGGCGCAGGACTACGCCGTCCTGCGAGATGTTCCTGCCGCCGAACGGGAATTTCTCCAAGCGTTGCGCCTGCGCCCGCAAACAGCGGGTTTGCACCTGCAGCTGGGCGAGCTCTACGCCCGCGCACAGCAATGGGACAAAGCCGAAGAACAATTCCGGTTAGAAACTCAAATTCAACCAGGGAGCGCCGAAGCATTCTATCGTCTCGGTGAAGCTCTGCTGCAGTCGGGCGAATTCCACGAAGCGCGCGAGGCACTCGTCCAATCCAACCACTTGAGAGAGGACATGCCGGAAACCCTCTACCAGCTGGGAAAGGCGGCGGCTATGGACGGAGACGCCGCGACGGCGCAACAGAGCTGGCAGCATCTTCTACGCTTGGAGAAAGATACTGCGGTTGCCGCGCAAGCGCATTTTGGCCTGTCTGGTATTTATCGCAAACAGGGAAAGTCGGCGGACGCCGATCGCGAAATGGAAGAATTCCGCAAGTTGCAGAGCAACCCAGGCCACACCGACGTTTCGCCGAAGTAGCCAATACCCTGTGATGATCCTCATTGTTTCTTACTCCTGCAACAACCGATCGAGCGCCAGGAAATCGATGGGTAATGACGTCTTGCCCTGCTGCAACAGGTCGGCCAGAGCTACCGCGATCAAGGGGGCAAATTTGAAACCGTGACCAGAGAAGCCTGCCGCAAAGACGACATTGCTGAACTCCAGATGACGATCCACGATGAAGTCATCATCGGGCGTCATGGTGTACAGGCAGGTCGCCGAATGCCGCAGGCGGGAACGAGCCTGGCTGTAGTCGCCTGCGAGCTTGGGCATGTATTGAGCAGCGATGGCGGCAATGGGGTCCAGGTCGGGGGGCGCCGGGGGCGAAACAGGAGCGTCGGCACTGGGTAGGAAGCTCCCTCCTATGTGCTGAGCCATCTTGACACCCATGCCGGGCACATCGGGAAACCCGTAAGCGAAATTCTCCGAGAAAGAGAAGACCGGCACGCGACCTGGTGCAAATAATTCTGGGGTCAGTGGATCGAACCAGGCGAGCACCTTGCGCTTCACTTTCAGCGGGAGTTGAAGGCTCCGCAACAAGTCGCCCGCCCAGGCGCCGGCGGTAATGATCAGACTGGACGCAGTGACGGTGTCATTTTCCAGATGTACTTTTACTTCGCCGCTGGTTGCCTCCCAGCCTCTGACCCGTTGCTCGAAAAAGCATTGAGCCCCCAGTCTTCGGGCGTAGGCATGACTGGACGCGATGGACGCATCTACATCGAGCCAGCCTGCCTGCACATCGAAAAGCCCGACGTACTCTTCCGGGATTTCGAAGGCGGGATAGCGATACCGCACCTCGGCTGCCGATAGCGTCTCCACGTGCAGTTGGTTGGTGGAAGCGCTCTCTTGTACTTCGCGGAGAAACTGCTCGCCCGGGAGACCCATGTAGAGCACCCCGGATCGGTGCAACAACTGCGTGCCCAATTCCTCGCCGGCCTGTTCCCACATCTCGCCCGCGCGTTGCGCCAGCGGAACATAGCCGGTGCCCTCGGGATACGCGAGCCGATAAATGCGGGTGCCCCCCGAATGGCTGCCCCGGCCATGCGGGGGAACGAACTGGTCGAACCCGGCAACCTTAAGGCCGCGCCTGGACAACTCAACGGCAGCGAAACTGCCCATGGTCCCGAGACCGATGATGGCTACATCGTATGCTGTCATACCTTCTGTTATGGTGAAACAACGCCGGGGGATGTCGCGACTACGTTGTACCCTAGCACATCGCAAATCCCGGCCGATTGAGGGAGAACTTCATGCTGGAACGTTTACAAGTGGCGGGTGCACCGGCGCCCCAGGGGCCTTATTCAAGCGTGGTGCGAGCGGGAGATTTCCTGTATGTGTCCGGTCAGGGTCCGGTAGATCCCGTAAGCGGCGAGATTGATCCAGAGACCACCATACGGGACCAAACGCGGCTGGTCCTCCAGAATCTGCAGACCATTCTTCGTGGTTGCGGCGCCGATCTGCAGGATGTCGTAAAGTGCTCCGTCTACCTGCAGGACGTGAAAGAATTCGAGCTCATGAATGAGGTGTATGCGGAAGTCTTTGGGGCTTTCAAACCCGCAAGAACTACAGTCGGCGCCGGCATGGTCGCTCTGGGCATGAAAGTGGAGATCGATTGTGTGGCCTACCTGCCCAAGCCCTCCGTAAGTGATCAGCCAGCGATGTAGGTATTACGAAGACTGTTCCGCAGAAGTCCGTCTCGCAGAGACACCGGAGGAAATCGGACGGGTGCCCCACGTTCGCAACAGCCGCCCCGGTTTGGGGTGGGGCGTACGTGGGCCGAGAAACGATGGGCGCAGCCCCACAATCGCTCTTCTTGAATCCACAATCAAATCCCTATCCGCAGCTGGCTGCTTCGTCGAACTGCGGGTGGAAGTGTGCGCCTTAAGCGCCTTATGCGCCATAAGGGTCGGTTTCGGGCGTGTTCGTGGCGGTTTCCGGCTTTTGTGCTTTGGTCCAGAGACTTGCGGACCGTCCTCGGCCGGCGGCGGTTCCCCGGTCGATTGTCGAAGAGGAGGCGAGCGCTGGCGCGACAGTAGTCCCATACGGCCAAGGCGGCCTCGACGTGGCAGGCATCTATGGACGGACGCGAATTCTTCAGAGAGCAGGAAGAGCCGGCGATCGGTGACGGGTTGTTGATCGCGTAGCGCGTGGAGGATGGTGCTGGGTGTGGGGCGGGTGGTGGTCACGCAGCGCGAAAACCAGAGGGGGTCGGCTTCGGCGAAGAGGCTGGAGATCTGTCGCCAGCTGGTCCCTTTGCGGGCCTTGCTCGATTCGCCGACGAGAATGACGAAGAGATTGAGGCCGTGACGGGTGGTACCGATGCGGCAGTGCGGGGCGGGGGTCAGAACGCAGTTCGCGCTCCAGATCCGCGCTGCGTTTCTTGAGTTGCCACCATTTCATCTCAGCCCTCCTCGGCTGCCGGCCGGATCACTGGTGGCGCAGCACCACCATGTCACTCGCTTCTCAGTGCCCGCATCGGGTCAATCCTCGCTGCCCGTCGCGCCGGCAGCGCACATGCTTCCAGAGCAATCGCGATCAGCGCCACGGAAGCAGTTCCCAGCGTCACCGGGTCGAGCGCCGAAATCCCATAGAGCAGGCTGGCCAGGTTCCGCGCTGCCACCACCGTCCCGATCATTCCAATCGCAACACCGGATAGCGCCATCCGCAGCCCCTGTGATGACACCAGCCACAACACGGCACTCCGCGGCGCGCCCAGCGCCAACCGGATCCCGATCTCCTGTGTCCGCTGCGCCACCAGATACGCGATCACTCCATAAATCCCCATCACCGCGAGCACTAACCCGATGAGGGCAAAACTCGCCAGAATTATGCTCGTGAATCGCTTCACCGCCGTCAAGTCGCCGAGGTATTCGCTCATCGTCTCCACTTCCGACAGAGGAAGCTGCGGATCGAGCGCATGCACCTGTTGGGCTACAGCCTGTTCGAGCGCATCCGGTGCCACATTCGATCGCACCAGCACATCCTTGAAGCCGGAATTGACTACCGGCGTCTGCCGGAATAACGCGATCAGCTGCGGCGCCACCGGGAGCCCCAGCCCTTGATCCCGGTTGTCGCTCATGACTCCGGCAATCGTCACCGTCTCGCGCTGGCTCCCCATCCAGACATCCTGGGCAATCAAGCTCGCAGGTGCGCCCAGCTCGATCCGCCGCCCGATTGGATCCTCATTCGGAAAATATTGCTTCACGAATGCCTGGTTCACAATTGCCACCGGCAGTGTTTGCTCTCCGTCCGACTCGGAAAAATCCCGTGCTTCCACCAGCGGTATCCCCGCGGTCCGCAGATAATTCGCATCCACTACACCAAAAATCGTCGACGGAACGTCTTCCAGCCGCGACAGCGCCCGCCCCTCGATCGAAAACATCATCCGCCATCTGTCGCTCGGTGGATAGATCGTCGTCACCGACACATCCCGCACGCCAGGCAGCGCGCGAATTCGTTCCGTCAGCCGGTCACAGAACTGCGTAATTGACTCCGCTGTCGGATATTGTGCCGGCGGAAGATACAAATGTCCGCGCATCAGGTGATCCACCCGGAACCCCAGGTCCTGGTTCTGCAGCCGCTCCAGCGTCTGGATCAGCAGTCCCGCTCCCACCAGCAGCATCAGCGACAGCGCGATCTGCGCCGTCACCAGCACCTTCCGGAGTCCCTGGCGCGACGCTCCGCTGCTCGTGCGACCCCCTTCCTTCAGCGCACCCGCCGCATCCACCCGCGTGCTGAGCAGCGCTGGCGCCATCCCGAAGAACAGGCACGTCCCCAGTCCCGCAGCCAGCGTAAACAACACCACTCGCCAGTCCAGCGTCAGCTCCAGCAACTGCGGAATCTTCCCCGGATCCGTCATCCGCAACGCACGCGTCGTTCCCCATGCCAGCGCCAGCCCGCAACCACTCCCCATCAACGACATTAGCAAGGTCTCCGTCAACACCTGCCGTACCAGTGCCGCGCGTCCCGCGCCCAGCGCTTTGCGCATTGCGAATTCCCGTTGCCGTGCCGTGTTCCGCGCCAGCAGCAGCGCGGCCAAGTTCGAGCATGCGATCAGCAAAATTAGCCCCACCGCCCCCGTAAGCAGCAACAACAGCGGCCGCAGATCGCCGGTCCGCATCGTGGCTAGGGGTGCTACCGCAACGCCAACCTCGCGATCCACAGGATGCGTCGCCGCCAGATTCTCCGCGATTCTTGCCAGGTCCGCCTGTGCCTGGCCGATCGTCACGCCTGGCTTCAGCAGCCCAAGCGATCCATTTCCACGGCCGCCACGCGATTGTTCATTCCACACTCCCGGTCCTGGCACGAATGGCTCAAATACCGGCAATTGCGCCTGAGCTCGATGCAGCCATCCCGGAATGGTCGCCGGCAAAACCCCGATAATCGTGTACGGCTGACGATTGATGCGCAGCGTCCGCCCCAGGATCTTCGGATCATGCTGATAGTGGGTCTTCCAGAACGTCTCGGTGATCAGCGCCACGTGATTGCGACCTTCCAGCCCCTCTTCCGCCGTGAACAACCGTCCCAGCAACGGCTGAACGCCCAGCGCCTCGAAGAATTCTGCCGGCGCCAAACCCACCAGCACCTCCGCCGGATCAGCCCCGCCCGGCGACGTGCTCACGTTCTTGGACCATTGGTCGTAGATCGCCATCTTCTCGAAGGTGTGGCTCTGCGTGACAAAATCCCTGAAGTCCGGCCCCGACATACCTACGGGCTTCCCATTCTCCACGGACGTAATCTGCACCAGCCGATTTGCATTTGGGAATTCCAGCGCTCGCAGCAGCACCGCGTTCAGCACGCTGAACACCGACGCATTCGCCCCAATCGCCAGCGCCAACACCAGCACCACCACCGACGCAAAGCCTGGCGATCTCCGCATCTGCCGGAGCGCATAGCGAAGGTCCTGCGACAAATGTTCCAATGGTGCCCAACCCCATGCCTCGTGAGTTTTCTCTTTGATTAAGGTCCGATTGCCGAAAGCGCGCCGAGCCGCATAGCTAGCCTCTTCCGGTGACAAGCCGCGTTCCCGCTGCTCTTCCTCTTCCAGTTCTAGATCGGAACGCAACTCCCGCTCCAGGTCGGCGTCCCTCTTCTTCAGTTGCCACCATTTCATTTCAACTCTCCTCGACGGCGGGCCACATCACTCGCCCGACTGCTTCGGCCATCTGCTTCCATTGCGATTCTTCGACCACAAGTTGCTTCCTGCCCTTATCTGTTAACCGGTAGTATTTGAATTCCCGATTGCGATCCTTGGCCGCCTCCCGCTTGGAGACAACCCATCCTCTTCGCTCCAGACGATGCAGGGCCGGATACAGTGAACCGTGCTGCATCTGCAGGAAATCATTCGTGGTCCGCTGAATGTGCTTACCGATCTGGTGACCGTGGGCAGGACCATAAAGGAGTGGCCGCAAAATAAGCATGTCCAGAGTGCCTTGAAGAAGCCCCGTCCGTTCTTGTGTCTGTTTCGCCATGGAAGACATCCTGCCCTCGATCTTGGCAAAGATGGCAGACACTCGACTATCAGTTGTCAAGGATGTAAGCAGAGCGTGAATTCTCAAATGGCGACTTCAGTCCTTAGCGCTCATTGAGCCCTGGGCAGGAAGGCTTGAAGTGTTATGGATGATTGGTCGGCCGCGACGGATCCGCGCTAGCGCGGCATCTGATATTCCGTAGCGCACTTCAAGCCCGCGCAAGCTTCTCTTCACGGGATTTGCTGATTGGGGGCGGTTGACCGGCAAGCCGTCAATTAGTAGTTGATTAACATCGCCGCACTCCTTCGGTACGGATGATACTTCCCATCACCGGATGACGTTTACTTTGCGACTGGCGACATCAATGTTGGGTTTGGGCCGAATAGGCTTTATGTCCTACGCGTGAGAGAGTCAAAAGTAATCCTACTGCGGGTTCGATTGTCGCGTTTTCCACTCCGCCGCCAGTTTCGTTTTTCCGGCGTTTGGGTCTTTGCGGCTCCATGCGGTGTACATCTCGACGATCTTGCTTAGGGCAAGGCGTTTGCTCGCCGCGTGCCCGACAGAAGCATCGTCCAGCCCATGATATGCGCTGAGCAGCAGTGGTTCAGCGGCTTCAAATCGGCCTTCCAGTACGAGCACTCCGCCAAGCTTAGCGTCGCTGTCGAAGATGTCGGGGTGACCTGGTGGAAGTACTTTCTCACGGCTGCGCAGCCCTTCGCGGAGCAACCGCTCGGCCTCGGCCAGCTTACCTCGTTTCGCGAGAAGGTCGCCCAAATTCGTTTCGATTTTCGCCGTATCCGATTGATCGGCGCCCCAGGCGTGTTTCGCGAGCGCAAGAGCCTGGCGAAACATCGACTCGGACTCATCCAGCTTGCCCTCGTCCCGCAGTAGCGTTGCGAGGTGATTCAAACCGACGGCCACGTCGGGATGTTCGTTGCCCTGGGTGCGCCGTGATGTTGCAAGCGACTTACGCGCGTACTCCTCCGCCTCAGCGAGTTTGCCTTCATCATGCAACGCATAAGACAACTGATTCATGGTCAATGCTGTAGAGGCGTTCTCAGGGCCAGAAGCCTGCATATGGATGGCGAGCGACTGGCGAAGCATGGCTTCGGCTTCTGCCGGGCGTTTTTCAGAACGGAGGATAACGCCCAGATTGTTCTCGTCCATCGACACGTCTTCGACCCGGTGGCTCATGAGATCAATAGCAAGGGCCTCGCGCACCAGGGTTTCCGCTTGCTGCAGTTTGCCCTCGCGCCGTACCGTGATCGCCAGGTCGCCAAGGCTTTCTGCAACAGCGGGATCATCGGGACCGAATACTTTCATGCGCAGGCGAAGCGCGTCGCGCTGCAGCGTTTCTGCTTCCGGAAGTTTGTCCTCGAATGTCAATTGCTCAGCCAGGTGCGCTTCGCTGCTCGCCAAATCGGCGTCATGGCCGCCCGGCGCAGAGCGTCGAAGCGCGAGCGCGGCGCGATACTCGCGTTCGGCCTCGGGATAGCGTCCCAGGCCGGAAAACGTTGTTCCGAGGCTCTCACGAGCGGCGGCTTCCACTAGCGGTTGATTATGCAACGAGCCCGCATCCAGGCGGCGGACGGCTTCATCGAGCACGTGCGCGACCGTAACGTCGCGTCCTTTGTCCGGGTCCGCTTTGCTGGCCGCGCGCGGGTCCGCCGATTGGAGCATTTCCTGCAGAAAGGCATTGACAGCTTGCGCCTCCGCCGCTTCCTGTTGTGACTGTTTCAGGCTCGCGGCAGCGTTACGTTCAGAGCGGATGGCACGAACCGCCTCACGCGTACTTACCACCGTGGCAGCGATGAGCGTCAGGAGAATCGCGGCCCCGCTGGTCACCAGCACACGGTTGCGTCGCACCAGCTTACGAAGCTGATAAGCCTTGCCCGGCGAGTGAGCCAACACTGGCTCGTGGCGCAGATATCTCCCCAGGTCGGCTGCAAATTCCATCGGCGTGGCGTATCGTCGCGAACGATCCTTCTCCAAAGCATTTAACGCGATGGCATCGAGATCCCCGCATAACTGCCGGACAAGCGTACCGGCATCCGCGCCCCGGTTCTGCGCCGTCAAGCCCGATGTGACGGCCAGCGTCCGCAATTTCGTGCTGGGCCGAGGTGTGTCCTCTTCACGCAGGCGGCGCAGAACTTCATCGAACGCCAGTTTATTAAAGTCCAAGGGCAGCACGCCTACCAGCAGTTCGTAAAACACCACCCCGAGAGAATACACGTCACTGCGGGTATCGATATCTTCACCGCCCGAGTCGGCCTGCTCCGGGCTCATGTAGCCCAGCGTTCCGACCACCGTTCCCGCTTGCGTATACACGGTGTCAGCGCTGAGCCGTGCGGTCGCTTTCGCCACCCCGAAATCGATGATTCTCGGCGCCGGTCTCCCGTCGATCTCTACGACCAGAATGTTCGAGGGTTTAAGGTCGCGATGAATGATTGCTTTCTGGTGCGCGTGCTGCACCCCCTCACATACCTGTGTGAACAGCTCCACGCGCTCGTCGGTCGTTAGTTTGTGCTTATCGCAATATGTCGTGATCGGAACACCGGCGACGTACTCCATCACGAAGTAAGGGCGGCCTTGCGGTGTCGATCCGGCGTCGAACACCTTGGCAATCGCCGGATGATCCATCAGCGCCAAAGCCTGGCGCTCCGATTCGAAACGCGCCACCACCTCGCGCGTGTCCATCCCCACCTTTATGAGCTTGATGGCAACGCGGCGGCGAACCGGATATTTTTGCTCGGCCAGCCAGACCTCGCCCATACCGCCTTGCCCTATCATCTGCAGGAGATGATAGGGACCAACAACATCTCCCGACGCCGACGCCGCACCCTCCGGGGTGCGGGTGACAGATGCGGCTTCCCCGTTCTCACGGTTTATTCCGGATTCTTCGGGCACCGGTCAGCTATGCCTCCCTGGTTTCGTCGGGACACAACCAGTATGGCTTAACTCACAATACCGGGGAAAGACGTTTATCGCCGTAAAACGGATTCGCCGAGACGAAAAGTACTTGGCTGCGTGACGCGCGCAAACCATTCAATGATTTCGTACTGTTACGTTGGCCGCAAGGGGAGACGGTTGGTGTGCGTAAACCTGAAATTCCGCGCGACAAACCGAAGCAGCCTCAAAACGCGGCTTTCAGCCCTTTACGATATCCATCAAATGCTTTGCGACCGGCCGACGTGAGCCGAAGCACGGTTTGGGGCACTTTGCCGCG
>Ga0182024_10009801_pt1 | contig 19708 bp, 12 predicted proteins | sample P32metaG_FD_120480 | JGI IMG/M metagenome (GOLD analysis project Ga0182024, IMG submission 120480) | Permafrost microbial communities from Stordalen Mire, Sweden - P3-2 metaG (Illumina Assembly) | ecosystem: Environmental > Terrestrial > Soil > Wetlands > Permafrost | place: Sweden: Stordalen... | reverse complement strand
TTCGCGACCTTCGCCGCCTCGGCTATCAGGTGCAACTGACCCCGGTCAACTCGGCTTTAGTCGCCTGAGGGAATGTTTTTCAACGGTGCCGCCGAGCTTCCGCTCGGCGCGTCCCACGTCAAAGTTGCTCTCAACAGCCTAATATCCTCACTAGACACCGGCAAAGCCAGAGAGAGACGCGCATTTACGCTTAAGGAATCCCACCCCTTCAAACGCAATAGCTTCCGGCGACACCTCAATATCGCGCCATATGCAAACCGCAGCACTAAGTTTGCCAACAAATCCAAAGCTCTCGATGGTGAGCCATCCGTCATACCCGATGTCCCGCAATGCCCGGAACATACCGTCCCATTGGACATGCCCGCTCCCCGGTATGCCGCGATCGTTCTCACACGAGTGAACATGTTTCAGATGCCTGCCCAAATCCCGAATCGCGTTTCCAAGATCCTTCTCTTCGATGTTCGCGTGGAAAGTATCGAAAAGAACCCCAACATTCGGGTCGCCGATCCGATCGCAGAGAGCTGCCGAATCCGCTGCCGTGTTCAGAAAAAAAGTCTCAAAGCGATTCAGCGGTTCAATCCCCAGTGTCACGCCATGCGCCGCAAGAGTGGCGCCAACCGACTGATATCCATCTACCGCCCACTTCCATTCATCAGCCGTGCGGCGACGGCCAGGCAAATAGCCGACCGGACAATACAGCGGCCCGCCTGCAAAACTCGCGCCGGCTTCAGCCGTGGCCTTGATGGTGTCCTCAATATGCCGGCGCGCAACCTCGCGCGTCGCTGCATCCTCGCTGATCAGGCTTTGCCCGTCGACAAATATTGCGCACACCGAACATTCGAGCTCGTTAGCCGCGAAGGCCTTCCTGACCTGCGCCGCCGGAAATTCAGCCGGACGGAACAGAGGAACCTGTACGCCATCGAATCCGGCTTCTTTAATTCGCGGGAGTAACGCCAGACTATCCGGACCGAATTCTTCCGACCAGATGAAGGTATTAACGCCGTATTTCATCTGGGTTACTCGACCATCAATGCAGGCAGCACCTTAAGAGGACTGAACTGCCTCGCCGTTCCGGCGCTGAAAGTAAACGTGAGCGGCGCGACCGCTTTTCCCGCAGCGACCGTGACCGTCTGGCTGCTGGACCCGTATTTTTCGTGTATCGCCGTGATGGTATAGGTTCCCGCAGGCAATCCTTTTATTTCGAACGCTCCGTCCGCATCCGAAACTGCAAAATAAGGATTGGAAATAACGTGAGCTACAGCTTTCATCCAGGGGTGCTGATTGCAGATCAGCGGGATCGTCACTTCCGGTTTGGGGAAAGTCTTCACGATCGGCGGCTGCCCCGCATGCTGGCCGACATTGAACTCTTCATTCGTCTCCGCCAGCGCATGAACGTTGTGCGTAGTAGCGTCGCTGTTGACAACTTTCATTTGCTGCCCTGCAAGAATACCGAACACGTGCGGCGCATACATGCAACCGGTCTGGTCCAGCACGACAGCCGCCGCCGGCGCCGGAAAACTCTTCCCTTCGAGCCCTTTGCTCACGTAAACGAAAACGTTCTTCAGTGAGCCGTCCGCTTTGACGACGAGGGTCTCGGGATAAACCGGGCCGGCGCTGTGCTTCGCCGCGCAAACCGGATCGGCGTCCATGGAGATCGCCCTCAGTTTCGGCGCCGTGCCTTTGAAAATTGCCTTACCTTTAACAGATGTCTGGCCATACGCGCCGGTCATCGTAACCAGCGCTAGCAGCGCCACGCAACCAGGTAATGGAAGAATGCGAATGAAGGACCTGTGGTTCATAAGATGTGTCCAGACGAATTATATATCGGTCACGGAACCGCTCCTCACCCCGTGTCACACGGCAAGCAGCGCAATCACAGCGCCAGAGATCGTCAGCAGGATAAAAAACAGAGGCACGACATACGGCGAACCGACGCGGCGCATTCCGATCGCATTCATCCCCTCGGAAGGAAGCACAAGAATCAGGATCAGAGTGATGGCGCGCGCGTTATGCTGGCGGGGCATCGTGTTCGCCAATACCCCGACGGCTGCGCCGATGCCGACCAGACATCCGCCGAGTGCGCGCAGAAGTTCGCGGATAGCGACGCGCCCGTCTTCATTGCCAAAACACCTGCGAGTGAGATTGGGTGGCAGCCGCGGAGTGAAAACGTCGTAGAGGCCGCCCAGGGCAATGCACGCTGCTGCGACTGTCAAAACGATCCGCGAATACAGCATGCCACCTCCGAAGCTCGGATCTTACCGCGCGTCCTGAGCCGGTTGAGCGTGACGATACTGGCTTACAGGAATCACACTGAATGGGTGATCGCGCGCTCAGTCCCGATGCCATTGCCTCCCGGCCTGCGGGATTACATCGATGCCGTCCTCGAAACCTGTGCGGGAGGCGATTGCGCGCCGGTCAGTGAGTGTGGGCGATTTGCGGCGTGAGCGCGGCAGTTGATCCTGCGGAAAAACTGGTACACTCTATCAGCCCGTCCGGAGGAGAGTCATGAAACTTAGACTTCTGTTCACGGTCTTGTTTGTCGCTGTTTCCATCGTTTGGTCGCAGTCCGCGACGCCGCCTGCCCAACCCGTAGCAGCCGTCAGGCCGGTGACAGACGACTATTTCGGGACTAAGGTGGTCGATCCTTATCGCTACATGGAGAATCTCAAGGACCCGGAAGTGCAGGCGTGGTTTGCGGGGCAGAACGATTACACGCGAGCCGTTCTGGCGAACATTCCGGGCCGAGCGCAGATGCTGGCGCGCATTCGTGAACTCGATCAGTCTGTCCCGAGGGTCACAGCGACGCGGCTGCCGGGTGATCTGTACCTCATTCATAAGCGGCTCCCCACCGACAACGTTTCCAAACTATACCTGCGCAAGGGTCCGAACGGGCAAGACAGGCTGTTGGTCGATCCTGAGAAGATCGTCCTCACTACGGCGAATCAAGGCAAGGGCAAGAACGCCATTCCTGGCGCTGCCGTAGTGTCCGACGACGGGCAGTATATGTTGGTCGGCATCGTTCCAGGCGGGTCCGAAACGAATTCCGAACTGCATGTTATCGAAATGGCCTCGGGCCGGGAGACCGGCGATGTGATTTCTCACGGCCTCATGGAGTCCTGGGAGCCTCACTGGTTGCCCGATAACCGAAGCTTCGTGTACGAGCGCATGCAGATCCTGCCGCCGGGCGCGCCCGTCACGGAGGCGAGACAGAAGTTCCGCTCGTATCTCCATGTCCTCGGAACAGACCCCGAAAAAGATCCGCCGGTGTTCGGTTACGGCGTGGTCCCGTCCATTGAGGTCGACCCCAGCCTGATCGCATCGGTCGTGACAACCCCTGGCTCGCGCTATGCCATCGGCGAGCTTGATAACGGCGTCGCCCGCAACAGCGCCTATTACATCGCAGCGGTGAACTCGATCGGTAAGCCGAATCCGGTGTGGCGCAAGATCGCAGATTTTGCCGATGGGGTAAACCAGGTAATGGTCCACGGCGACGATCTCTACCTCCGGACTTACAAAGATGCTCCACGGTTTAAGGTGGTGCGCCTCGACGCCCGCAAGCCCGATCTCGCATCCGCGGAGATCGTCGTTCCTCCGGGCGAAGCGGTGATTACCTACATAGACGCAGCACAGGACGCAATGTACGTCGAACTGAACGACGGCGGAATCGGTCGCCTGCTGCGAGTCCCTTATGGTCCCGCTCCGAAAGTGGAACGTGTCGCCCTCCCGTTCGACGGGAGCGTCTATGCAATGACCGATCCCCGCGTGCCCGGCGCGATCCTCGCAATGACCTCATGGGCCAAGGCGTTCAAGACTTACGAATACGATCCACGGGCAAAGAAGGTAACCGCGACGGGACTCGAACCGGCCGGACCTTACGACGCTCCCGCCAATGTGGTGTCGGTGGAGGTCAAAGCCCGTAGTTACGACGGCACACTGATACCCCTGTCCATCGTTTATCCGAAGAATATGAAGATGGACAGTTCGAACCCCACATTTCTTATTGGCTACGGCTCCTACGGCATTTCGATGTCCCCCGGTTTTCCGCCGACGAGGTTGGCGTGGCACGAGAAGGGGGGAGTTACGGCGACTTGCCATGTTCGCGGTGGCGGAGAGTATGGAGAGGAGTGGCATCTCGCGGGAAAAGGGAAGACCAAGCCGAATACGTGGCGCGACTTCATCGCCTGTGCTCAGTATCTGATCGACAACAAGTACACCTCTCCAGCGCGGCTCGCCGGCGAAGGCGGGAGCGCCGGTGGTATTTTGATTGGCCGCGCCATCACGGAACGGCCCGACCTCTTTGGCGTCGCTCAAATTGACGTTGGCGCGCTGGACATGCTCCGCCTCGAAACCACCGCGACCGGCGAGACGAACATTCCCGAATTCGGCAGTACGAAGACTGAAGAAGGTTTTGCGGCGCTATATGTGATGAGTGCATTCCACCATGTGAAAAATGGCACGGCGTATCCGGCGGTCCTGCTCACCACAGGCATTAACGATCCGCGCATTGACCCGTGGATGCCGGGCAAGATGACGGCGCGACTGCAAGCGGCGACGAACAGCGGCAAGCCGGTCCTGCTGAGAGTCGATTACGGAGGCGGCCATGGTATCGGCACCGGCGCAACGGCAGTACAGGAGAGCCTGGCAGACACATATAGCTTCCTGCTGTGGCAGTTCGGCGTGCCCGAATTTCAGCCGCAAAAGAAGTAAGTTTACGCGAGCCAGTCTGAGGTTCTGGATTGGCCGGGGTGTTTCGATGCGGTCCCGATGTGGCTCCCTCCTCACTCCGCATGATACGGCGATCTCGAAAGTGTAGCCCGCGCTGTGAGCGGGTCGTCGCACAATCGGAGAGTGGCGCCCTTCTGCCACGCTCCCAGCAGGCGTTTCATCCTCCCGTCCCCCGCCAATAGTCCAATCGATTTCACAACTCTATTTCCCCCATTTACAGCAACTTACCAAAAAACCGTCCCGAAACCGGTGTACCCGCGTGTTAAAGTTTGGCTGATGTTAGAACTGGCGACAGCAAATCATCCGCGAATCGACCTACAACCGATCTCTGCAAATAAAAGACTTAACTCCAAATCGGCTTCGTTCCTTATATTTCCGCGGCCCGCCGAAACCGCCCCGTTTTTGCCCGCCTACCGCCTTGAAAATAAACCACATAACCCGAAATCGGCTTCGTTCCTCATTTTTTCGAATTCAGCCTCGGTAGTCGCATCCCGCGCATTCGTTACGCACGCGGCAGCGGCTTCTGAAACCGCCACCGAAACCCGCAATCCAAAACCGCCTATGCCCTTGCATTGCCACAAGGGTTCATATAAAATTCCCTTGTCGCGCGTGGAACCGCTTCCATTCGGCATGGCTCCTGGCACTGAAATGATTGCCGCAGAAAAGCTTGTCCGCGCAAGATACGAGACTTCAAGTGGCCCTGAGAGCGTCCGTTGAGAGAGTTCACCGCCATGAAATCGCACCCCAAAACATCACCTTCCCGCGTCCGTTCAGGCTGGTTGCTGACAGCCGCAGCAGTCACGGTTTCGCTGGCGTGCATAACATTGCTCGCCCAAAGCGGCGCTGCGCCGGCCGCTTCAAAATCAACCCCCAAGGCGGCACCGAAAACAACCGCGGCCAAAACCGCGGCGCCAGCCCCCCGCAGGATAGAAATCCTGTTCCTCGGCGCGGACACTGAAGAGCATTCTTCGCAAAAAGCTACCGCGCTCTTCGTCCCCGCAATGGCGCGCGAAGGAATCAATGTTTCATGGACGGACGATGTCAGCGACCTCAACACCCGCAACCTCGCGAAGTACGACACTCTCATGGTCTATGGCAACGAACAGACCATAACTCCGGCCGAAGAAGCCGCAGTCACCGCTTACGTGACCGGTGGCAAGGGCCTGATCGCCATCCACTCGGCCTCTGACATGTTCAGAAGTTCCGCCGCCTGGGGCAAACTCGTCGGCGGCCAGCTCGATCACCACGGCCCCTTCACCACCTTCACCGCCGCCGTCACAAAGGCCGACCACCCAGTAGTGCGCGAGTTTACGCCGTTTGAAACGAAGGACGAAACCTACGTACACAAGAACCTCACCGCCGATCGCACTGTCCTGATGGACCGCGGCGAGACTGAATCGAAAGCAGGCGCCGGGCGCGAGGCCGTCACCTGGGTGCGCAACGAAGGACGAGGCCGCGTCTTCTATACCGCTCTCGGCCACGACGAAAACACATGGAAGAACCCATCGTTCACCGCGCTGCTTCGAGGCGCGGTCCTCTGGACCGTTGGCGATGCGGTCCGCGACCAGTGGGAAAAGCTGCAAATGCCATCGGTGAGCTACAAGCAGAGCGTCTTCATCCCCAACTACGAACGCCGCGTGCCGCCGCTGAAATACCAGGAGCCGCTGTCGCCCCAAGATTCCATGAAGACGATGCAGGTGCCTCCCGGTTTCGAAGTTCAGCTCTTCGCCTCCGAGCCCGACATCACCAAGCCGATCGCCATGAATTGGGACGAACGCGGCCGTCTCTGGATCGTCGAATCCGTCGACTATCCGAATGACTTTATCCCCACCAATCCCAATAAAGCCGGTCTCGTTGGACATGACCGCATCGTAATCTGCGAAGACACCAACGGCGATGGCAAAGCGGACAAGTTCACCGTCTTCGCCGACGGCCTGAACATTCCCACCGGCATTACCTTCTGGAACGGCGGCGTCATCGTCGGTCAGGCGCCCGATATGCTCTATCTCAAGAGCTCCAAAGGTGACGACAAAGCCGACATCAAACAGGTTCTGCAGCACGGCTGGGGTTTGCGCGACACGCACTCCGGAATCGGCAATCTGCAATACGGTTTCGACAACTATATCTGGGGCTCCATCGGCTACAGCGGTTTCATGGGCACCACGCCCGATGGCAAGACCATGAATTTTGCTCAGGGCATCTTCCGCATGCACCCCGATGGCACCGGCATGGAATTCATGGGAACCTTCAGCAACAACACCTGGGGCCTGGGTTTTAGCGAAACGTTCGATTTGTTCGGCTCCACCGCCAACAATACGCACTCAGTCTACGTCGGTATTCCGCCGCGCTATTCCGCCGACGTGAAGGGCCTTCCCGTCCGCGCCGGCAGCAAGAAAATCGACGGCCACTACTTCATGGCGCCGGATACGTTTAACGTGCGTCAGGTGGATGTCCAGGGCGGCTTCACCGCGGCCAACGGCTTCAACCTCTATACTGCCCGCGTCTACCCGAAGGAATATTGGGACCGCATCGCGTTCGTCAATGAGCCGACCGGGCGCGTTGTGCACCGCGCGCTCCTCGATAAAGACGGCGCAGGATTCAAGGAAAAAGACGACTGGAACCTAGTCTCAAGCTCCGATGAATGGTTTGAACCTGTGCTGACTCAGGTTGGGCCGGACGGAGAAGTCTGGGTCGATGACCTCTACAACTTCATCGTCCAGCACAATCCGACGCCCGTCGGTTTTGAAAATGGACTCGGCGGTGCGTACGTCAATCCGCTCCGCGATCACACTCGCGGCCGTATTTATCGCATCGTATACAAAGGTGCGCCCAAAGCGAAGGTCCTCTCGCTCAGCAAACAACGCCCAGCCGAACTGATCGCGGCGCTTTCGAACGACAACATGTTCTGGCGTCTGACGGCCCAGCGTCTCCTCGTCGAGCGCGCCCAGAAGGACGTCGTACCGCAGTTGCTGACACTCGCCGCCAGCACCAAAACAGATGAGCTCGGCCTGAATCCCGGTGCGCTTCACGCGCTCTGGACACTCGAAGGTATCGGCGCCACCAATGGCTCGAACCCGGCAGTTACGAACACGCTCGTTGCGGACCTGAAGAACCCTGCCGCCGGTGTGCGCAAGGCGGCGTTACAGATATTGCCGGCCAACCCTGCCTCATTGAAAGCTGTGCGTGATGCCGGACTGCTGAATGACAAGGACCCATACACGCGCCTTTCCGCTATTCTCTTTCTGACCCGTTTCCCCGCCTCAGACGAAATGGGCGCTGAGCTTTACAAGCTGGCTAAAGCGCCCGACGTGCAGAAGGACGAATTCCTCAACATGGCCGTTTACGACGCAGCCGCAAAGAATCGCGCGGGCTTCTTCAAAGCGATGTCAGACGATATGGGCGCGGCAGCGTTCAAAACTTATGCGGACAAAGTCGCGATAGAAGAGGCGACTCCCAAGCCACCCATGCAGATCCTCTCGCAGACCCAGCAGGGAGCCGGCACCGTGATCCCGCCGGACCCCATCATTCCTGCGCCTGAGGGCGTTCTCCACGCTTATGTGGAAGATGTTGTCGGGCATCCCGTCATCCGTCCGGTAGCCGCTGGCGGAGGCCGCGGCGGTGGCGGGCGTGGACGCGGCAACCCGCCACCCGATGGTCCTTTCCAGGAAGATGTCAAAATCAGCATCAACGTTCAGGCCATGACGTACAGCGTGGACTCGATCACGGCTAAGCCCGGCGATGCCGTACGTATCGCGCTAACCAACAATGGTGACGTGCAGCATAACGTTGTTCTCATCCGCCCCGGCCAGATTGACGTAGTGGGCGCGCAGGTAGAGGCCATGGCGAAGGTGCCGAATGCGGAAGAGCGCAGTTATCTTCCACCAACTCCCGACATCCTTTTCTGGATGAAGCTCGTCGAAACCAATCAGACAGGAACCCTGACATTCTACGCGCCCGCACAGCCGGGCGATTATCCTTACCTGTGCACGTTCCCAGGTCACTGGCAAACGATGCGCGGCGTATTACACGTGGTGGCTCAATGATGACGGGCAAGAAGTGGTTCACGATCGCAGTGCTGGCTCCTGCGATGCTGATAGCGCAGGCTCCAAAAGGCGGCGACATAACTGGCAAGGTCATCTTCTCCGGTACGCCGCCAAAGGCTAAAGCGCTCAAGATGGATGCCGACCCCGTCTGCGCCGCGCAGCATCCCACGCCTGTCATATCGGAGGACACGGTTGTGAACCCCGATGGAGGGTTAAAGAATGTGCTCGTCTACGTGAAAGCAGGAGTGCCGACGGCCAGTATTCCGCCGGCTCCGACCACGCCGGTGAAGGTGGATCAGAAGGGTTGTATCTATACTCCGCGTCTGGTGGTCGTCAGGGTGAATCAGCCAATCGAATTCAGCAACAGCGACGACACCAACCACCACATTCAGGCGATGGCCGAGGTCAACAAGGAATGGACCGTTTCCCAGAACAAGGGAGGACCGCCCCAGGTCACGAGTTTCGATAAGCCCGAGCTTGGCATGCTCGTGATCTGTCATCTTCATCCCTGGATGCGAATGTTCGTAAGCGTGCTGACGAATCCGTATTACGCGATCACGGGGCCGGACGGCACGTTCACCATCAAGGGCCTTCCGGCAGGCTATTACACACTCGAAGCCTGGCACGAAAAACTCGGCACGCAGACAATGAAGGTCCAGGCAGGCAGCAAAGCGGACTTCACATTTAAGGAGGACTAGGCTAGGTTATGAAGAAGCCATTTCTATCCCTCGCATGCGCCGCACTGCTGCTCGATGGCCATATGCGGCACGCAGCTGACTCCGGGGTGGCACAGGCTTTAGCCTGTGGAGGTCGAGCGCAGCTCGACGGATCTCTACTGAATAAACGGACAACCAGTCTATGAAGAAGACATTTCTTGCTCTCGCATGCGCCGCACTGCTATGCGCGACAATTCCATCGCAAGCAGCAGTTCCAATCCACGTCATGCTGCTAGATGGCGATAGTGCCTCCGCCCACCCCTGGCCCCCAATCACAGCCGTTCTCAAAGAAGAACTCGATGAAGCCGGCATCTTCCAGACCGACATCGTAACAGCCCCGAAAGCCGATGGCGATTTCAGCAACTTCAAACCAGATTTCAGCAAATATCAGGTAATCGTCCTCAACTATGATGCGCAGGACTGGCCCGAATCTCTGAAGACACCCTTCGAAGCATTCGTCAAAAATGGTGGCGGCCTCGTGACCGTTCATGCCGCCGAAACAGCCTTCCCCAACTGGAAAGAATTCAACGAAATGATCGGCGCCAGCGGCTTCCGCGGACGCACCGACAAAGACGGTCCCCTGTGGTTCGTGAAGGATGGCAAGCTGGTCTCCGATAACACTCCCGGACCGGCCGGCGCGCACGGCAACCGCATACCTTACCTTGTCACCGTGCAGGATCCGAACCATCCGATCACCAAAGGTCTGCCGAAAACCTGGATGCACCAGGGCGACGAACTCTACAACAAGCTCCGTGGCCCCGGTACCAACATGACCGTCCTCGCCTCGGCATATTCCGACCCTGCCAACCGCGGAACTGGCCGCGACGAACCGCAGCTAATCGTCGTGAACTACGGCACGGGCCGCGTGTTTAACACCGTCGCAGGTCACGATGCCAACGCGATGAGTTCCGTCGATTGGCTGGTCACCTTCCAGCGCGGCACGGAATGGGCAGCAACCGGCAAGGTCACTCAGAAGGTACCCGCCGATTTCCCCACAGCGCAATCCGTCTCCTACCGCCCCAATATTGCGGCGCTCGATCCGTCGTACAAGAATGGATTGAACGCGCTCACCAGTGGTGGCGGGCGCGGAGCAGGTGGCGGCAGCGGTCGCGGTGGAGGCGGCGGACGCGCCGCGGTTCCAGGCCAATAGATCTCAACTCAGAACAGGACGAACACGATCAATGAGTCAGCAGAAATTGAATGTCGCCATCGTAGGCCTCGGCTTCGGGAAAGAGTTTATCCCGATCTATCAGAACCATCCGAACACCAACATGTACGCCATCTGCCAGCGATCCAAAGATAAGCTGGCCGAGGTAGGTGACCAATATAAGGTAGCGAAACGCTATGACAGTTTCCAAGCGCTGATTCAGGATCCGAAAGTCGACGCCGTCCATATCAATTCGCCCATTCATCTGCACGCGCCGCAAAGCATAGCTGCCCTGAAGGCCGGCAAACATGTGGCTTGCACCGTGCCCGCCGCTACCACGACAAAGGACTGCCAGGACATCGTCAACGCCGCCAATGCGGCCGGCAAGAACTACATGATGATGGAAACCGCCATCTACACGCGCGAGTTTCTGTATGTACGCGAACTGCGGGATACCGGTCGTCTCGGGCGAATCCAGTTCATGCGCGGCGCCCATCAGCAGGAAATGGCCGGCTGGCCGGGTTACTGGGAAGGACTGCCGCCGATGCACTACGCGACCCACGCCGTAAGCCCGTGCCTCGCGCTCGTGCGAGGCGAAGCCGAACATGTGGCGTGTTTCGGCTCCGGCCGAATTGAAGACAAGCTGATCGCGAAATACGGTTCGCCCTTCGCCGTCGAAAGCGCACTGTTCAAGGTTCGCAACCAGCAACTCGCGTTCGAAGTGACTCGCTCGCTTTTCGAAACCGCGCGCCAGTATATCGAGAGCCTCGATGTTTACGGAGACAAACTCGCTTTCGAATGGACGCTCATTGAAAACGAGCCATCCGTCATCCACCTCGGTGAAAAGCCCGAGCGCGTCACCATACCGGATTATGCGCACCTGCTGCCGAAGGAGATCCAGCGCTTCACCACCAAGGGCGTCTACGACGAAGGCAATGCCCACCTTTCGTTCACGCAGGGCGGCGGACACGGCGGCTCGCATCCGCATCTGGTCAACGAATTCGTTTCGAGCATTGTCGAAGGGCGCGCGTCTTTTCCGGATGTCTACCAGTCGGTGAACTGGACCTGCGCCGGCATCTGTGCACACGAATCTGCGATGCAGGGCGGTCAGATCGTGCCGCTTCCCGACTTCCGCAAAGGCTGATTATGCTGTCCCGGATCGCAATCGCGACTCTGGGACTGGCGTCCGCCGCAGCTGTTGCCGCCCAAAGTACTAATAACTACGTAGACACGGCCCTGTGCGCGGCGTGCCACACCGATATCGCCGCGAGCTTCGCAAAGACCGGTATGGGCAATTCCTTCTACCGGCTTCAGCCCCAAACTGCCATCGAGAAGTTCGGCAAGCCGTTCTATCACGCAGCTTCCGATACCTGGCTCGAAATGATCGAGCGCGGCGGCAAGTATTACCAGCGCCGCTGGCAGGTCGGCTTCGATGGCCGAGAAACCAACATCGACGAGAAGCTGGTCGACTATGTCATCGGCTCCGGCAACCACGTGCGGACGTACGTCCACCGCACCGACCATAACACGCTGCAGCAACTGCCTCTGAGCTGGTACTCGGAGAAGGGTGGCTACTGGGCGATGTCGCCGGGATACGACCGTCCCGACTACATGGGCTCGACGCGCGTCGTCAACTATCCCTGCATGTTCTGTCACGACGCTTACCCGAAGATTCCGAAGGCAGATGAGGAAGCCGATGCCGTGCCGGAGTTCCTGCAACCGCTGCCTGAAGGGATCGATTGCCAGCGCTGCCACGGGCCGGGACAGCAGCACGTGGAATCGGGAGGCAAGGCGGCAATCGTAAATCCGAAGCGGCTGAGCCCGGAGCGAGAGCTGGAAGTCTGCATGCAGTGCCACCTGCAGACCACTGCTCTCTCACTTCCGCACTCTATTCAGCGGCTGGATAGCGGCCCGTTCTCGTACATCGCGGGACAACCGATGGCAAGCTTCCGCCTGACCTTCGACCGCGCGGGCGGCGAGGGCGATCGATTCGAGATCGCACACACCGCGTACCGGATGCGGGAGTCGCAGTGCTTCCTGCAAAGCGCCGGCAAGCTGCGCTGCACCACGTGCCACGACCCGCACACCACCGCGGCCCCGGATTACAACGGTATCTGCCGCGACTGCCACACCACCGCGCACAATCCTGACAGCAACTGCATCAGTTGCCACATGCCAAAGCGCAGGACCGATGACGTCGTCCACGCCGTCATGACAGACCATCTGATTCAGCGCCGTCCGCCGCCAGGCGATCTCCTCGCGGAGAAGGCGGAGATACAGGAGTCACCCGCTACCGTCTATCGTGGCGAAGTAGTTCCCTACTATCCGGCGGCGCCCGGCGCGCTATACGCAGCTCTCGCCCAGGTCCACGACAGCAGTAACCTGCAGAACGGTATTCCCAGCCTGACCAGCCTGCTCGAACAGTATCGCCCTCCCGAAGCCGGCTTCTATACGGCGCTCGGCAATGCGCTTCGCAGTGCGGGCCAACTGCCGAAGGCACTGCCCTGGTTCGAGGAAGCCGTCAAGCACGCGCCGGCCTCGACCATCGTTCAGCGAAATCTGGGCAGCGCGCAGATGGAACTGGGACAGTTGGTCAGCGCCGAGGCGACATTGCGCCGCGTCACCGTGCTCGTTCCCGCCGATGCGCAGGCCTGGGCCATGCTCGGCCAGGTCCTGTATATGGAAGGCCGGAACCAGGACGGGAACGCGGCTTTCGGCAAGGCGATCGCCCTCGACCCAGAGGAACCCGATGTGCACAATTCCCTTGCGACGTTCCTGCTGAAGGAAGGCGATGCAGCGGGAGCAGAGAAGGAGATCCGCGAGGCCATCCGCATTCGTCCAGGCAGCGCGGGTGCCCGCGCGAACCTGGCGGGTCTGCTGGCCTCGCGCGGAGCGGTTGAGGAAGCCCGATACCAGTTCAAACAGAGTATCCTCCTGAACCCCGCGGTCGCCGAGGCGCGCCTCAACTACGCACGGCTGCTGGCGAGCCTCAGCGAGACGGTCGAAGCCCAGACCCAGGCGGAGGCGGCAATCGCCGCGAATGGAAGCCTTGCCGACGCACACCAGCTATTGGGCTCCCTTCTCGGAAGCAAAGGCGACGTCGACGGTGCCCTTCGTGAGTTGCAGCTTGCCGTTCAGCTAAAGCCGGATTCCGGCCGCGCTCAGTATGAACTCGGCGTGGCGCGGGGCCTCAAGCGCGACCGAGCCGCCGCGATCGAGCATCTGAAGCTCGCCGCCGGCGGCTCGGACCCAGATGCCAGGAAGGATGCCCTTGAACTCCTGCGCAAGCTGGGTCAGTGACAATCAGAACTGGAGGCGGATCTCGGTCTCCAGTATCCGCGCTCCACGCTCGCCGGTAAGAGCGCCGATATTCGCATTAGTATTCTGATTTGTTACCGCGCTATATGTGAAGCCGGAATTCACCCCGGTGAATTGAACGTGGTTGAACACGTTATACGCTTCCACCTTGAACTCCAACTGACGCTTCTCGCTGCCAAGATTGACTTTCCGGTTCAGCGTCATATCGAAGTTGGAATAGCCGGGACCGTAAAGGGCATTGACCCCAAGGTTTCCGATTGATGCCAGTCCCGATACCGGATACGGAGTCGGCGACGCAAACGCAGCAGGGTTGAAGAACATTACCCCATGGGGCAGACCGGGCGAACCGGCGGGAACGTTGGCGAAAGGATTGCTCACCACGTTGATGCGCGCACCCTCATCTGAAGAGCCCGTAATGTCGCGGCTATCCGTCCAGCTGAAAGTGGGTGTGAACGGCGCGCCCGTTGAGTACGACGTGATACCGGATAGATTCCAGCCGTCGGTGAAGATCCCCAGAGGCCTGCTGTGCAATGCTTTGCCCAGCTTCGGAATGTCGTAAGCATAGCTGATCTGAAGCACATGCCGACGATCGGAACCCTGCGGCCCCCAGTTGCGCTCAAGATTATTCGGAACATCCGGGTCGATTGCGTTCAGGGCAAAACTATGGGACCAGGTATACGCCGCGGTCCAGAGCAAACCCTTGGTCAATCTGCGCTTGACATTGACCTGAAGCCCGTTATAGGCCGACCAACTTTGAAAGACGTGCTGGGCGATCGAGCCAACTCCCGGATAAACCGTACGCTCCATCGCCGTCGGCAAATGCGTAGGGGGAGTCGTGTTCGTTTCGGTGGAATCGTAGAAAGCCGGATTGAAATCGCGGCCTATCGGAATCGGGTTGAGATTCTCCGTTTGGTACCTGTTGAAACCAAACGTACCCTGATACGCGGCATCGACAAGCGTGCCCCAGAAATTATGCTGGAGACCGATGCTGGCGCTTCTGCTTCCCGGAACCGGCGTATTGCCGGTCCATTCAGTGAAGTTGGTCGGCCCGAACAGTCCCTGCGTGGTTGCGAGGCTGCCAATACTGCCATAATAAGCGGTCGGCTGATACCCCAGCGGGGGCAACCCGGACATGCTATAAACCTGGTTTCCGTCCAGCCGGTCATAGAAAGCGCCATAGCCTCCGCGCAACGCCGTCTTGCCATCGCCAAACACATCGTAAGCAAAACCAATGCGAGGCGACGTCACGATGTATTTATTGGTGTACGTATCGAGCGGCACGCCGTTCAACCCGGCGACGACCATGCCATTGGCCGTATTGCCGGAGCCGGGGACGAACAGGCCGATCTCAGCAGCGGGCACCTGAGCGCCAGTGAGAGGATTGACGCCAACCCTGGCAGCTCCGGAACACGTGGTAACGCCGGCCACTTTACAGCCGGGAGTGAAAAATGCCGGCGCATTGGCGGCATTGTAGTTGCCAGGAACGAAATACCCGAATTCGTCGTTCTTGTCAATCTGGGGCGACATGTGATAGAAGCGGAGACCGTAATTCACGGTCAGCCGTTTTCCGATGCGCCAGTCATCCTGCAGATAAAACTCGGTATTCCAGTAGAACACGTTATACACGAAGTGCCCGCTGTTTTCGTTGTAGGTGTCGAAGTTCCCCAGCAACGCGTTGGCGTAGCCATCGCCCGTGTTGAGCGGATTGTTGGGGTCTATCTGAAAATTGTAGCTGCCCAGATAAGAGGTGCTGCCTGGCTGAAGCTTACGGTTGTACTCGATGTAGATACCCGCCTTGATACTGTGATTACCCCAGATCTTGCTGATATTGTCGTTGAATTGCTTGATCCGGTTGGTGTTGACGTAATCGGCGGTATCACCGACGGCAGCACTGGCTGTGTTCGGCGGAGTCCCGCCAAAACTAAATCCAGGTATGTAATTGCAGTAACCATTCGAGCAATTGCCCGGCCCCTCGAGCAACTCGCCACCGACGCCCGGTCCGAGAGTATGCAGCGGGAACAGGCTGGGAATCGGTTGTCCCGCCTGGGGAGTGCCGGCAGCGCCGTTGACCAGTGATCGGGCAACCTGAGCTGGATCGTTCTCATAATACGAGAAGTAATTCCAACTGAAGTTGTAGCTCGCCTGGTTGACCAGAGTCGGGCTGAACGTATAGTTCACCGTACCGATCATGCCCCATCCTGGATTCGGGTGTTCGATGATGCCCGTGTTGAATTGAGAGACGGCGAACAGCGTGTCGGAGTCGTCAAAATCATGCCCGTAGCGGAAGAAACCGTTCAGTTTCGAACTCGCGACGATGTCGGCGCGGATAATGTCATTGCGGCGGGGATGAATTCCCGAGGCGCCCTGCTGGAAATTATCCTGCCCGAATTGAGCCGTTCCCGGATTGAACGAGGTGTTCGGCAGAGGGAAGAAATTGAGCATCGACAGGCCCCAGCCGTTAAAACGGCTTTGGGGAATCATGTTGTTCGGGAATGGAGCGGCAGACAGAGGATCCGTGATTGTGATCAGGCTGCCATGTTGCCCTGCAGCAGACTGAGCGGCTGAAGGCGCGAGATAACTCTGGGAGAAGTCCCCGTTACGCTCAAGCGCTGTAGGCATTTGCTTGTACTGCGTGGCTGCGTTCACCAGTTGTCTCGTGTATTCCTGCGAGCCAAAGACGAAAATCTTGGTCTTACTCGTGTTGAAATGTTTCGGTATGTATACCGGGCCACCAAAGCTCCAGCCCTGGATGTTGTACCGGTATCGCGGCCGCGGTACTCCGGTCTGGTTGTTGAAGAAAAGGTTGGCGTTGAGTTCTTCGTTGCGGTGCGTCCACCATCCGCTGCCATGAAATTGCTGCGTGCCGCTCTTCGTTGTAACGCTGATGGTCGCGCCCGAATTGCGGCCATATTCCGCGGCGAAGTTCGAAGTCAGAACCTTGACTTCCGAGATGGAGTCGATATTGGGCTCGAAGTGAGCGAAGCAACTGGAGCAGCCGGTATCCATATCGGTGGCCCCGTCAACGGAATACCCGACAATTCCGGTGTTGCCGCTGAATGTCAGCCCGCCCATAATGGATCCGCCCGACGCGTCTCTGGAGGTTGTGGTGTCGATAACGCCGGGGAGCAACTTCATATAGCTCATCATGTCGCGGCCCTTGATAGCGACGACGTTCAGGTCGTCCTGCGTGTCGAGTTCAGGAGCTCTCTCACTGCTGGCCGTCTGGACTGCGGCTATTTCCGCAGTCACGCTGATCGACTCGGAAGCACTGCCCAACGTCAGCGCAAGCTTGCCGAGATCACGCGTGTCGCCGGCTAAGAGGGCGATGTCGCTGACGGTATAAGTTTTGAAGCCCTTAGCCTCCACCTTGACCGAATAGTTTCCCGCGAAGATGTCCGTTACGCGGAAAAGTCCGGAGCTGTCGGTTGTCACGTTATGGACTGCGGCGGTATCCTGGTTCGTCAGCGTTACGGTCGCCGACGGAATGACAGCGCCGGCCGGATCGACGACTGTACCGAGTATCGAACTACTCTGGGTTTGGCCAAAAATAGATGTGCACGCTAACGTCAGAACGGACATCGCGAGCACGACTCTGCGAAGTTTCATTGCTGTACCCCCAGCGGATTTCCCGGTTCTCATGACCCAAGGAACCGGTTCCATAAAGCCTAACTTCGGAAAGAATATAACAGATTCATATTAGAAACAAGGGGGTATTTTCAAAAAGTTTTAGACCAGGACTAAATCAGCGCCCAACCCGCAATACATCGCTTTTTATGGTATTTCCGATACATTTGTAGCCCCTCCGGCAGTCAGTTCGTGCCTGTACTATGCCGCACGAAGCTTTCCGTGCGGACCACACCTGAGCCTTCCTGGATCACGACGAGCCTGTCGGCCGCCACGCTTTCGACGGTCTCCACCTTGCCACTGGGCCAGCGAATTTCCAGGCTTGCGGTCGTCTGAGAACCCAGCCCGAAGTGCAGCCTCCGGTCGTTGACCGAGAGGTAAGACGCTTGTGCCAGCACCGCCTGGGCCTGTTTCCTCTCGCCGTACGAAACCACAACCTGCGCTCCGATCGCACTTCTGTTCGATGTTGTGCCGACCAGCAGTATCTTGAGCCAGTGACCCGATCCGCTCACGTCGTTGCGCAACAGCGATGGCGGCTCATTCATGTTCATGATGAGAATGTCGACGTCTCCATCGTTATCGAAGTCGCCAAAGGCGGCGCCGCGGCTGGAGTGTAGTTCCTGCATAGCCGGCCCGGCCTGGGCATCCTGCAATTCCTCAAATTTCCCTCCACCGAGATTCCGGAACAGAACATTGGGCGTCTTGTAAGGGGAATCCGGCAACTCGCGTTCCACCTCAGGTGAAACCATTCCAGTCACGTAGAACAGGTCCGGCAGACAGTCGTTATCGAAATCCAGCATCGCCGCGCCCCACCCTACGTAGCGCGTTTCCACGCCCAGTCCGGCGACGTTCGTCACATCGCGAAAAATTCCTTTCCCCTTGTTCCGATAGAGAGCGTTCGTATCGGCGCTGAAATGAGTCTTGAAAATATCGAGAAGCCCGTCGGTATCGTAGTCGCCGATTCCGAGACCCATACCGGCCTGCTCCTTGCCGTCCTCGTTGAGCGCCAGCCCGCTCTGAAAACCTTTTTCTCTGAACGTGCCGTCGTGATTATTCAGGAAGAGCAGGCTCGGAGAGCTGTCGCACGCGACGTAGATATCCGGCCAGCCATCGCCATCGAAATCCGCGGCCACCGTTGTCAGCGCGTAGCTGCCATTTGGCTTACGAATTCCCGCTTTTTCGCTGACCTCGCTAAAAGTGCCGTCTCCGTTGTTGTGATACAGACGGCAGCTTTCTGTGGGCAGTCCCATCGGCCCGCAGTAAACTGTCACGCCCCGCCAGATGCAAGTGGGATCTTTCCCGCGCGGCAGAATCTTGTCTTTATCGAAGACTACATAGTGGCCGACGAAGAGGTCCAACAGACCGTCGCGATCGTAATCGATCCACGTGCATCCCGAGCCGAAGTGGACGCCTTCATGTAAGAGGCCGGCCTTCTCCGTTACGTCAGCGAATACGCCTTTGCCGCCGTTGTGAAAAAGAATGTTCTGGCCGTAGCAGGTGATGAAGATGTCATCGAAACCGTCATTATCGTAATCGCCGACGGTAATGCCGGTCGCCCATACGGAACGCCCCAAACCCGATTGCGCGGTGACGTCTTTGAACGTGCCGTCGCGATTGTTGTGATACAGCCGAATCGTCGCCTCGGCAGGCGTTGGCCCGGTGCGGCGGCGTCCGGTGAGGACTACGATATCCTGCCAGCCGTCGTTGTCGTAGTCGAGAAACGCCACGCCGCAGCCGATCGATTCCTGGATGTAATCCGCGCGGCCTTCGTCGCCATAGATGACCGGCGCATGCAGCCCCGCCTGGTTCGCAACATTCACGAGACTGGCGTTAAACGGTATGCCGGATGCTTTGGCTCGTGGAGTTGCCGTCACGCCTCGCGACGCCATACTGTGCGAGGACGAACTCTGCGCCGCGCTGAGCGAAGGCAGAGCCAGCGCCGATAGCGAAAGTACTTCGCGCCGTGTCATTTGTTTTTTTCTTGTGCCGCGGGCGCTTTTGCGAACCGCTCTGTCCGAACCACGCCCTTGCCTTCCTGAATCACCACCAGCTGGTCCGCCGCCACATCGGCGAATTTCTCTTCGCCCCCGCTCAGCCAGCGGATTTCGAGACTCGCCGTTTTCTCCGCCCCCAGT
>Ga0182024_10009800_pt1 | contig 19710 bp, 17 predicted proteins | sample P32metaG_FD_120480 | JGI IMG/M metagenome (GOLD analysis project Ga0182024, IMG submission 120480) | Permafrost microbial communities from Stordalen Mire, Sweden - P3-2 metaG (Illumina Assembly) | ecosystem: Environmental > Terrestrial > Soil > Wetlands > Permafrost | place: Sweden: Stordalen... | reverse complement strand
CCATCATCGTTTTGATCGTAAGGTACTTGATTCTTTATGGTGACCGATGCAGCGGTCAGAACAGACTACTAGTGGTGTTCGACAAGGCGCTACCGCTACAGTTAAGAGAAGACCGCACTAGTTCGCAACGGGACGGTACATTAACGATCATCAAGGAAAACAGCCCCACCAGCTTCGAAGTGCAACAAAATGTTGAGACGAAACGCGGCGCTAAAACATGCTCGCTGGACAGAAAAACGAACCAGATCGTGCTGATAACGGCCGAACCTGATCCAGCCGCGCAAGGCCAAGGCGGACGTAATCGATGGCTGCCGGATTCGTTTACGATTTTGGTGGTCGGCAAGTGATGCCATCGCTACGGCGTGAAAAGCGAATTCGAGGTCGTTCGATCCAAGGCAGTAAACAGCGGCGGGCTACTTTTTCAAGCCGGCTTCGAGGACAGTTTTGATTTCTTCGGCCGACATTCCTCGGTTTAGCATGTCTTGTTTAAGAGCGGCCGCGATGTTGTTTTTGTGGATTTTGTACCAGCAGAAAGCGATGATGGGCGAGGTGAGGAAAAGGAATGTTAACACAACCGTCACCAGCCCGATGATTTCGCCGGAGTCGAATTTTGAGAAAAACTCGGTCATTGTCCGAAACTCCGAATGGCGGCTGTCTTCAATCCTGTGTTACTTCGTCGGCCGATGTCATTTATTGGCAGCTAAAAACAAAAAAACTAGATTCCGTACCGACTGATACAGGCGGCCTATGTACGTGTTGTCCCTAACCACCGTTTTCGGTTCCTATGGGGTGGTCACTGCCAGCCGTGTCGCGGGCACGGGAAACTGCTGGCACATTTGTGTGACTTGAGCATGGATATTTTTCAGCGCGGTTTCGTCTTCCGGCTTGCGCAGCGCTTGCAAAATCCAGCCGGCGATGGTGCGCATTTCGTCAGGGCCCATGCCGCGGGTCGTTAGGGCCGGGGTGCCGATGCGGACGCCGGAAGGGTCCATCGGTTTGCGCTCGTCGTAGGGAATCATGTTTTTATTCACGGTGATGCCGGCTTTATCCAGTGCCTCCTCGGCCAACTTGCCGCCGATGCCGAGCGTGGTGACATCGACGAGCATCAAATGGTTGTCGGTGCCGCCGCTGACCAAACGCAAGCCTTCCTTCATGAGCGCGTCGGCCAAGGCTTTAGCGTTGTCGATAATCCGCTGGGCATAGATTTTGAAGTCGGGCCGCAGCGCCTCGCCAAAGCAAATCGCTTTTCCGGCAATCACGTGCATCAGCGGTCCACCTTGAATGCCGGGAAAGACATTGCGATCCAAATCTTTTGCATGCTCGGCTTTACACATGGCCATGCCTGCCCGCGGGCCGCGCAGGGTTTTGTGCGTTGTGGTCGTGACGTAGTCGGCCACTTTCACTGGATTGTCGTGAAGGCCTGCCGCGACCAATCCGGCGTAATGCGCCATGTCGACGAATAGTTTCGCGCCCACTTCGCGGGCGATTTCCGCGAATTTGGCGTGGGGAATTTGGCGCGGATATGCGCTGGCTCCGGCGACAATTAGCTTTGGCTTGTGCTCGCGCGCCAGCCGAGCCACTTGATCGAAATCCAGCCGGTGCGTATCGCGAGTTACGCCATAGGCTACGAAGTGATACAGCATGCCGGAGATGTTCAGCTTCATGCCGTGCGTCAAATGCCCGCCGTGCGCCAGGTCCAGCCCCAACACCGTGTCGCCCGGTTTCACCGCGGTAAGATAGACGGCGAAATTCGCCTGGCTGCCGGAATGGGGCTGCACATTTACATGCTCGGCGCCAAATAATTGTTTGGCTCGGTTTCGGGCCAGTTCCTCGACGGTGTCGACGTGCTGGCAGCCGCCGTAATAGCGGCGGCCGGGATAACCTTCGGCATATTTATTGGTCAGGACGCTGCCCACGGCCTGCATGATCGCCGGGCTGACGTAGTTCTCGCTAGCGATCATTTCCAGGCCATCTTGCTGGCGCTGCGATTCAGCGTCGAGGGCGGACCAGACATCGGGGTCGTCATGCTGGATGAAGTTCATAGTTCAAAGTATTGGGTAGTTAAATTCCGGGGGCTCGGCAGCACTCGACCCCGGCCACCCCTCGATTTGAATTGCAAGCAAGGTATTGTTGACGGAGAGGCGATGATCGTCAATCCGCGGTGATCGACACGTCGGCGTGGCCGGCGTTGTCGGTGAGTTCGCCGGAAGAATCGTTGATGCGGAAGTAGAGCGTGCCGGTTTCGGAAGGCGTGATGGTGGCGGCGGTGCCGACCACAAATGGTTTGAGAAAGGCGCTGGCGGATTTGGTTGAATGTTCGAGGCGGACGGCGGCTAAAAGCTGACCGAGCGGCCGGCTATGAATATAACGCACGGAAACGCCTCCTGGTTCGCTAATCCAGGGTTTCGGATCATTCGCAACTTGATATCGGCCAGTTGCAGCCAGTTTGTAGGATTTGCCCGCTTCCAATTGCAGCCCAGAATTCTGCCAGCCGCGATCGGCTTGCACCGAAACATGAGCGGACTGACCGTTTGTAATTCCACTACCGCCTTGCGCTCGGTCGCCGTTTGGGCGACCGTGCTCAGTTGCTGGTTCGCCCCGGGTGAAATCAATGGCCGTGCGGTCAAAATCGTAGCCGTAATCCAAATCGGCCAGGAACACCTGCCATTCCTCTTCCAGATGGTGGAAATCGTCGCCGTAGGCTTCCACGAGTTTGGCGTTGAAATCGTCGCTGGATTTCAAAAGCGGCAACAATTGCCGAAAGCGGTCACGGTAACGCGGATGGCCATTCAAAAATGCACAGGCTGCCCACGACCAACCGTAAGGTTCCACTTTCAAGTGTGCCTGATTGTCGTAGGCCATGACGTCGGTGAGATGCTTGGCCCGATGTTGCGCAAAATCTTTTTGCACAATTTCAATTCGTCCCAGCTTCGGCACTTCGTCTGACTTCTTGGGAAAATAAGGGAGTTCTAATTTTCCGTCCTGCCAGTGATGAGTGCCCAACAGTTCGGCCATGCCTTCGATGTACCACGGCGGCGCGTGATCGCCCAGGAGCGTGAACATGATGCCGTGGACTCCTTCGTGCAGGAGCAAATGCCGGCGATAGTACGGGCTGGTTTGATTGTTCAGCCAACATTCGTGGCCGCGAGTAAATCCGTTGAAGAATTTCGGCAGATCGGGAGGAATCAAGCCCGCCGCAACGAACCGCGCCGGATTGTCAATCAGCGAAGCCCGCATCCGCCAGCCGGCATGCTGTGCGGGATCGATTGCAAAATATTTGCACCACAAATCGAATGCCTGATCGAACACGGTGGGCAACTCGTCGACTTCGGGCGTGGCAGGCAAATCGGTATACAACACTAACCGGCGGCTTTCTAGTTTGCGGATGCCGGTGGCACGGACTTTAGCTTCGTCGATTTGGCTGAACTGGGCTGCTTTGGGCTGACTCCTTTCGTCCCCTGTACCTTGTGCCGACTTGGCAATTAGTGCGACTAAACAAATACCTATCCCAATGCTGGCCGACCAAATTCGTAAGATCGTATAATGACGGCTTGGCATTGGTTGCCTCAGAATTGAATCGCTCCACACATTATTTTATTGTAACTTCAGTTCTGTGTGCCACACGTTCCAATCGATAACCAGGCAAAATCGAGGCATGCCGTTGGGACACTGATGTTGTTGGGACGCAGCGGCGAACTTTGTCCGCAATAAGCTCTCTAGCGAGGAGGAAAGAAAATGCCCCAGCGGCACGTTTCGACCTATCGGATTGGTTCGCCGCGAAAGAAAAGCGATGGATTGCGGATTGGCACCGTGCGTTTACTGCCCCGCGGGGTCCCGAAACGTGAATATGCCAGCCGCGGCTTACTGGACGTGTGGTTACCGCTGGTGGCGCCGAGTCGTGAATTGCTTAAAGCCTTCAAATCCGGCAAAAAATCGGTCGAGCGATTCTTTCGCGCGTATCGCGCTGAAATGCAGCAGCCCGACGCACGCCACACCATCGACCTGTTGGCCACCGTCAGCCGGCAGATGCCGATTGCCGTCGGATGTTATTGCGAGGATGAAAGCCGGTGCCATCGGTCAGTGCTCATTGAATTGATTCGTGCCGCTGGTAAAGGAAGTTGACGGCGGCGCCTCGCGCTCCCAGCGATGAAGCAGAGCCCGCTCTATAGGGCGCGGCGGTAGCGCTTGCCGGGTTTTTTGCCGGGCGAACTTGGCGTTGTCGGCTCTTCTTGTGGGGCAACTTCGGAGGGCGCTATTTCGGTATCCGATGGATCGGGCGTTGTTGCGCCGCCGGTCCAGCCGCCGGGAGTCCATTGCGCAGGGCCAGCATGCGCAGGAACTGCGGAGGTATCGGCCATTTTACCAGCGTTGGAAATGCCTGGCATGTCGTCGCGCTTTAGCAACCGGTTGATGCGAATTTCAATTCGCGTCAGTTCGCCGCCTTCCTCCGGCGTGACGAAGGTGAAAGCGACCCCTTCGCGGCCCATGCGGCCGGTGCGGCCTACACGGTGGACGTAGTCATCGCAGAACTGGGGAATATCGTAATTGATAATGTGCGAAATGTTGGTTACATCAATGCCGCGGCCGACCACATCGGTCGCCACGAGGTATCGCACATCGCCGGCGCGAAATCCGGCCATTACACGGTCTCGCACATTTTGGGCCAAGTCGCCGTGAATGGTGGCGGCATCCGTGAGGCGTTTGGACAATCGCTGATAAATTTTTTCAGTGCCGCGTTTGGTGCGGCAGAAAATAATTGCCTGCCGGGGTTGCTCGCGCTGAATCAATTTTTCCAACAACTCGAATTTGCGAATGGCATCGACCGTGAAGTAAAACTGCTCGATTGTTTCAACGGCCACGTCTTTGGGAGAAAAATTTTGCGTCTCCGGATCGCGCATATAGCGCTTCGACAATCGCTCCACCGGCGGCGGAACCGTGGCCGACAATAGGAGCGTTTGCCGCGATTCCGGGCAGCGACGGAGAATTTTTTCAATGTCGGGCCGAAAGCCGATATCGAGCATCCGATCGGCTTCGTCCAGCACCACGATTTTCAAATCGCGCAGATCCAAAGTGCCGCGCGCCAAATGATCGAGCACCCGTCCCGGCGTTCCGATGACCACCTCTGCACCACGGCGGAGTTTGTCGATTTGCCCGCGGATCGGCTTGCCACCGTATAAAGCCACGGTGTGTATTTTGCGGCCGAGTGACAGTTTCACCACTTCTTCGCGAACCTGGACGGCCAGTTCCCGGGTGGGCACCAGAACCAGACCCTGCGGGCCGGAATGCTTTTTTCCAAAATCGAGCTTTTCCAAAATCGGAATGGCGAAGGCAGCTGTTTTACCCGTGCCGGTGCGGGCTTGCCCCAGCACGTCGATGCCGGCCAGTGCGCGAGGAATCAGGCCGGCTTGAATGGGCGTAGGTTCGGAATACCCGGCGGCAGCTAAGGCCGCAAGCATTGTCGGCGATAGATCAAGCTGATCGAACCGGGTTGAAGTTTCCAACGAACTGGTGGCGGTCACGGTCACTAAATTCGCCGCAGGAAGGGCTTTGACAGAAGGAGCTCACCGACGAGCCAAATTGAACATTTAATACTAATGCCGTTTACGCAACTCTAACATGCCAAAAGAGTTTGGTCAACGTCGACGTCCTGCACCTGCCGCGAGATGCAAATCGGGGGCAGATGCCAAAAAAATAGGTCGGTTGCAGCGCACGCGCTGCGACCGACCTTTCTCGTCGGATCAATTGCGAACCGCAGGGCCTCGAAAGGCACTTATCGGCGGCCGCTCTTCTTGGCTGAGCGCTTGCTGGCCTTTCGCTTCGGAGAGCGTTTCGACTTTTTAGCGCTTTTCTTCTTGGTTGCCATTTCTATTGGCTCCTGGAGAAACGAGCACCACATGCAAACAAATAAGCGGTAGAGCCTGGGGTGCTCCGGTTCAGGCCAGTTCCGCCGACAATAACATTGCCATTACGAACTTCGATCAACGTGAGCAACAAAGTTCCGAACGCATGCGATTGCACACGCAGGAAAATCCCCACGACGGTATTGGACCACGATTTGCAAAAATCCGTCAAGACGAGTTTGCCGCGCCCACGGGATGCGACGATCAATAGCGCCGACTGATCGACGTTGACTAGAGTTGATTGAGAACAGAGGCAGCGGGCATTTCTTGCCGACTGCAAACCATAGGACGCCGCATTCGGCTTAGCGACCCGCTTGGATACGAACCTGGGGGCGAATATGATTGTCGTACTTCGCGCACGTTGTGTGCGAAGGCGCGACATTTATCAGACGACCGTTAATCGTTGCCCGCTGATACCACTGTAAGGATTTCGCCCATGGCGATGGAAGTTTCACATCTCATTTCCGCCCTAGAACCATCTGCCACGTTAGCGATGGCGGCCAAGGCCAAAGAGCTGGCCGCGGCTGGCAAGAAAGTATACGACTTCAGTGTCGGCGAGCCCGATTTTAGCACGCCTGCGCACATTTGCGCCGCTGCTAGCACCGCCATGCAGGCAGGCCACACGCATTACACGGTTGCCAGCGGCATTGCCGAACTGAAAAAGGCAATTGTCAAGAATTACAAACAGCGCTCGGGCTTGGACTATACGCCGGCCCAAGTCGCCGTTTCTAACGGCGCCAAGCATTCGTTGCATAACGTATTTGCCGTGCTGTGTAATCCTGGCGATGAAGTCATCATTCCGGCACCGTATTGGGTCAGCTATGCCGAGCTGGTCAAGCTGACGGGTGCAAAGCCGGTCATTTTGGAAACGCCCGAAGCGAACGATTTCAAACTTACGCCCGCACAATTGCGGAGCGCAATTACTCCGCGCACGACGACACTTTTGATTTGCTCACCGAGCAATCCCACGGGGAGCGTTTACACACCGGAAGAATTGGGGGCGCTGGCGGAAATTGTGCTGGAGCGAAATCTGCTGGTCGTCAGCGACGAAATTTATGAACATCTGATCTACGGCGAGCACAAGTTCGCAAGCTTTGCGACGGTTCGGCCCGGTCTGGTGGAGCGGACCGTGGTCGTCAATGGCGTAAGCAAGTCGTATGCGATGACCGGCTGGCGAATCGGTTGGACCCTTTCGCCCGCCAATATTGCCAAGGCGATGGGCGATTTGCAAAGCCAGGAAACCTCCAACCCGTGCAGCATTAGCCAATATGCGGCGGTGGCGGCGCTGGAAGGTCCGCAGCAGTGCGTTTCGCAAATGCATGCGGAATTTGCCAAGCGTCGCGATTTCGTGCGCGGCCGGCTGGCGAAGATTCCGGGGCTCCGCGTGCCGGAAATGGCCGGCGCGTTTTATGCTTTTGTGAACATCAAGCAGCATCTGGGGGAAACGTATGGCGGCGTAAAGTGCAGCAATTCTGCCCAGTGGTGTTTGGCGCTATTGGAGCAGCAAAACGTGGGGACCGTAATGGGCTCGGCCTTCGGCGCCGAGGGCTACATCCGGATTTCCTATGCGGCGAGCATGAGCGACCTGGCCTCGGGCTTGGACCGCGTAGCCGCCTTCATCGCAGAGGCAAAGTAAGAAGCCGCCGGCCCCTTAGAACCCTTCTTCGGAGAAGTAGCTGAATTGTAGGGATTCTGCTACTTTAAGCACCGACGGCGCCCAAATGCCGTCCTATGATTTTCTAGGTGTGTAGACCCGTCCATTGCCCGCTGGGAGAGTGTCGCCGTGAAAATTGTGGTGGCCACGAGCGAAGCGGTTCCATTCGCCAAAACCGGCGGATTAGCGGATGTTTGCGGCGCGCTGCCGCTGGAACTGCAGCGACTGGGCCATCAGGTGACGGTGATCATGCCGGCCTATCGATCGGTGTTTCAGGCAGGCGTGTTGATCGAACCGACCGGCATCCAACTTAACATTCCCATCGGCCGAAACACGGTTACCGGACGGCTGCTCCGCGGCCGTTTTCCAGGCGCCGACTTGCGTGTTTATTTTGTGGAGCAAGCGAGCTATTTCGATCGCGATAATCTGTATCAATCTGCCGGCAAAGACTATCCGGATAATTGCGAACGGTTTGTGTTTTTCAGCCGTGCGGTGCTGGAAGCCGTCCGACTGCTGGAATTGGATGTCGACATTCTCCACTCGAATGATTGGCAAACGGGCTTGGTGCCTGCATACCATAAAATCGAATATCGCAACGTGCCGCGGTTTGAACGGACCGCCTCGTTGATTACGGTCCACAATTTGTCGTATCAGGGATTGTTCTGGCATTGGGACATGCTTTTGACCGGCCTGGATTGGAAGTATTTCAATTGGCATCAGATGGAATTCTTCGGTCAATTGAATTTGCTTAAAACAGGTTTGGTGTTTGCCGACGCCATCAACACGGTCAGCCCGCGATACGCGGAGGAAATTCAGACCGCACCGCTGGGCTGCGGCCTGGAAGGCGTACTGCAACAGAGGCGTAGCGTGCTATCGGGCATTATCAATGGCGTGGATTATTCGCAGTGGGATCCGCAAATCGATGCTGAATTGCCCGTGAAATACGGACCCACGAATGTTCGCGAAGGCAAAGCAAAATGCCGAGCTGTGGTGCAACAAGAATTCGGTCTGCCGCGGGACAATGGTGGGGCGCCGCTGCTGGCATTTGTCGGACGGCTGGCCGAACAAAAGGGCATTGACCTAATTATTCCAGCTATCGCTGAATGGGTGCAGTCTACTAACGTGCAATGGATGATTTTGGGAACGGGCGAACCAAAGTATCAGGAACAATTGCAAACATTGGCCCAGCGGCATCCGCAAAAAGTCGCCGTTAAGTTTGAATTCTCGGAACGCTTGGCCCATTTGATTGAAGCCGGCGCAGACATGTTGCTGATGCCCAGCCGGTTTGAACCGTGCGGCCTGAGCCAACTGTACAGTTTGAAATATGGAACCGTCCCAGTAGTCCGCGCCACGGGCGGGCTGGTCGATAGCGTGACCAATACCACCGATGAAACGCTGGCCTCCGGCACAGCGACCGGCTTCAGCTTCCACGACTACAGCGCCTTCGCATTATCCGAAACGCTTCGCCGCGCAGTGGCACTGTTTGCCAAGCCCGAGGTGTGGAACCGAATTGTTGCTGCCGGCATGCAGCAAGATTGGTCCTGGGGGCGCAGCGCCCGCGAATATGTTGCGCTGTATGAGCGCACTTTGGCACGAGTGCGCAGCGGCGAGACGGCGAAGGTTTGAAGCTAAATATTGCTTATCGTGTCGCCACACGGAGGTGTGTCATGGGTACGTTCCTAGCCGATATTCGTCATGCGTTTCAGCGCCACAAAAGTTTGGCCGAGGGCGCGATGTCGCAGGTTGACGACGAAGCATTCTTTCGGCGAGCAGGTGAGGCGGTCAATTCGATCGCAATTATCGTCAAGCATCTCGGTGGAAATCTACTGTCGCGGTGGACGGATTTTCTGACGACGGATGGGGAAAAGACCACGCGCAATCGGGATGGTGAATTCGTCATCCAACCGCAGGATTCACGGGCTGACTTGATGCAGGAGTGGGAAGCCGGCTGGGCCGCACTGTTTCAGACCCTAGATAAGTTGCAAACATCGGATTTAAATAAGAAAGTCGCCATCCGGGGCGAACCTCATACCGTCGAGCAAGCCCTGATGCGCGGTCTGACCCATGTCGCTTATCACACTGGTCAAATTACGTACCTGTCGCGCTTATGGAATCCAAGCGGGAAATTGCTGACAATTGCCCCCGGTCAAAGCAGCAGCCATAAGCCGGTGTATCGGAAAGCCTAATCCTCCGGCGGCCTGTGCTTCACGTCAATCTTTATTCACCGGGCGATATTTTCGGAACCGGCGTGCGGGTGTAAACTAATCTGTGTTGACCGGCGAGCAGGGAATCAGCGTTGAGGCATTGGTTGTTTGTCTCTTCGAGCAAGGAAGGCGATATGAACTGGCATGCAATGGGCGTTACAGCGGCCTGGCTGGCTGGCGGGTTCGTGTTTGCCAGCCTGATGGAATACTGGGGACACCGGCTGATACATAGCATCCGCTGGGGACCGGGGAAAACGCACCGGGAGCATCATGCCCGCGGCACGGCTCAAGGTGTACTCTTGGAGTTTTGGGACTATTTCAAGTACGGCTGGGTGCTGATGTGGCCGCCGTTTTTGATTTCGTTGCCGGCAGGCATCGGTTGGGTGTTGGGTGCCAACGCTTTTATTTTTTTCTCAGCGTTCGGCCATCAGGTGCAGCACGAGAATCCCAAGCAGTGCTTTTGGATGCCACGGCCCGTGCATTACATGCATCATGCGCATAACCAATGGCATCACAACTTCGGCATGGCAATCGATATCTGGGATCGGGTGTTCGGCACTTACAAGCCCATGGAATGGGAAAATCATTTGCGAATCGACCAGGCGCAGTCGCAGCAGCACTTCTGGCAAGTCAATTGGCTCTGGGGCGGCAATGCCGCAGCGGACCGCCGATTGGCCGAGCAGCGGCACGCAAAGACAGAAACCGCTAGAAAGCATTCGGAAAGCACGTCGAAAATTGTCGGATAAATCGCGGCTATAGGCGTGCCGAGTTACCGGTATCCATGTAAATTGCGCTCCAGCGCGACCAACGGTCGCGGCTTTATGGCATGCAACAATTCCGCCAAAATCCGATCACCGGTCAGTGGGTGATTCTGGCGGAAAATCGCGGCGGCAGGCCACAAGAAGTTGATATTCAGCAGATCGTCCGGCCGCAATCCGTTTGCCCATTCTGCGAAGGGCACGAAGAGCGAACGCCCGATGAGGTATTCGCCATTCGCGCTCAGGACAGCAAGCCCAACGGACCCGGGTGGCGTGTGCGGGTGGTGCCAAATAAATATCCGGCACTGGAGGCGGAAGAAATTAACCCCTCACCCCAACCCTCTCCCACAAGGGGAGAGGGAGCCGGGAAATTGCCAGCCGCTGGAGTCCATGAAATCGTCATCGAATCGCCGCGGCATTTAGAAAGCATTACCCAACTCAGCGATGGCCAAGTGGCGGAAATTTTGGAGGCATACCGACAGCGTCTAACCGCACTACGCCAAACGAAAAAATATCACGCGGCGGTCATTTTCAAAAACGGGGGGCCCGCGGCCGGCTCAACATTGGTCCATTTGCATAGCCAACTGATGGCGCTGCGAATTGGCGGGCCAGCAATCGGCGACCGGCTGCTGCGGTTTCAAAGTCACGCAGAACGTTTCGGTCAATGTCCGCTTTGCCAAACGCTGGGCCAAATGGGTGGCGATGACCAATGGGTAGTCGCAGCCACGCCGAACTTTGTCGCCTACTGCCCTTTTGCCTCGCGTTTCGCCTATGAAATGTGGATCGCGCCGCGCCAGCATGCCGCCCACTTTAACACCGCCGGCGCCGAAGATATGTCTGAACTGTCTGGCTTACTACGGACGGTGCTCGTTAAACTCGAGCGGATCGTCAAACTCCCCGCCTACAATTACATCGTTCACACCGCACCATTTGACACATCCGGCTCCGACCATTATCACTGGCATATAGAGATTCTTCCGCGCACGACCAGCCTGGCCGGCTTTGAATTGGGCGCTGGTTGCTACATCAACACGGTTCCGCCCGAGCGAGCGGCAGCAGCGCTTCGCGAGGCATAAGATTTGCGGTTGGCCCCAGCATCGGAAAATCATTAGAATCAGTAAGCTTTAATTTTTGCCATTCGCTTTTCCGCGTGTTAGTGCGCCGATGCCTCATCCGATTCGTTTTCTGTTTGTCCTGCACGATCATCAGCCAATCGGCAATTTCGACGGCGTTTTCGAGCAAACGTATCAGGATAGCTATTTGCCGTTTTTAGATCTGTTTGAAGCCTATGCCGATTTGAAACTGGCCCTGCACACCAGCGGATCGTTGATCGAATGGCTGGAAGCACACCATCCGGAATACCTGGATCGGCTGGCGGCATTGGCGGCGGCAGACCGAGTGGAAATTATCGGCGGGGCGTTTTATGAACCCATCCTGCCGATGATTCCGCCGCGCGACCGGATTGGTCAAATTCGAGCCTATCGCGACTTTCTGCACCGGCGGTTTGGCGTTCCAATTCGGGGCGCTTGGATCGCCGAACGAGTCTGGGAACAAAGCCTGACCGCCGACCTGGCGGCTGCCAGCGTGGAATACGTGATTCTCGACGATTCTCATTTTAAATCGGCCGGATTGGGCGAAGACGAGCTGCTGGGCTATTACCTGACCGAAGCCAATGGCCGCTTGCTGCGTGTGTTTCCGGGCAGCGAACGGCTGCGGTACACCATTCCATTCGCCGCCCAGCAAGATTCGGTCAACTATTTGCGCAGCATCGCCGACCGCCGGCCTAATGCCGTAGCCGTTTTTGCCGACGACGGTGAAAAATTCGGCTCCTGGCCTGATACGAAGAAGCCCGTTTATGAAGACGGCTGGCTGCGGCAATTTTTCGATCTGATGCGCGCCAATGCCGATTGGATTCACTGGACCACGCCCTCGGAAACTATCGATCATGTGGCCCCGCTGGGAAAAATTTATATCCCCGAGGGGAGCTATCGCGAAATGAACGAGTGGGTTCTGCCTCCCGATCAGTTGCGCACCTACGAAACCTCTCGGGCCGAATTAAAGAAGCAGCCACAGTGGGCCGGTATCTCGCGTTTCGTTCACGGCGGCACATGGCGAAACTTCTTGGTAAAGTATCCCGAAATCAACGAGATGTATGCCCGGATGACCATGGTCAGCCAACGGCTGCATCAAATTACCGTCGGTGGCGTGGCGGCCGTGCCACCGCCGCATTTGACACAAAATGGCCGCCAGCCGACTTCGCGTGAAGATTTGCTGCGCCAGGCAAGCACCGAACTTTATCGCGCGCAATGCAATTGCAGTTACTGGCATGGTGCTTTCGGCGGCGTGTATTTGCCTCACTTGCGCAACGCCGTGTATCAGCATCTGATTGCGGCGGATAACTTGCTCGATCGGGCCGCGGGCCGTCGAGCCCCCTGGGTGGAAGCGATTTCCGACGATTTGAATTTGGACGATCGGCCCGAAGTGGAATTGGCCAGCGATCGATGCGTGGCGCTGATTTCGCCCAGCCGGGGCGGCCAACTTTACGAACTGGACGTGCGAAAAATTTGCCACAATCTGTTGGCGACGCTGAGCCGCCGGCCGGAAGCATATCACCAGCGGGTATTAGCCGGCCCCGGCGCCGCCGGAGGCAGCGTGATCGATGCGAACATGCCGGTCAAATTCAAACAAGAAGGCCTGGAGCGACACTTGCAGTACGACAATTATTCGCGCAAGAGTTTGCTCGATCATTTTTACGACGAGAATATTTCGCTGGAAGCGCTGGAGCACAACGAGGCGATGGAACGCGGCGACTTTTTAACTGGAACGTACGAAGCCCGCTTGCGACGAAGTCCTGATCGAGTGCAGGTACGGCTGTCGCGGTCCGGCAATGCGTGGGGAATTCCACTCACACTTTCCAAGGCGGTCACGCTGCAGGCCGGCAGTTCCACTTTGGAAATCGCATATTTGATCGAAGGGTTGCCGCGCGACCGCACGCTCCACTTCAGCGTGGAGTTCAATTTTGCCGGTTTGCCCACTGGTGCTGACGATCGCTATTTCTATGGCGACAATCACCAACGCCTGGGACAATTGGGCGCCCGTTTGAATTTGACCGACGCGTCGGAATTGAATCTCGTCGATGAGTGGCTCGGGATCGACGTCGGTTTGGCGTTCAATCGTCCAACCCACTTGTGGAGCTACCCGATTGAAACCGTCAGTCAATCGGAGGGCGGTTTCGAATTAGTTCATCAAGCGGTCTGCGTGCAGCCGCATTGGCACGTGCAAGGCGATGCGGACGGCCGCTGGAGCGCCATTGTGCACTTGTCGCTGGACACCACCGTTGCCGAACAGCGACAGGCAGAAACAGTTGATCCGGGAGTGGCGATTCATCGCTGACAGTGATTCATCGCGGACGGGGACGGTTCATCGCTGACAGGGTTATCGTTGGCAGAGTTATCGTTGATAGTGGCGTGATGATGGAACCGGTTTTTTCCTACGGCGCCCGGGCCACGGCCGCCCAATCTACCGGCGGCTGAAATTCTTGCTGCCCGAATTCGACTTCCGCCAGCACCGGCGGCACGGAACGCATTTCTAATTGCTGCCGATTGTCGGGCAAACTGGGATCATCGTCCGGCGCCGCGGCCCGGTTCAGCACGATTCCGGCGATATCCAACCCGTCGCGAAACGTCATCGCCACAATCATGGTCTGCAAAGTTTGATTGATGACGCCGATCTGATTGCGTGCCACAACGACCAAGGGAAATCCCAAATCGTGGGCCAAATCGGCTACATATTCATCGTCTCCCAAGGGGCTCATCAAACCGCCTGCACCCTCGACAATTAAAAAATCGGACCGATCGCGCCAATAATCCAGCCCCGAGCGCAGGAGTGCCGCATCCAGCTCTTTCCCTTCCGCTTGTGCCGCCAGGTGCGGCGACAACGGCGCAGCAAATCGCTGGGGACAAACACGCTCTAATTCGCCGGGCGAACCGGCCGCAGTCCACAGCTGTTTGGCATCGTCGGAAATCAAGCTGTCGCTCTCACTGCGGCAACCGCTGGCGGCTGGCTTATACACGCCCACGCGCAGGCCCTGCGCCGCCGCGGCACGGGCAATCATCGCCGCCACGTGCGTCTTGCCGACGCCCGTATCGTTGCCGGTCACAAAAATTCCCACGGGTGTACGCATGTTGTGATCTACGCTACCATGATTTGTTCGGCTTGTTAATGTCGCTTTACCAATGCGCGACCAGTCCGGCTTTGGCGGACGGCTTTATGAATACCGGCGAATCTAAAACTGCTTCGGTCAATGTGGCGCTGGTGCAAATGAGCTGCGTGGCCCAGAAGGCCAAAAATGTCGACAAGGCGCTGGCACGAATCGCCGAGGCTGCTGCCGCCGGCGCGAATATCGTCTGCCTGCAAGAACTGTTCCACGGGTTGTATCCGTGCCAAAGCGAGGATCATTCGCGATTCGACGAAGCGGAGCCCATTCCCGGTCCTACGAGTGAAGCGTTGGCAGGGGCCGCGAAAAAACACAGGGTCGCCGTCATTGGTTCCGTGTTCGAACGCCGCGCCGCGGGCGTTTACCACAACACGGCGATTGTGTTTGATGCCGATGGAAAAACGGCCGGCATTTATCGGAAAATGCACATTCCGGATGATCCGAATTATTACGAAAAGTTTTATTTTGCTCCCGGCGACCTGGGATTTCAGTCGATCGATACCCGCTTTGCCAAAGTAGGCCCCTTGATTTGCTGGGATCAATGGTATCCCGAGGCGGCGCGCCTGACGGCGCTGCGCGGCGCGCAAATTCTGTTCTACCCCACGGCCATTGGCTGGCTGCATGCGGAAAAGGCAGAATACGGCACGAGCCAGCACTCCGCCTGGGAAACTATGATGCGTAGCCACGCGATCGCCAATGGCGTATTTGTGGTGGCAGTGAATCGTGTAGCGGCAGAAGGCGGCATCGAATTCTGGGGAGCATCGTTTGTGGCCGATCCCAACGGAAATATATTGGCCCGCGCTTCGCACGATCGGGAAGAGACGATGATTGTAGAATGCGATCTGGCGCGGATTGATCTGGTTCGCACTCATTGGCCGTTTCTGCGCGATCGGCGTATCGACGCATACAGCGACATTACGCGCCGTTATGTAGATTGATTTCCACACTCTGGCCATTTTCTAAGCGAATTCGATTGCCCAACCATGCCTGAAGTTCCCGCCGCTCTCGGTTACCGCATGCCCGCAGAATGGGAACCGCATGCCGCCACATGGCTGGCATGGCCGCACAAACGCGATAGCTGGCCCGGCAAGTTCGAACCGATTCCGCCGCTATACGCCCGTTTGGTGCGGACGCTGGCGGAGTTCGAACCCGTGCACATTCTGGCGGGGGGAAAAGATCCGGAAACCGATGCACCTGTGATGGCGGAAGCGAAAAAGCTGGTCGGCGATGTGCCGAATGTAACGCTCCACGATATTCCAACCAACGATGCCTGGACCCGAGATCATGGTCCGACATTTTTGGTCGGTCTGCCCGGTTCTCCGCCGGTGCTGATCGATTGGGGCTACAACGCCTGGGGCGGCAAATACCCACCGTTCGATTTGGACGACGCCGTTCCCGGACGCATCGCCGCTTGGTGCGGCCGCCGTATTTTCACGCCCGGAATCATTTTGGAAGGCGGCGCCATCGATTCCAACGGCTGCGGGACGATCCTTACGACCGAGCAGTGCCTACTGAATCCGAATCGCAATCCGCAGCTTTGCTGCAACGATATGCAACGCTATTTGGCCGAGTACCTGGGCGCCAAAAAAATTCTCTGGTTGGGCGATGGCATCGAAGGGGACGACACCGACGGCCACATCGACGAGCTGGCCCGCTTTGTCGGGCCGCATACCGTGGTAGCCGCGCTTGAAGAAAACCCAGATGATGCCAACTTTCGGCCGCTGCGCGAGAATTTTGATCGCCTGCAGCGCTTTACCGACCAAGACAATCAGCCTTTGGATGTCATCGCTTTGCCGATGCCGCAGCCTATCTATCACGAAGGGCAGCGCCTGCCCGCCTCGTACTGCAACTTTTATATCGCCAACGGCGTAGCCATCGTGCCGCAGTTCGATGATCCTGCAGATGCCCGCGTTTTGGAAACCTTAGGTAAGCTGCTACCCGTACGGAAAATAATAGGCCTGGCTGCGCGCGATCTGGTTTGGGGACTGGGGGCCTTTCACTGCATCACGCAGCAGGAACCGGCGCTGGGGTGACCATTAGCCGGGCTGCTGCTCGATTCGTGGCTGTGTTGTGGCGGGAAGGGATTGCCAATATGTGACGCCTTCGGGAGGAGCGTAAAACGACGTTCCGTGCAAAATATCTGCAATGATTTCTGCCGTATTCACCACGGTGATTCCGGAACGGTTGAAATACAGATTTCCGTCGGCAAGAAACACCTTCCCTTCCTGAATGGCTCGCAATTCCTGCCACCCCGAATAACTTTGCAAAATTGGAATTTCTTCGATGGTTCGTTTCAGATTGAATCCACACGGGGCGACAATGAGAAATTCGGGGTCGGCGGCGCGGACGTCGGACCATTGGATGGCTCGTGAATGAACGTTGGCCTTTCCGAGCAGCAGGTTTCCCCGGGCGATTGCCACTAGTTCCGGCCCCCAATTGCTCATGGGGAAAACTGGGTCGGTCCATTCCAGCATTACGAGGGAAGGCCGCCGCTCGTGAGCGAGGGAGTTTTCAATCTCGACGAGACGCTTTTTCAACCGCGCGATCAAGGCGCGGCCTTGATCGTGTTTGCCAAGGGCTTGGGCGATCGCAGCGATGTCAGTAAAAATTCCTTCGAGACTGCCCGCTTCTAAGACTAGAATTTGTGATCCGTACGTGGCACAGCCCGCTCGCTGGACATCCCCCGGAGTAACCGCACAAACTTCGCAGTGCGCTTGAGCAATGATGAGATCGGGCTTGGCAGCCGCAATTATCTCCTTGTTCACGTAATACAATGGTTCCCGCGCGCGCAGTCGCCGACGAACTTCTATATCAATATCCCGGCTAGACATTTGGATATCAAAGGCCGGGCTGGTACAAGCGGGGAGCGATCGCACCCAGTGGGGATTGTCACATTCATGCGAGCGCCCTACGAGCCAATCGCCGGCCCCTAATTCGCAAATGATTTCTGTGGCACTAGCCAGTAGCGAAACGATGCGCATGCGTCAGCCTTGGATCGTTTGCCAAAGAGGTTTTTACTCACAGGTAGAGCTCCCCATTCTCTGGGGAAGTGGCCATTTAATAAATGGGCACCGTTGTGAGTTTACGCGTTATTGCGCATTTTTGCACGGCACAGCAATGCCAATCCGCCGCTGACTAGCAATAGGTAGGATGCCGGCTCGGGAACGCTTGTCGATCCACCGCCGCTTTTCAGCACATTGAGCAAGTATTGCAGATCGGCATTGTTGATTGTGCCATCGCCGTTGAGATCGCCTAGGGTCAGCAAATTATCATTCGACAAAAATGCGTTTTGGGGGTTACTTCCGTTCTGGTAGGCATCGAGATCGGCCAGTGCTGAAAGCATCGCTGAAATGCCGCTGGCATCGACGTGTCCATTAAGATTGAAATCTCCTTTTTCAGCAGCAGATACTGCTAGTGGAGATCGCGGCTTGATTGAATCATCATCAAATGAATTGTAAAAGCCGATGACGCCGGCGGTCCCCAAATAGGTATCAGTATCGAGTGTCGGCGAAGCTGAAAAGTTATCCGTTGTGAGCGAGGAAAGTCCTGTCTCGGAAGTGTTCCAAGTAATCCCGCCGCTGGTATAGGTGCCAACTTCTAATCGCCAGAAATCATCTGGGTTTCCGGAGTTGCTTCCATAAGTAAAATTGTTGACGTAGGCTCCGTAAGTCGGATCGTCAATGATGTCTGCATTTAGCGACTGCCCGCTGGGTCCTTCATTCGCAATTGCATTCACGGCGGTGCCAAAATCCGTGGGAGTGTTCCAGCGATAACCAAAGGCATAGGAACCACCCCCGGTATCGCCAAAATCAACAATCACCAGCGAAAGATTGGCGCCACTGCCGACGGTGTATTCTGCATTCAGGGATCCTCCGGGCAACGGTACGTTGCTCAGCGGCGCCGCCCATGTGGTCGGCACTAACGTAAACAGGATTAGCCCAAACACTGCAATAATTTTTTTCATAGGTTGCATTCCCGCAATAAAAATGAAGGGATTTTTTAATACGCATCTCCAGGTACCACTTCCTGCCCAGCTCGCGTGCACAGGGCAAACAACACACTGGTGTTCATCGTCTCTCTCAGAAATCGCACGGAGCCATCGCAAAACGTCACGTTCACGCCTCCCACGTGGTCGCTCCACAATTCGTTGTTTTGACCAACGTTAAGGCCGTTGACTACAAGGTTAATGCCCACGGTTACGTCAAAGATGTTTTGTCCGTTGGCCCACTGGCCGTTCAAAGAAATACCGCGGCCAGAGTCTTCGGCAACCATGATGGTTTGCGACAGGCCGTCTGTAATTTGCGCAGCCGAAATGGCCTTTTCGTAAATCATCGCGCCGTTCCCCAGCACTAAGTATCCGTCCATCGGATAGGTTCCACCGGCCGGTGGATGGCCAAACATACCGCCGTAATCGATGTAGGCCAAATCGTCGCCAGCATCCCACTTTCCGTTGCCGTTTATGTCGCCCGTAGTTGGCCCTGTCCGTTGTGGAGCAGTGACCGTGGACGGACACAGAAAGACGGAAATCACCGTCCGGGCGGATTCGTGATTCGCAGCACTTTTGTAGGCCTGACTAACATCAAACAATTCCCAGGCGCGTTTTTCTTCAATGTATGGCAGCAGATATACAGACCAAGCAATTTGCCGCAACGGAACGCCTGGCACGGATGTGCAGCTGGTGCAGCCGACAGGAAATTCCCGCTTGGCGGAATGATAATTGTGCAGACCGATACCGATTTGCTTGAGATTGTTCTGGCATTGTATTCGGCGGGCGGCTTCGCGGGCAGATTGGACGGCGGGCAATAGGAGCGCAATGAGGATGCCGATGATGGCTAGGACGACCAGCAATTCGACAAGCGTAAAACCGTGTAGGGGCCTGGGGGAGTTGGTACGCTTCCCCGTGGTTTGTGATTGTTTGCGGCCCCTTACACGGAGATCACGGTTATGTTGTACAACGTGGCTGGTTTCACGACGTTTG
>Ga0182024_10009799_pt1 | contig 19710 bp, 15 predicted proteins | sample P32metaG_FD_120480 | JGI IMG/M metagenome (GOLD analysis project Ga0182024, IMG submission 120480) | Permafrost microbial communities from Stordalen Mire, Sweden - P3-2 metaG (Illumina Assembly) | ecosystem: Environmental > Terrestrial > Soil > Wetlands > Permafrost | place: Sweden: Stordalen... | reverse complement strand
CTCTCGCTTCTCCGCCAGCGGCTCTCCACGACTGCCCATCCCGGAGCCTCGATCGGGATCGGAACGGTAGCGCCAGTCCCAGAAGGTTGCGTTCGGAAACGCCTGATGCCACACCTCGGCGATGCCGGCGTTGGCGACATCGATGCGTTTGTCCACCGCGTCGACCCCCGTCGGACGCAACAGCCCTCCATTCGTCAAATGCGTGTGGTAGTGGATCACCGAAGGCCCGACCACACCGGGAGGAAACCGCTCCGGGTTCTTCTGTGACGGGAAGTTCCATCTGACATCCAACGAGTGGCACCCGATGCCCTCATCGGCCAACGCGAGCGTCATGGCGGTCTGGTCGATGAAGGTCGACCAACGCTCGAGCAGGTCGACATGCTCGAGCACCCAGTGCGCCCACCGTGCCCAACTGCGCGCAAGTCGAGGCAACACGTTGCCGGCAACGAGGTACAGGCCGCCGTTTGCATGGCCGCTGAGGGTGGACTGTCCGGGTACGAGTTCGAGCGGAACAAGGCCGGGCAGGCTGATCCCGGCTGCCTCGAACACCGCTTCCAAGATGTGGAGTGGAGGGTTGCCCGATCCGACCACCCGCATTCCCACGGATCCGGGGGCGATATGGAGCCGGCGAGGGTCCTCGAGAAAGGCGACATCGGTGTCGCTGAGGACCGCCATGCCGTCCACACCAATTTCTGCCAGCGCCAGCGCCCCCGAGATCTTGTTGCAGTGCGGCGAGCGAGCATCGAAGGCAGGCACTTCGACGATGGTGACTCCCATCGATCGCATGAACGTGAGCACTTCAGAACTGGCACCGCCGACGGCGTGCACCACCATGTCCCGGGGATCGGCTCCGACGATCCGGTTGAGTGTCGCGTACCACCGCAGGGCATCGAGGTGGAACCTCGGATCAGCGTCGACGACGCACGAGAACACCCCCTGCGGCGGCACGTCTTCGACCCCGCTCTCCGCCGACGAGGCAGGGCCGGTCACGGAGGCAGTCACGAAACCCATGGTGTGGCTTGTCGTCGATCCACCGACACCGGGTGATGGTAGCGAGGCAGTCGTCCCACACGCCAAGAACGTGGCGCTCTGCTCGCACAACCCCCTGTAGGGATCACGCGCAGTTCACGCAACCGTCACGTCCCGGTCGAGCCTTGCTCCCATTCTCGCTCTGGATCGGCGCCCGCCACAGTGAGATCGACGGGAGCTCCCGCCTGCCCGGCCGATCTGTATGCCGCATCGACCAGGCGGTGGGCCTCCAGGGCCACGTCGAGCCCAGGCTCGGGGGGACGACCTGCCGTCACCGCATCGATGAAGGCCCTGTCGGCCTCGACGTAGGCACGCACGGCAAGGCCCACCTCGTCGTCAGCCAGCGGAAGCGCGTCCACCCACTCCGGCGACGGGCAAGCCCGGACTTCGGTGCCCTCACTGGTCTGAATGTGGAGCGGCCCGCGGAATTCCTCGTCCAGCCACACCATGCCCTGGCGGCAAAAGACCTCGAGCCGGCGCGTCGAGCCGCGGCTCAGGATGTCGTGCCAGACGCTCGTGAGCTGTGCCTCGAACCCCGAAGCGAAGGTCAGCGTCACGGCGGCCAGGTCTTCGATGCCTTGGTGTCCGGCATGGTTGGCCGTCCGGGCCACCACCGAGTCAACGTCTCCGAAGCAGAACCGCAGGATGTCGAGGTCGTGGATGGAGTGCTCAATCAGGCACCCGCCGCCGGCCTGGGAGACGTCGGCCCGCCACTGCGACGCGTACGTGCCCTGAATCGGAAAGTACTGGTCGTCGCGAAAGACCGCTGCCATGGGCCTCCCCAGCGTCCCGTCCTGCACGAGGTCACGGAGCTCCCGAAAGACCGGCGCGCTGCGCAGCACCAGCCCGCTCTGGCCGGCGACGCCGGACCCGCCGACCGCCTCGACGAGCTCGGTGGCGCGCGACAGGTCCAGGTCGAGTGGCTTTTCGCAGAACACCGCTCGGCCCTCAGTGAGGGCCTCGTCCACCGCGCACCGGTGTGCCGAGGTCGGTGTACAGATCCAGACGGCATCGCAACGCCGGGCCACCTCCGCGGCATCGGCGACGACTTCCACGCCGTCACCACCGAGGGCCCCGGCAAAGCCACGGGCACGGCCTTCGCGTTTATCATGGACCGCCACGATCGCGGCCTCGACGACACCACCGTCGATCATGGCCTTGATGCCCAGGCCGTGTGCCCAGGCGATGAGACCCGACCCGACGAAGCCGACGCGCAGCATGCCCGGACATTAGGCGCTGGTCCCTACGTCGTCAGTTCGTCAGCGGGTCCCAGAGTTCGCTGCGGGGCGGGCCGGCGGCGGGTTACCCGGTCACCGGCTCGGCAACGACCCTCCCGGCCAGCGCGTCCATGAACCGCGACGCCACCATGACCAGGAGCGCGATCTCGTGTCGCTCCCGGCGTCTGATGGACGCGGGGCGTCCCCCGCAGATGGTGTAGCCCGTGTCGGGCACGGTCTCAATGAACACGCCGGATCCCGTCGTGTCGTTCGCCGGGTCGGAACCGCTGCGCGATCCCTCCGCGAAGGCAGCGACCCACTGCACCGAGGGGACATCGCCGTGCACCTCGGCGAAGCTCGCAAGCTCGTCGTCCGCCAGCGCCAGCCACTTCAGGTCGAACAGCGCTATCAGGTGACCGGTCAACGCGTTCATGGCAGCCGTCGGCGTACCGGCCTGGAGGATGCCCGCAGCGGCGGCGAGAACCGTGTCCTCCCGATCCTTCGCCTCTGTCGTCAGCTCGGTGACCTCTTCGACACCCGCTCCGGGGACGTTGCGCACGCCTCGGCAGGCGGCGTCGACGGCCCCGGGATTATCGGGCAGCTCGACCACGAGCTCGTCGATCGCCACCCCCGCCTCGCGCTCGAGCACCTCGAGACCGACGACGTTGCCGTGGACGGCCCCGATCTCCGCGGCCACGGCGCCCAGGACGCCCGGCGCGTCGGGCAGCCAGATCCGCATTCTGGTCAGCACGAAGTCACCACGCCTCCCGAGTCAGTCCCGATCCGCCACGCTCAGTGGACTCTCGCCATGCGCACCGCCACCCGCATGGTGTTCTCGGCGTTCCCGGCGTAGATGCCCTTGACCGGTGGCACGTCGCCATAGTCGCGACCGCGTCCGACGGCGACGTGGCGCTCTCCGACCGGGCAGTCATTCGTCGGGTCGTAGGCCCACCAGCGCCCCGTCCACACCTCCACCCACGCATGGCTTTCCCCCGTGATCTCCTCGCCGATGGCGGCGTCCGCGTCCGGGTGGAAGTAGCCGGACACGTAGCGCGAGGGCAACCCGACCGACTTGGTCAGGGCCAACGCCAGGTGGGCGAAGTCCTGACAGACTCCCGCCCCGTCCGTGTAGGCCTCATCGGCGGAGGTGTGCACCGAGGTGACGCCGCGCATGTAGCGCAACGCGTCGTGCGTGGTCGCCATGATGCGGCGGGCCGTTTCAAGCGGGCGGTCCGTGCGCAGCCCCAGGGCGATCTCGGACAATTCGGGTCCGGGCGCCGTGTAGAGGTGGTGGGCCAGGTAGTCCGCCATGGTCATGGACGCGTCGGAAACGTCCACCCACGTGCAGTCGTCAGGGTCGCTGGAGTTCTGCGTATCGACGAGCGAGTTCCCCGTGATCGTGAGCACCTCGTGGCCGCGGTCGACGTTGAAGGCCACCACCTGCGATCCCCAGTAGTCCAGGTACGAGTACTGGGGGGCCTGCGGCAACGTGACCACCCTCGTCTCGAGCGCCGTCTGGCGTAGCTCGGTTCGCGGGGTGAGACGCAGCTCGTTGTACGAGGCCCGCGCCGGGGCGTCGTAGTCGAAACGCGTCTCGTGGGAGACCCGCAACCGCCAGCCGTCCGTACGGCTCATCCGCCCCCACCCCCCTGCCGCCACTGCATCGGGAGGTCCTGGGCGAAGTAGCGCCTCATCACGGCGTCACTCACCGAGGAAATGGAGGCCTGCAGGCGCTCGAGCCGGGTCTCCAGACCACGGGACAAGGTCGCCGGAGCCGAGTACTCCAGCTCGGCGCGGGCCAGGCCCACCAGGCCGCGGGCATCGTCCCATGCGCCTTCGCGCCCCGCGTTGATCTGGTCGAGGCACTCCTCCGCCAGGGTGAGGGAGGCGAAGGCGGAGCGCGGGAAGAGCCGGTCGCGCAAGAGAAAATCGAGGACGCGGCCTGGCTCCACCACCCCCTGGGACAGGCGCAGGTAGGGCTCGTAGCCGCCACAGGAACGGAGCAGCATGACGAGACCGCTGTCGAACACCTCGTCGAACGCCACGGTGGCCAGCTGGCGAGCCACCACGTCGGTGCGCTCGAGGCACCGGCCCAGCGTGAAGAAGAGCCAGGTCTGGTCGCGACTCATCATGGTGTCGGCCAGACCCATCATGCCGGCGCACTGGGTTTTGACAAAGGAGAGGTAGAACGCCGGGCCTGCCCGCCGGCCGGTCTCCCACCGCAACGGGAGCTCGGCCCAGGTGGCGTTGATGTGCTCCCAGAACTCCACCGGGACGACGTGACGCACGGCGCGGGTGTTCTCCCTGGCAGCCGCCAGAGCGCCGGCGATGGACGACCGGCTCGTGGGGTCGGTGGCCAGCCGCTCGGTCGCCTGCCACAAGGTCTCGGTCCCCGAGTCGGGCAGACCCATGACGGCGAGGAGCCGGCGCGCCGCGTGCGACCCTTCGACATCGCTCTGCTCGAGGGCCTGATACACCGAGACGTCGAGGATGCGCGCCGTCCCCTCGGCCCGTTCGACATAGCGGCCGACCCAGAAGATGGACTCGGCGACCCGACTCAAGAGCGCGCGGGTCACGGGCATGACCGCCCCCGCTGTTCTTGTTGCTGTTGCTGTTGCTGTTGCTGTTGCTGTTGCTGTTGCTGTTGCACGCCGAGCTCGCCGTCGGACGGCGGCCCGACATCCATGGGCGGTCCGGCCTGGAACGGCGCGACCTGGCGCGGTGGGAGCACGGGCATGGAGAGACCGCCGCCGACCACCCAGGTGTCCTTGGAGCCGCCGCCCTGGCTGGAGTTGACCACCAGGCTGCCCTCACCGAGAGCCACCCGGGTGAGCCCGCCGGGCAAGACCCAGATGTCCTCGCCGTCGTTGACGGCGAAGGGCCGCAGATCGACGTGACGGCGCACCATGGTGTTGCCCACCCAGGTGGGCGACGTCGAGAGGGCGACGACGCGCTGGGCGATCCAGTGGCGGGGGTCGGCTTCCACCTCGAGCGCCAGCTGGTCGAGCTCGGCGCCGGTCGCCGACGGGCCGATCACCAATCCCTTCCCGCCCGAGCCGTCGACCCTTTTGAAGACGAGGTCACCGCGGCGGGAGAGCGCTTCCCGGCGGACGGCGTTGTCCACCAGGTGCATCGTCTCGACGTTCTGCAAGATCGGGTCCTCGCCCAGGTAGTAGCGGATCATGGCGGGCACGTAGGTGTAGACGAGCTTGTCGTCGGCCACGCCGTTCCCCACCCCATTGGCGATCGTCACCCGTCCCGCCCGCGCCGCGTTGATGATGCCCGGACAGCCCACCAACGACTCGGGGCGGAACTGCAGCGGGTCGAGGTACTCGTCGTCGATACGGCGATAGATCACGTGCACCGGGACCTCGCCCTCAGTGGTGCGGAGGAAGACGTCGGTGCCGTGGCACACGAGGTCGCGGCCCTCCACCAGGTGCACGCCCATGAGGCGCGCCAGCAGCGCATGTTCGTAGAAGGCCGAGTTGTGCACGCCCGGCGTCAGCACGACCACCGTCGGGTCCTGCACTGATGCCGGCGCGGAGCGGCGCAACGCATTGATCAGGCGAGCCGGGTAGTCGGTGACCATCTGAATGGGCTGGCCCCAGAACAGCTCGGGCAGCACCCGCGCCATGGCGGCGCGGTTGGCCAACACGTAGCTCACCCCCGATGGGCTCCGGAGGTTGTCCTCCAGCACCCGGAACTCGCCGTCCTCGTCACGGATCACGTCGATGCCCGCCACGTGGATGCGCACCCCGTTCGGCGGGGAATAGCCGTAGGCCGCGCGCACGAAGCCCGGCGAGCTCGTGATCACCTCGTGCGGGATGAGGCCGTCGCTGACAATGCGAGCGGCGCCGTAGACGTCAGCCAGGAAGAGCTCGAGCGCCCGCACGCGCTGCACCAACCCCGCAGCCACCTTGGACCACTCGGCGCCGGTGAAGATCCGGGGTACCACGTCGAGGGGGAACGGTCGCTCCTCGCCGTCGAGGTCGAAGGTGACCCCCTGGTCCATGAAGGCACGGGCCAGTCGGGAGGCGCGGCCCGAGACATCCTCGGGGCCCATCTGGGCCAGGGACGAAGCCACGGCGGCGTAGGGCACCCGGGCCGTGCCGTCGTGGCCGACCATCTCGTCGAAGGCGGCCTCGGTCAGCCCACGGGCGGACGCACCGTAGCCGTCGAAGAGGTCTCCCACGGTCCTCAGGTTGCCAGGCATGTGTTTCGCCGCGGTTTCACGGTCGCGAACAGCCGGTGACGGCGCTCGGGACAGGCCGGTGCACGACAGAGACGCAGGCTGGGCAGGCGGGGTGGGATCAAGCCTGCATCCTACCGGGGGTGTTACCCGAGGAGTCCCAGCTCCTTGACGTCGTTGCGCTCCGCCAGCAGCTCGTCGGTGGTGATCTTGACGCGCTCGGTGGCGAAGTCGTCGTGGGCGAAGCCTTCGACCACGGACCATCCACCCTTGCCGTCCGCCTCCACCGGGAACCCGAACTGCAGGCCCTCGGGCGCCCCGTACTGACCCTCGCTGGCGATGGCAACCGAGAAGCAGTCGCCCTTGGCGGTCTTGGTGCGCAGGCTGACCACCGTGTCGATCGCCGCCGCAGCCGCGGAGGCCGCCGAGGACGAGCCGCGGGCGTCGATGATGGCGGCGCCTCGCTTCTGCACCGTCGTGATGAATTCACCCTGCAGCCACTCGCTGTCCGTGATCACCTCGGCCGCCGGCTTCCCACCGATGCGCGCATTGGCGAAGTCCGGGAACTGCGTGGCTGAGTGGTTGCCCCAGATGGCCACGTTGGTGACGTCGGCGATCGGCGCGTTCGCCTTGGCGGCCAGCTGGGCCTTGGCCCGGTTCTCGTCCAGGCGGGTCATGGCGAACCAGCGGTCGGCCGGCACCTCGGGGGCGTTGGAACGCGCGATCAGACAGTTCGTGTTGCACGGGTTGCCGACGACGAGGATGCGCACGTCGGGGTCGGCGTTCTCGGCGATGGCTCTGCCCTGCGGCTTGAAGATCCCGCCGTTGACGCTGAGGAGGTCACCGCGCTCCATACCCGCCTTGCGAGGGATGGAGCCGACCAGGAGGGCCCAGGTCGTGCCGTCGAAGGCCGTCTTGAGGTCGGACGTGGCGACGATGTCGTGCACCAGTGGGAAGGCGCAGTCGTCGATCTCCATGACCACGCCCTCGAGCACGCGCATGGCGGGCTCGATTTCGAGCAGGCGCAGCACGATCGGTTGGTCCTCGCCGAGCAGCTGGCCCGACGCGATGCGGAACAGGATGGAGTAGCCGATCTGGCCGCCGGCACCGGTGACGGTCACGTGGACGGGGGGCTTGGCCATGGAGGGGGTGGTCCTTTCCGACAGTTGTTCTGGTCCGACGGTCGTGTTCTCGGGTCTTGTCAGAGGCGGTCGACGATGGCCGAGGCGAACTCGGAGCACTTGACCTCGGTGGCGCCCTCCATCAACCGGGCGAAGTCGTACGTCACGACCTTGTCGGCAATGGTGGCCTCGAGCGCCTGGACGATGTCCGACGCGGCGTTGCTCCAGCCGAGGTGCTCGAACATGAGCACGCCCGACAGCAGCAACGAGCCCGGGTTCACCTTGTCCTGTCCGGCGTACTTCGGCGCCGTGCCGTGGGTGGCCTCGAAGATCCCGTGGCCGCTCACGTAATTGATGTTGGCCCCCGGAGCGATACCGATGCCACCGACCTGCGCGGCCAGGGCGTCGGAGAGGTAGTCGCCGTTGAGGTTCGTCGTGGCGATGACATCGAAGTCGGACGGCCGGGTCAACACCTGCTGCAGCGTGATGTCGGCGATGGTGTCTTTGACGAGGAGCTTGTCCCCCGGCTTGCCGTCGCAGTCGTCCCAGCTGACGGCGACGTCGGAGAATTCCTCGCGCACGAGTTCGTAGCCCCATTCGCGGAACGCACCCTCGGTGAACTTCTGGATGTTGCCCTTGTGCACCAGCGTGACGGACTCCCGCTTGCGGTCGAGCGCGTACTCAATGGCGGCCCGGATGAGGCGCTTGGACCCCATGGGCGAGATCGGCTTGATCCCGATGCCCGACAGCTCCCGGATGGGCCACCCCATTTCGTCGCGCAGGTAGCTGGCGAGCTTCTCGGCCTCGGGGGTGCCGGACTGGACCTCGTAGCCCGCGTAGACGTCCTCGGTGTTCTCCCGGAATATGACCATGTCGACCAGCTCGGGGTGCACCACGGGTGACGGCACGCCGGTGAACCAGCGCACCGGGCGAAGGCAGACATAGAGGTCGAGGATCTGGCGTAGCGCGACATTGAGGGAGCGGATGCCGCCACCGACGGGCGTGGTCAGCGGGCCCTTGATCCCGATGAGGTGCGAGCGGAAGGTGGCGACGGTCTCGTCGGGCAGCCAGCTGCCCGTCTCGTCGAACGCCTTCTGACCGGCCAGCACTTCCTTCCAGGCCACCTTGTGTCCGTGCTTAGCGGCGGCGGCATCGAGGACGAGCTTGGCGGCGGGCCAGATGTCGATTCCTGTGCCATCGCCCTCGATGAAGGGAATGATGGGTTCGTCGGGGACCTGGAGTGTGCCGTCGTCGCCCATTCGGATGAGATCTGCCATGCCGTCGATGCTACGGGGCGGAGGGGCCGACATCCCAATCGGCCCTCACCCCGAAGCGCCTGCACCGGGCGCGAGGGTCAGTCGACGTCCCAGAAGCATCGACCTGCCAGTCTGCTCGACGTGAACGGGAGAGCGCACCCGTGCCGGCCTCCTGCATGACGATGCAGGGTGGCAGGATCGGTTCGTCGGGGACCTCGTGCACACAGCCGAACACGGACACGTTGGTGTCACTTCCAGGTCAGCCAACGTTCACTTCCGATGGCACCCGTCCCGGCGGCATGGCCTATGGTCGACCGCGGTGCAACGGAGGGCCGATGGACCGAGATGACATCGAGCGCAGGCCGGCGCCGCTTCGGAGGCGCAGAGTCCTCGTGCTCATCAAGTGCATGGGACACGGTGGAGCGGAGCGCCTCGTCGTGTCGATGATGCGGCACCGCGATCGTGACCGCTTCGACTACGAGGTCGCTTACGTCTTGGAGGACCGCAACACGCTGGTTCCCCAGCTGAGAGAGACCGGCGTCGCCGTGCATGCGCTCGGCGCTCGGGGAAATCAAGACCTGCGATGGACGCGACGCCTACGCGCTTTGTTGGCCGAGGGCGACTTCGACATCGTGCACTCACATCTGCCGTATGCGGCGACCTTCGGCCGACTCGTCGCGTCGACGCTCCCGTCGCACCACCCCGCGCTCGTGTACACCGAGCACAGCATGTGGGACAAGATGGCGCTGGTCATGAAGGCCATGAACAGGATCACCATCGGCCTTGACGACCGGTTGCTCGTGGTGTCCGAAGCCAGTCGGCAGTCCTTGCCTCAGGCTCTGCGACGGAGAGCGCGGGTGGTGGAGCACGGAATTGAGCTCGAGCCGATCCGCGAGGCCAGGCTGCGACGAAGCGAGCTGCGCGAGGCCGTGCGCGCCGAGCTGGGCCTGCGTGAGGACGAGCTCCTCGTCATCACCGTGGCGGGGCTCCGCTGGCCCAAGGGATATGACGTCCTCTTGCCGGCGGCCAGGGCGACCCTGGATCGTGGCGCGACTGTGCGCTTCGCCGCGGTGGGCGACGGACCACTACGCCGCGACCTCGAGCGCCAACACGCCGCACTCTCGCTCAAAGAGCACTTTGTCTTCCTGGGCGAGCGGGATGACGTGCCGCGGTTGCTCGCCGGAGCCGACGTGTTCGTGCTCCCGTCGCGTCAGGAGGGGTTGCCGCTCGCGCTGATGGAGGCGGTCTCTAGCGGGCTCCCCGTCGTGGCCACGGAGGTCGGCGAGTTGCCGAACCTCCTCACGAACGGAACGGACGCCCTCGTCGTGCCGGCCGAGCAGCCCGAGCTCCTTGCCGAGGCACTCCTCGAGCTGGTCCAGCACCCCGAACTGCGGACGCGGCTCTCGACAGCTGCGCTCGGGTTGGCCGAGCGCTTCGACGTCCGGCGGTGCGTGCGCGAGGTGGAGTCCGTCTACGACGAGCTGCTGCCGCAGCCGACTGCGCTGGCACGGTGACCGACGACGTCGTCACCGGACGGCGCGTGGTCCATGTCACGACGACCGACATGAGCCTGGCCCTGCTGCTCGGGCCGCAGCTCCGTGCATTTGCGAACGCAGGTATGGACGTCATCGCCGCGTCGGCCGACGGCCCGTGGGTCAAGGACCTCAACGCCTGGGGGATCCATCACGAAGCGGTCACGCACGCCACTCGGTCGGTCTCGGCCACCGACGACGTCCTGGCTCTCGGCGAACTCGTCCGCCTGTTCCGGCGGCTCCGTCCCGACATCGTGCACACGCACAACCCCAAGCCGGGCGTCTATGGGCGGCTGGCGGCGCGGCTCGCCGGGGTGCCGGTGGTGGTGAATACCGTGCATGGACTGTACGCGAGCGCGGACGATCCGCTCCTGCGGCGGGCTTTCGTCTACGGCGTGGAGCGGGCGGTATCGGTCTGCTCACAGGCCGAACTCGTCCAGAACGTCGAGGACATCGCCGTCCTGGAGCGTCTGCACGTGCCCGCTCGCAAGCTGCACCTGCTCGGCAACGGCGTCGATCTCGTGCGTTTCCGGCCCAGGCCGGGCGAGGCAGAGACCGCACGCCGGTCCCTCGGCGTAGGAGCCGACAAGGTGGTCGCCGGCGTCGTGGGTCGCCTGGTTTGGGAGAAGGGGTTCGCCGAGCTCTTCGAGGCGGCGCGGCGACTGCGTCACACCCGGCCCGAGGTCGTCGTGGTCGTCGTCGGGCCGACCGATCCTGCGAAGAGTGCCAGCCTCACCCGGGCCGACCTCGACCGGGCCCGAACCGAGGCCGGCGTGGTCTTCCTCGGCGAGCACCGCGAGGTCGAAGCCCTGTACCCGGGCTTCGACCTCTTCGTCCTCGCGTCACATCGAGAGGGGTTCCCGCGTTCGGCCATGGAGGCGGCCGCGAGCGGCCTGCCGATCGTCGCATCGGATATCCGCGGGTGCCGACAAGTCGTCGACCACGGAAGCACCGGGCTGCTGGTCCCTGTGCGCGACCCGGTGGCGCTGGCGGGCGCCATCGGGACCCTTGCCGCGGATCCAGCGCGGCGGCGGGCCATGGGGCAAGCCGCGCGTGGCCGCGCCGAATCGGAGTTCGACGACCGCCGGGTGATCACCCGGACGCTCGACACCTACCGCCAACTCCTCAGCAGCGGCCGACGCCGAGGAGGTCCTCCACCGAAGGACGTGTCGGGACCCCCGGCGCGCCGGCGGTCGGCAAGCGCCTTCGCCGAGCCACCAGGAGCGCGAGGCCCAAGGCCACCGTACTGACACCCAGGAGCATCGGGCGCCAGAGCAGGCTCAGAGCGCCGACCGAGTCCCCGGTGGCGGGCACGGCAACGTCGGCGGCGGGAATGCTCTTGAGCACTGACGGATTCGATGCCGGCGCCCCTCCGGCTGCGTTCAGGCGGGTATCCCGGGGCGCGGTCGACGCGGTCGACGAGGCTGAGGCGGGGGTCGACGCAGGAGCTGACGCCGGGGTCGACGCCGGGGCCGGGGTCGGGGCGCGGGTACTCGTGTGACCGGCCGGAGCTGCACCCGGACCAGGGGAGGACGGGGGCGGCACCACGGCGTAGGGCATCCACGAGCCACCGGTAATGCTGACGGAGCTCGTGGCATCGGCCGAGCCCAGCGCTCCGTAGCCGCTGACACTGTCGCCGGCGAATGTGAGCCCACTCTCCTCGCTTGCGCGGTAGACCGATTCGTGAACGGTGCCCGCTGGTATGGCAAGCCTCGAAGAGTCGACTGCGACCCGCGCGTCGGTGGCCATGACGCAGGCGACGTAGTCGCTCGAGCCGCATTGGAACGTGTCATTGACGAAGCTGATCAACCCTCTTGGGTGAGGTTCCAGCTGCGGAGACTGCACGAGCACGGCGTCGCCCGCGTCCGGCGCCATCATGGTGCAATTCTCGACCGTGATGTTGCCCGTGTAGAACGAGCCGGCACTCAGTCCGGCGTTCGCGAAGAAGAGCCCACCGTTGCCACCGCCGTCGGTGCATCCGTTGATGGTCACGTTGAGAGCACCCTCGCCCCACTGGTCGGATTCGACGTCGAAGACGTTGATCCCGATGTGCTTGAGGCGCACCGAGCTGATGGTGGCACCGTTGACGCTCGCCAACGTGATGCCCTGCCTCCCGGCCCCATTGATGGATACGCTCGTGATGGACACGTTCTCGGACGGGTTGATGATGACGTTCGAGATGTCCCCGGCGGCCCGAAGGGGTGCGAGCTCGATCCCGTCCCCATAGACGCTGTCGACTGCGACGTTGGCGATGGTGAGCCCGATGACCCCGTCGGACCTGATGCCGGCGGCAAAAGCGCCGGCAGGGTCGTAACCCCCCGGGTTTACCCCAACGATCGTCAGATTCTGCAACGTCAAGTCGTTGCCCCCGACCAGCCAGAAGACGGCACCCATGAGGTTGGCGCTGGCGCCGGGCGCGGGGCTGCTGGCGTCCTTCCACGTCCCGCCCGAGATGGTCAGGTCCTGCGCGTTGTCGAGAGTGAGACCTTCGTTCACGAGGTAACAGGCGCTGGGCGCGACACCGACCGTCGCGCCCGATGGCAGCGAGTGCAGCCAGTGCTCCATCGGGTGCGAGACGTCCACCGAGCAGTTCGACGGGATGGTGGCCGGCGGGGAGACCTCAACTTGTTGTGCTCCCGCAATCTGTTGCGCCCCTGCAACGGGAACTGCCAACAATCCGAGCGTGCATGCCAGCACCGCACAGGAAATCCACCGCATGACCCCTCATCGGCACGCACGATCGCTGCTTGAGCCTCCGTGGGACGGAGGGACCGCCTGCATCAACACACCGCCAAAGAGACAACTACTGACGCGCAACACATCCACATGGGCACAATTCCACGACGAACGCTCAAGGCCAGCGCGCGTGAAAATCCGCACCTCGGGCCCATGGGTCCCGCGCCGTAAGGCGTGGACCGTGGTTACGGTCGCGGACCGCTCAAAGCCTTGTGTGCCACTCGGCCGCCGACCACCCCGACTCGTCAACCTGCGGCCGCTCCGCAGCCCCCCATTCCGCGACTGTCGACGAAACGACCACTGTCACCTCGACGGGCTCATGGGCGTCAGCCAACGAGTCCGTCCCAGGCCGTACCGCTCCAGCGTGCGCGCGTGGCCTGCGGCGCTGCCATGAGTAAGGGTCTGTGCCGGACCGTGCCATCGGGAAGGCGAGGACGACGAAGAGGAAGGGCAGGAGCAAGGTGCGCTCCCTCGTAATGAGGCCGAGGTTTCCGAGAGCAGCGAAAGCAAACACGAAGACACCGCTGTAGAAGAGCGCACTGAACACGTACGGGCTGTTCAGACAGATACGTGGGAGGTGGCGCAGGCGGGGAAGAGCGCACAGCACCACGAACAGGATGAGGGTGTTCTCCACTGCTGCGAACAGCTGCGTCACGCTGTGCGCTGTGAAGGGCAGCGGGTCGAACAGGACCGTGTACACGTCACGCGGATACCACAGAGGGTTGGAGGAGTACGCCACCGTACTGCTCCCGAATCCCGCCCCGCTGCCCTGGTTGTTCGCGGCGAGTGTGTTGAGCGAGTTCCCCAAGCCTGAGCTTGTGATCCCATGGAGGAAGTGGGCGGCCACGAACGTCGTAATGACAACGGCGCCTGCAACGAACACGAACACCCCCCCCATGGTGAACGCGTTCCGCGGCCGACGTAGGGAGCCGGTCGCTCTGCCTGCCACAGCCCGCAGCACCATGGCGAGCGCGAATCCGACGGCGAGAATCACGATCTCGTTGGGCCGGATGAACAAGGAGAGAGCTCCACCTCCCACCAGGTAGAGGTAGCCGGTGCGCTGGCCGACCATCACGAGCGCGATGCCATACGCGGTGACCCCGAGGCCCAACAGCATGAAGGCCTCCTTGCTCACATCAGCAGTCCAGAAGAGCAGGGAAGGAAAGAGGAAGATGAGGAGGGCGTACCAGCGGCGGTCGGCGCGAGGGAAGGTCACCCTGAATGCGAGGTAGAAGAACACGGAGCCCACATAGGCGAGCCAGGCGCACACGAAGAAGGCGGCAAGCTGATCGGGACCGACGAGCGTCATGACGACCCCACCCGCGATCGACACGGAGCCATTGCCGAGAATGCCGTTGACGCCGCTGCCGGCGAGGCCAAAGTGACCGTTGCGCCACATGTCGGCCAGCAAAGCGCCCTGATGGTTGTAGCGCAACCAGTCCGCCACACCGTTGTAGAAGTGGTCGACGACGTAGATCTGGAGTGGTGCGCAAAGAAGGTGCAGGAGCACGCTGGCCACCATCACGCCGGCGAGCGCGCGGTACGGGTCGGAGCGTGACACCCTCTTCGCGATCAACACGCCGAGCCAGGCAAGAAGGGCGGCAACCGCGAGAGCGACCGGCAAGGTCGTCCCCGGGACTGTCAACAGACCCGCGCTCACGTCCGGCATGTCATGCTCGAATCAGGCTGGCGAAGTTCGGCCACAGCCGGGTATCGATCTCCGACGTGCTCGCAGACAGAGCCAGCACGTCCGGGGCGTACAGCTCGCACAGGCGCCGGCGCGCGTCTTCCGGGAGAGTGAGCTGCGCCGCCCTGCTCTCGTTCACGCGCTCCGCGACCCCGTCGGGTATGAACGGCGGCAGGTCCAAGAAGTTGTACGTCCTCTGGAGCTCGCCCAGCGGATCACGCACGCAGCGCTCGTACTGCAAAATCAAGATCTGCTCCCGTGGGAAGTGACGTGTCCATTCCTCCAACGCCTGAGCGTAGAACCCCCGCACGAGTGCGTCGGCATACGCCTCGGCGGTCAGCGCGCCCCAGTGCCCGCGGTGGTGCGCGAGCCCGGACCGAAAGCGCTCGACGGGATCGCGCAGGAGGACCAGCAGCCGAGCCCGGGGGGCCGCCTCAGCCAGAAGTGGCGGGACCCAGCCCAGGTGGAGGTAATCCGGCGTCCACTCCCCGGTCACCATTCCCACCGGGCGCGGGAACCACGCGTGGTACCGCGCACACTCTTCGGATCCGAACGAGCGCGCCGCGAAGCGGTTGAAGAAGTGTCGCTCCTTGTGGATGTCGTCGCGGTGGGCCACGCCGGGGTGCGACGCGACCAGGCCGAACCACCAGGTGGTCCCCGCCTTCTGGGCCCCGATGCCCACGAATTCGGGAGGACCCGAGATCTCGCCCGGAGCCGGCCGAGGCGGCGTGAAATCGAAGCCGTCCTCCCACGGCGCGTACCGTCCACGGGCGTGCAGGATCGCACGCCGCATCGGCTCGGGGAGCTTCAGGAAAGTTGAGCGCGCGCGATCGCTCAGGGTCGTGCGCATGTTTTCCGCCGCCACCCCAGGGTGGTCTCTTCAGCCCAAACCGACATCCCGCCAGCCTCCCCGGACATGGGTGAACGCCATGCAACATCTTGGCGACATTCTGATGAAACATAGATGAATTCGCTTCCGACTTGGCCGCGGTGCGGCACGAAGAGCAGAATGCCGAGCGTCATGGGGTCCGACCACGGTGTGCCCTGCGTCCCCACCCGGGCGGCCCGGCCCCAGGTCCTGCACGCCATCCCGACAGGACTCGGCCGTGGAGCCCAGGTCTTCGCGCGCGCCCTGGTGGACGAGTTGGGCGGCCTCGAGAGCGGGCATCGTCTGGTGAGCCTCTTCGACGGGGAGAACGGCGTCGAAGTCGACGACACCTTCGGTTTGCCTGGTGGCCCCGGCGCCTCAGTGGGACTGCATCTCGCCGCCGTCACGACTCTTGCCAGTCGACTGCGTCGCTTTGAGCACGACGTGGTCGTGGCACACGGGGGCGACGCCTTCAAGTACCTCGCCCTGTCCAGTCGGGCTCCTCTCGTGTACTGCGTCATCGGGACGTGGCCCACGGGCGCGCGCCGTGGTGCTCGGCGACTGGCGTGGACCGCACTGGCGCGCCGTGCCCGGATGGCGGCGGCCGTCTCGGACGACGTGGCGCGCGATTGCCTGGAGGTCCTCTCGCTTCGGCCGGACCGGATCACCGTGATACCCAACGGTCGCGACGACACCCGCTTCGTACCCAAACCGCGTCCCGCCGGTGGACCGCTCACCCTGCTCTTCCTCGGCCATCTCACTTTGGAGAAACGACCGCAACTTTTCGTGAGGCTCCTCCAGCGGCTCCGGGCGGACGGGTACCCGGTATCCGGACGGATGGTGGGCGCCGGGCCGATGGACGCCGGGCTCCAAGAGCGCGCCGCCAAGGCCGGTGTGGAGATGCTCGGATGGTCGCGCGATGTCGTACCGCACCTGCAGAGCGCGGACATCTTTGTCTTTCCCAGCGCGCCGGACGGTGAGGGAATGCCCGGCGTGCTCATTGAGGCCGGACTGTGTGGCATTCCTGCCGTCGCGACGCGAGTGGCGGGGGCGTCGACGGTGATCGAGGACGGGCAGACAGGCCTGCTCGTCGGCGTGGACGACCTCGACGGCTTGGCGCACGCCACCGCGGACCTCGTCGAACACCCGGACCGCCGGTTGGCCATGGGCGTGGCGGCACGGCGGCGCTGCGAGCAGCAATTCTCTCTCGAGGTAGTGGCGGCCCGTTGGGACCAGCTGCTTCGGACCACCCCCGTACACCGGAGTCGCGGCGCGGCGGACGCCGCGGCGCGCCCACCACGCTGATGTGCGGCATCGCCGGCCTGCTCGACCCCACGGGAGCCCGAGATGGCGAGCTCGGTCACCTGACTTCGGCCATGGCCTCCGCGCTCGTCCACCGGGGACCGGACGACTTCGGCCTCTGGGAGGACGCGTCCGCCGGCGTCGCGCTGGCCCATCGTCGCCTCGAAGTGGTGGGCAAGGGGGCCCAGGGTCGCCAGCCCATGCGGGCCGGTGACTGGGTCCTGAACTACAACGGCGAGCTCTACAACACGGCCGAGCTCCGGGCGGATCTCGCGGCCGCCGGCGTGAACGTGCGCGGCTCCTCCGACACCGAGGCGCTGGTGGCAGCACTCGATACCTGGGGGCTGGAGGAGACGCTCGGACGGGCAGAGGGCATGTTCGCTTTCGCTGCATGGGATGCTCGCTCCCGCGAGCTCCATCTGGTCCGCGACCGCTTCGGCGAGAAGCCGTTGTTCTACGGCTGGGTCGGGGCCCGATTCGCCTTCGCCTCGGAGCTCAAGTCGTTTCACCGGCTTCCGGGCTTTCAGCCCAGGATCGACCGCGCCGCCGTGAGCGCCTTCCTCCAACTCAGCTGCGTCCCGGCGCCGTCCTGCATCTACGAAGGGCTCGCCAAGCTGCAGCCGGGGTCGCTGGTCACCCTCTCCGGCGCCAGCCGCCCAGGCGCGGTGCCCCAGCAGCGCGAGTACTGGTCGGCCACGGAGGCCATCGCTGGCTCGCAGCGCTTGCCACCCTTGTCAGAGGACCGCGAGGCCATCGAGACCGTCGAGACGGCGCTCTCCCGAGCGGTGTCGGCCCGCATGGTCGCCGAGGTACCCGTGGGGGCCTTGCTCTCGGGCGGCATCGATTCGAGCCTGGTCGTCGCGCTCATGCAGCGACACTCGGCCCGCCCGGTGCGCACCTTCACCGTTGCCTTCGCCGAGCAGTCGTTCGACGAATCGGCTTCGGCCGCGGCAGTGGCGGCCCACCTCGGTACTGAGCACACGACCGTTGAGATGTCCTCGCGCGAGGTGGTGGACCTCGTGCCCCGGCTGCCTGAGATCTGGGACGAGCCGTTCTCTGACAGCTCCCAGCTGCCAACCCATCTCGTCGCTGCGTTCGCCCGGCGCGCCGTGACCGTCGCACTCTCCGGCGATGGCGGTGACGAGCTCTTCGCCGGGTACAACCGCCACGCCTGGCTCGACCGGGTCTGGCGGTGGGCGACGCCGGTACCCCATGGGCTGCGCCGTCGAATCGGCGGCGCCGTCCGACTCGTCCCTCCGGGAGCGGTCGAGAAAGTCGTCACGCTGTTGCCGGAGCGCAGCCAGGTGCGCCTGCCCTCCACCAAGGTGGCCAAGCTCGGCCGAGTCCTCCAGGCTGCGACCGTGCAGGAAGCTTACGAATCCTTGACCGCGCACTGGGAGCATCCTGACCAGTTGGTCGTGGGCCTGGGACCATCGCCCGGCGTCGGCTCCGTGCGGTCCCGGCTCCCCGTCTGGGAAGGCGAGAGTGATGTCACCGCGGAGTTGCTGAAGGCGGACCTCACGACATACCTGCCCGACGACGTACTGACCAAGGTGGACCGCGCGTCCATGGCTGTCTCCCTCGAGACGCGGGCGCCGTTTCTCGACCGTGGCGTGCTCGAGGCAGCGTGGCGCCTTCCCACGTCCTCGAAGGTGCGAGACGGGACGTCCAAGTGGGTGCTGCGAAGGATCCTGGACGGCCACGTCCCCCGGACGCTGGTCGACCGCCCGAAAATGGGCTTCGGGGTACCCCTTGCGGACTGGTTGCGTGGCCCGCTCCGACCCTGGGCCGAGGACCTTCTCTCCCCGGATGCGCTCACCCGCCACGGCGTGCTCGAGCCCGCTCCCGTTCGGCGAGCGTGGAAGCTGCACAACGAGCGCAAGCGGGATCTGGGCTACGAGCTCTGGGATGTCCTCATGCTTCAGGCGTGGCTCGACCGGTGGAGCGCAGGGGGGACCTCCTGATCACTGCTCTCAGTCGGACGGCGGCGGGGGAACCCCAAGGTCCACCTCGGGGTGTGCGCCACCTTCGAGCGCGGCATCGCTCATCTGCCGGTCCAGGCTTTCGAGATTCACCGGTGCGCTGCCCGGGTCCCCGGCGCGCCAGAGATCCGCTCCGCCATTGGGTCCCACGTCGGGCTCGATCAACTGCGGCTCCCGCGTGGGCTGCTCATCAGGAGGGTCATCGTAGGACTCGACCTCCCCGTCTCGCACCAGCTTGGTCGGCGTCCCCGTCGAGATCCAGCGTGCCTCGTGGCGGCCGAACGGGTCGGTGCACCAGCCTTCGAGTCCTTCTGTTTCCATGGCTCCATCCTCCTTCGACCATGGCACGCCGGCCAGCGCAACCAGGCCGCGGCGAACCGTACCGCGACCGCCTCGCCGCCGCACCCGCTGGGTCGTCTACAGCCACGGCGTGCCCGTTGTGGGAACGACACGTGTCCATCGGGTGACCGCAGGGCGAACAACGACGTCCCGCACCGTGACGCCGTCGGAAGGCACGGCGCTGGGCGACGGTAGCCTCATGCCGCCATGCACGCTTCCTCCCCCCAGGGCGGTACCACGTCCACGCCGCGACCGTGCGAGGTCACGAAGAGGATCACGACGTGCGCATCCTGGTGACGGCCAACTACCTGGACGCGGCGGGGGGACTCGAGAGGACGCAGCTCACCAACTGCAGGGGCCTGGCCCGCCGCGGGCACCGCCTCGACCTCGTCTTCGTGCACGGCGGCGCCTTCGAGAGGGATTGGGAGGACATCACGGCGACGATGAACCGT
>Ga0182024_10009798_pt1 | contig 19711 bp, 14 predicted proteins | sample P32metaG_FD_120480 | JGI IMG/M metagenome (GOLD analysis project Ga0182024, IMG submission 120480) | Permafrost microbial communities from Stordalen Mire, Sweden - P3-2 metaG (Illumina Assembly) | ecosystem: Environmental > Terrestrial > Soil > Wetlands > Permafrost | place: Sweden: Stordalen... | reverse complement strand
TAGACGGATAGACGGATAGACGGAGGGGGCAAGCCATCTACTGCACTATAATGCAGTTTTGTCGGAAAGCTATTGCCCGCGGCCCGCGGTTTGGCCATCCGGTTCCAGTCACCCGTATCGGTTGCGCCTTTCCACTGGGGTACGATCCCCAAGAGGAAGGATTCTGAGATGGCTGACTATTTCAAGTTCGCATGGCGGTGCGTCAGGCAAGCGTGGCGAGGATGCTGGACGAAGGCCAATGAATGGGCCGCCTTATTGGGTGGCACGATTGTATTCGTCATTTTGTATTTTGCGCGCCATCGCCTGGAGGAGCTGAAGTTTATAGAGGCTCCTAACACTTATTGGGGTGTTGCCGGTTATGGACTGGTGCTAGCCGTCGCGTCAGTGGTCATCGCTTTTTTCGTTATATTCATAGCGCGATTGGTTCTGGCGCCCGCGAGGCTCTATTGGGAACAATTCAGAAAAGCAGAAAGTCTAGAGGCCGATCTCGCAGTCGCGAGAGGAAGTGCCGATCTTGGGCCGAACTGGCCAATTCGTGAACTTTTTTTCTACCTTGAACCCGATGCCCTTGATCGGCCCCATGAAAAAACTATGGGAGAGGGCGGGCGAGCAGGTTCGGGATGCATTATCATTAGGTCGTCTCACGGTGTGGGGAAGGCCAAGCAAAACCAAACTGGGAGATTGGGTCGGAGAGCGCGCAGCCCTACGGCCTATTGTTAAAACGTATTGGGAGAAGGCCTTTTTTACCTACACGTTCTTTGAGGCGACCGCGAAAGATACAACTCATTGCTATGCGGATAGGGACACTGGCAGGCCTGCCTATGCCGATTTACAAGTCAATCGCGACGAGGTTTTGAAGTTGTGGCCCGGAGACCCGGGCGATCTTGCTGAGGACTACGCGAATGTGCGTGTCGCCGATTCCCCGATGTGATTGCGTTATTTGATGGGCGCGAGAGAACAAAACTTGTTGGTTTGCTCCAATCTGGAAAATTAACGACATGGGCGCGGAGAGGCGTCAGCGGCAACGATCTTGTTCGTGTCGATGGGAAAATTTGGAGCACGCACTCATTTGGCTTCTTACCTAAGGCAGACCAATCCGATCCAGGAACAATAAATCAAACCTATTTACGGCCCGGGCGCGATCAAAGCTCCACCCACTACGATGTTTGTTTTAATTACGCGCAATTGAAACACGCGTGGCCCAATCTGAGGATGAATCGCTCCGCGTGCGACATTCGATGATCATTTTAACGCCTTCCTATCGCCGTTCCGAACACTTCGGAATTGGAGCGGTTGTTGTGTCGAAATTGAAACTGGGCATCGGAGAGCGGCGCATATAAGAAGCGAACAGCAGCAACTAGGGCGCTCCTACCCGAAAATCTTCCGCCAGCCGCCGCTGTCCTGTTCGGTATGCGGCTCGCTCTCGTCGACGGCTTCGGGTCCGGGATCGTCGGGCACGAGGATCAGCGGGATGATCGGCTCGGGCTTTGGCTCGAGCTTGCAGTCCGGCTTCTGTTGCGGTGGTTCGTCAGTCTGCCGGGAGGGCGGGACATCCACGGTCTCGATTTTGTCCGGCGCGGCTGGTGGTGCCGGCTCCGGCTCGATCACCGAGACGCTTGCCATCCCGGTCACCGGCACGCGCCATTCCAGCGCATCGAGCCGTCCGGTCACCGGCGATGCCGGCAGCCAGTGTTCGGAGACATGGCCGTCGGCGGTCCAGGCCGGATCGGGCGGCGCGTGCACCGCGCGCGCCAGCCATTCGCGGGCGCGGCCGACATCGTTGCGCTCGGCGCGTTCGAGCTCAGCCATCAACAGCGCGATCCTTCTCGTCGGCGCGGCGAGATAAGGTTCGAGCTCGGCGCGCGCCTTGGCGAATTCCTGCGCGTTGAGCGCGGCGCGCGCGGTGGCCAGCGCGCCTTCGATATGGCCGGGCACTTTTGCCGCCAGCCCTTCGATCCGTTTGAGCCTGTCGCGCGCGGATTCGCCGGAGCGTAATTCGCCATAGGTTTGAGCGAGTTCGGGATGCGGATTGGCGCGCCAGGCCTTGTCGATGATGCGGCCCGCTTTGCGCAGCTGGCCGCCTTCGGCCAAAAGCCGCGCGGAGAGCGATGCCGCCGGCACGAAAGTCGGCGCCAGTTTCTGCGCTTCGAGCGCCAGCGCCTTGGCGCGGTCGCGATCGGTGTCTTCCAAGGCGCGGGCATGCGCGGTGAGCAGCACCGCGCGCTGCCGGCGATAAATGTCCTTGGCCAGCGTGCGCGCATTGGCCTCGAGCAAAGCGAGCGCGCCGGCCCAATCGCCGTCCTTGCAGCGCGCTTCCAGGACGGCGCGGCTCGCCCAGCCCAGCGACGGCGCGGTGCGGGCGGCTTCCTCGGCATAGGCCCGCGCGCTCTCGTGATCGTTGCGGCGATGCGCTTCGACGAACAAGCCATGGAGGCCGAGCGGCTTGGTGTCGGCGCGGCTTGCCATGGCGCGGAAGGTGCGTTCGGCGCCTTCGCGGTCGCCTGAGAGCTGTGCCGATTGGGCGTTGAGCAGAAGCGCGAGCGGCTCGGCGGGGGTGAGCCGGTTGACGGCGGCGGCGTGTTTCTGCGCGGCTTGGATATCGCCGGCGCCGACCGCGATAAGCCCGTTGGAAATCGCCTCATAGGCGCGCACGCCGCGGCGACGCTGCCTACGCCGGGACAGTAGCCCGGGCGAGCGCAGGATGGCGCGGATCAGGCTCCATATCAGCAGCAGCACCACCAGCGCCACGACGACGGAGAAGCCGAGCACCATCAGCGAGGTTTTGATGCGCAAGCCCTGCCAGACGATGACGACGTCGCCCGGCCGGTCAGCAAGCCACGCCACGCCGAGCGACAGCGCGCCGACAACAACGAGAAAGAGAACGATGCGGATCATTGCGATGCCGGCTTGCTTAAGTTCGCCAGGGCCGCTGCGGCGATTTTGCGGCTCGCCGCGATCGCCGCCTCGCGCGCTTTGGCTTTGCCGAGCCAATCGGCGGCGAGCGGTTTTGCCGTCTCCGGCAATGTGGCGATGTCGGTCAGCGCCGCCGCGATATCGGCGTGTTCGGCGTCGACGTCGATCCGCGCAATGACGGCCGAAGGCTCGTTGCCGGCCGGCGCATCGACCGGTGTGATGCTAACGAGATGCTGGGCGTGGGCTTCCAGGCGTTCAAGAAATGTCGAGCCGCCGGACGGCGTTTCGGAGGTGTGCTCTAACTCCGGCGTCAGCGCCGCCAATTCGTGCGCGAGCGCGGCGGCTGTCGGCACGCCGGTTGTGGCGAATGGCGCGAGCGGCGCCGTGGCGTCTTGCGTGACACCGAGCGATTGCACCGCCGCCAGTTCGGCCTGATATGGCGCGCCGCGCTCAACAGCCGCGCGCAGCGCCTCGGCGCTGATGGTCAGGCGCGCCGCCTGGTCGTTGGCGCCCTCGGCCGGATGCGCGGCATTTTCGGAGAGCGCTTTCACCGCGCTTTCCAGCGTCGCGACCTTGGTCGCCAGTGCGTCGAGATCGTTCTTCTGCCCGGCTGTCTGGCTTGTGATCTGACTTGCGACTTGGCTGGCGGCTTGGCTCGCGGCTTCACTTGCTGCCTTGCTGACGGCGTCATTCGCAGCCTGAGTTGCGCTCTGGCTGGCATTCGCACTGGCGCTCTTCGCCGCCTCCGCGGCGGCCTGGGCGGCGTCGGCGGTTTTCGCCGTGCTTTGACTGGCGGCGGCGATGTCATCGAGGCGGCGGCTCAGCGCCGCCACGGAATCTGAAAGCGCTTTGATCTGGGCTTCCGCCGCGCCCGCTCGATTGCTCTGAGCCGGCTCCGTGCGTTGGGCCTGGCTCGCACGTTCGAGCTTGTCCAGCCGCGCCGAGAGTGCGGCCTCGTTATTCGGTGCGGGCTGCATCGTTCCCGCTGATGTTTCCAGAGTCGCAGCAAGAGGGGGCGCTATGGCCTCCCGCGACGCCGTGACACCGGTGAATCTGAGCGCAGCCACGATGACCACCATCACCACGGCGCCGAGGATCGCACCGACGGCATACGATTTCAGCGGACGAGGGGACGTGCCGCTCGGCTGCGGGTCTGCTGACGTTGGACCCGGCGATTCGGGTGGAGGCGTATCGGCCGCGGCGGCTTCGCCGGATGGCGCGGTCGCCTCCGGCTGCTCGACTTCCGTCGCCTTCAGTTCGATGGTCGGCGGCTGCCGGCCCGGCTTGCTGTCAGGCTCGCTCGTCATGCTGTCCTCAAAGCGAGTTCGACGCGATCACCAAATCAAAGCCCCCGACCAGCCCCGCAGGGAGGGCATAATACGGAGCGGCGGCAGCGGCAACATGCCAATGAACCCTAACAAGTCGGCATAATCGCGTTGGTTCAGCCGCATAATGCCATTAACGCGGCTTCGTCGGGGTGGGCTGCGATCCGCACGTCGGCGGCAGCGGCCTTCTGGAGCGGCTCGGCAACGCGGGCCGAGAGGCAATAGTGCACCGGCTTGCCCAGCGCGGCTTCGAGCAAGCCGGACTTCCGCGCGGCAGCCACAAACGCCTCGGCGCTGCGGCGCGAGTAATGCAAGACGCCGTGCAGATCGCCGCGCAGCGCCGCGGCGGCTTCGGCCGGCAGCGTTGCCGCGACGACGGCGCGATAGACCACGACCGTCTCCACGGCGAAATCCTTCGCCCGCAGCACGCCAGCCAAATCGCCGGCGCGGTCCTCGCCGGCGAGATAAAGCAAACGCGCCGGCGCCTGCAGCCGCGCGGCGACCAGAGCGGCGAGATCGTCGATAATGCCGTCGGCGGAGGTCACATCGGCGAAGCCTTCCGCGCGCAGCTCTTGGGCGCTTTGCCCGCCAACCGCGAAAACAGGAATATGCCGAAGCTCGTCGCGGCGCTTGTGCCCGGCGATTGCGTGCGCGGCGTTGGCGCTAGTGATTAGAATCGCCGACCACGGCCCGCCGCCAGGCTCGGTATCGGGCAAATATTCGATCGTCAGAAGGGGTGCCACGATCGCTTCGTGACCGCGGACCCGCAACGCGGCGGCGGTGCGCGCGGCGTCGACGGCGGGGCGCGTGACAAGAATACGCACGCTCAAGTCCGCTCAAAAAAGCCGAGGCCGGCGCGCGACTTAAGCTCGCGGCCCGCATCGGCGCCGAGCGCCGCGGCATCGGCGCTCGCGCCCTCGCGCGAAACCTCCAGCGCTTCGCTGCCGTCGGTCTTGGCGATCAGGCCGCGAAAGCGCACCACACCGCCGCTAACGCGGGCGTGGCCGGCAATCGGGGTGCGGCAGGAACCGTCGAGCACGGCGAGGAAGGCGCGTTCGGCGGCGAGCGCCGTCGCGGTGTCGGCATCGTTGATCGCGTCGACCAAGGCACGGGTCTTGTCGTCGTTGTCGCGCGTCTCGATGCCGATCGCGCCTTGCCCGACCGCCGGTAGGAACTCGTCGAGATCGAGCACGGCGGTTGCCGCGGCAACAAGCCCGAGCCGCTTCAATCCGGCCAGCGCCAGCACGGTGGCGTCGGCATCGCCGTTTTCGATCTTGCGCAGCCGCGTCTCGACATTGCCGCGCAACGGCACGATGGCAAGGTCCGGCCGCAAGCGCTTGAGCAGGGCCTGCCGCCGTGGCGATGCGGTGCCGGCTGTGGCGCCATACGGCAGGTCGTGGATGCTCTTGGCCTTGCGGCTGATGAACGCATCGCGTGCGTCCTCGCGCGGCAGAAATGCTGCCAGCATTAGGCCGTCCGGCAAGAACGTCGGCATGTCCTTCGACGAGTGCACGGCAAGATCGATCGCGCCCGAGAGCAGCGCCTCCTCGATTTCCTTGGTGAAGAGGCCCTTGCCGCCCGCCTCGGCGAGCGGGCGGTCCACAACAATGTCGCCGGTGGTGCGGATGGCCTTGATTTCGATCCGTTCCGGTGCGAGGCCGCAGGCCTTGGCGAGGCGGCCCGCGACCTCCCGCGCCTGGACCATCGCCAGCGGCGAGCCGCGCGAGCCGATGCGCAGAATGGATGTTGCGGTCGGGGAATCTGCCATAAGAGGCTTATAATATAGCGATGATCATTCTCGGCATCGAGACAACCTGCGACGAGACCGCCGCCGCCGCGGTCAGCCGGACCGACGACGGCCGCGGCCAGATTCTGTCGAACGTGATCCTGTCGCAAATCAGCGAGCATGCCGAGTTCGGCGGCGTGGTGCCGGAGATCGCCGCCCGCGCCCATGTCGAGGCGCTCGACCACATCATCGCCAAGGCGATGGCCGAGGCGAAGGTCTCCTTCGAAAGCCTCGATGGTATCGCCGCCGCCGCGGGGCCGGGACTGATCGGCGGCGTCATCGTCGGACTGACGACGGCGAAGGCCATCGCGCTCGCCCATGACAAGCCGCTCATGGCGGTCAATCATCTGGAGGCGCATGCGCTGACCGCGCGGCTCACCGACGGAATACTTTTTCCCTATTGCCTGTTTCTCGCCTCGGGCGGCCATACCCAGATTCTCGGGGTACGCGGGGTCGGCGACTATCTGCGGCTTGGCGGCACGCTCGACGATGCGATCGGCGAGGCTTTCGACAAGACGGCGAAATTGCTCGGGCTCGGTTATCCCGGCGGACCGCTGGTCGAGAAGGAAGCCACACGCGGCGATCCCGCGCGCTTTGCGCTGCCGCGGCCCATGATCGGCCGCCGCGACGCCGATTTCTCATTGTCGGGGCTCAAGACCGCGTTGCGGCTCGAAGCGCAGAAGATCGCGCCATTGAGCGATCAGGACGTCGCGGATTTGTGCGCGTCGTTCCAACAGGCGGTGGTCGACGTAGTCAAAGACCGGCTGCGCTCGGGCTTGCGCATGTTCCGGCTGCGCGTCGGCACTCCGACCGCGCTGGTCTGCGCCGGCGGCGTCGCCGCCAATCAGGCGATCCGCAAGGTGCTGCATCGCGTCGCCTTCGAAATCGGCGCGGAGCTGGTGGCGCCGCCGCCGGCGCTGTGCACCGATAACGGCGCCATGATCGCCTGGGCCGGCGCCGAACGGCTGGCGCTGGGCCTGACCGACCCGCTCGACTTCGCACCGCGGGCACGATGGCCGCTGGAGCAAGTGGCGAAAGGGGCGGGGGAGAAGGTGGCGGCCCCGATCTCCTCATCCTGAGGTGCCCGCGCGCAGCGAGGGCCTCGAAGGATGCTGCTCCGTCCGGGCCGTCGCCCTTCGAGGCTCGCTCCGCTCGCACCTCAGGGTGACGGAAACTTTGTTACTGCTGGAAGCGGTCGATGAACCAGCGCAGCAGCCGTGTCCAGATCTCGTCCTTGCCGACGGTATCCTCGATGCCGTGTTCGAGGCTGGGATTGTCATTGACCTCCATGACGACGATGCCGTGGTCGGTCTGCTTGAGATCGACGCCGTAAAATCCGTCGCCGATCGGCCGCGCTGCGCGGACCGCGATGTCGATGATCTCGGGAGGGGCTTGGTCCAGACCGAAGGCGCGAAAACCGCCCTCGTGCGAGGAGCCATCGGGCCGATACTTCACCACCTGCCAATGGCCGCGCGCCATGCGGTATTGGCAGACGAACAACGGCTCGCCGGCGAGCACGCCGACGCGCCAGTCGAAATCGGTCGGCAGGAATTTCTGCGCCAATACCAGGTCGGTCTCTTCGAACAGCTCGTCGCAAATGCGTTTGAATTCGCTCGCCGATTCGATCTTATGTACGCCGCGCGAGAACGATCCGTCGGGGATTTTCACCACCAGCGGCAGACCGAGCTCGTCGATCACCTTGGCCGGCTCGGTGTCCTCGCTGATGATGATCGTCGGCGGCGTCGGCACTTGGTTCTGCTGCAGGAGTTCCACCAGGAACACCTTGTTGGTGCAGCGGATCATCGAGATCGGATCGTCGATGACCGGCATGCCTTCCTGCCAGGCGCGCCGCGCGAAGCGGTAGGTATGATTGTCGATCGAGGTGGTTTCGCGGATGAACAGGCCGTCGAATTCGGCAAGCTCGGCAAGCTGACGCTTGGTGATGCGCTCGACGTCGACCGACATTTTCTCCGCGATGCGGGCGAAATGCTTGATCGAATCGGGCGAAGACGGCGCCGTTTTCTCGTTCGGATCGTAGAGGACCGCGAGATCGTATTTGGCGATCGAGCGCGCCTTGGGATCGCGCCATTCCCGTTTGGTGTGGTTGTGCAGCGACTCGCGGAAGAACTGGGCTTCGCCGTTGACCAATCGCGTGATCGTGCGCGGGCGGATACGATCGATCGACAGCCAGGTGCCTCCAGTATCGACAATGATTTCGAGCGCCGGGCAGCGGAACCAATCGAACAACAGCCGGCCGAACGGCTCGAAACGCTCGTCGCGCGCCAACCCGAAACAGACCAGGAGCTTGAACTCGCCATTGGGCTGGAAATCCGCGCGCCGGGCGCAGCGATTGAGCTCTTCTTCGAGCTCAGGCAGCGCATGCTCGTAAAGCTTCTGCTCGCGCAGCTCCAGCATGGTCTCGACGGTCGGCACCACCCGGTGGCCGCGCGCCTCGGCCAACAGCGAGGCGTAATAGCCCTTCGACTGGTAGGCGTAGGAGCGGGCGAGATTGACGAGCTTGGGGCGCGCCATGTCGAACAGGCGGGGCCGCGCCAGATACTCGCTGGTGGTGATGACCTTGTGCGGGGTCTCAGCGTTGGGCAGGTCGCGAGGCTGATCGACCAGGATGACCCAGCCGGTCATGGGCGGGTCCCTTTCCAGTCGATGCCAATATGTAAGACTCGGCCGATCATGCTTTCAGAGTCAGGCGGCGCGATTCGTCATAGCCGGAATTGAAATGGGAAGCGACTGGTCCGGCCACGATGTCCACCACCATGAAAGCCGATTCGCGGATCGGAGTCAGGCGGGTCGGCGGCGGGATTCGGGAACCAGCCGCTTTTCGAAACGGAGCGCATCGCCGCGATCGCCGTAATAGCGGCGGTGCCGGCCGAACAACCGGTAGCCGGATTTCTCGTAGCGGGCGATGGCGCGGCCATTATGCTCGTGGACTTCCAGCCGCATCGCGCGCCTGCCGCGGCGCCGCGCCGCCCGCTCCGCGGCGGCGAGGAGGAGTGGGCCGACGCCGCGCCGGCCGATATGCGGGGCGACCGCGATGGAATAGAGCCGGGCGCGCATCGAGCGCGGCGGATAAAGCACGAGCGCATAGCCGGCGAGCTTGCCGGCGGCTTCCGCGACGATAAGCGTTGCGCCTTTCGTAGCGAGAAAACGGCGCAAGCTGCGCCGCGACAGGATATCGGTGGTAAAGACGGCGTTCTCGATGGCGAGTAGTGCATCGAGATCGGTGATCCGGCCGCGGCGAAGCTTTGCCGCCGGCGAGCGTGACGGTTTCCTCACGTCGATCGCCCCTCGCCCTGTTCGATCCGCGCGATCATCGTCTCCAGCCGTTCCAAGCGATCGGCTTCACCCGGGGGCTTGTCCCAACGCAGCCGGTTGATGCGGGGAAATCGCATCGCGAGACCGGATTTGTGGCGCGTGGAGCGCTGCAGACCTTCGAAGGCGACTTCCAGCACCAGCCCCTGGCCGGCGTCATGCACGACCTCGCGCACCGGACCGAATCGCTCGGTGGTGTTGCGGCGGACGAAGCGGTCGATCTGCAAGAGCTCCTCGTCGGTAAAACCGAAATAGGCCTTTCCCACCGGCACCAGCTCGTCGCCGGCTTCGCCGCTTTTCCAGACGCCGAACGTATAGTCGGAATAAAACGACGAGCGCTTGCCGTGGCCACGCTGCGCATACATCAAGACGGCATCAATAATGAACGGATCGCGCTTCCACTTCCACCACGGCCCCTTCGGCCGGCCGGGCAGATAAAGCGCATCGCGCCGCTTGAGCATGACTCCTTCGACCGCGGCGGCATCGGCGCCGGCGCCCGCGGCCGCCGGATTTTTCCGCGCCGCCGTAAGCTCGTCCCAATTTGCAAAGCCGATCATCGGCGACAGGTCGACCCGCGCGTCGCCAAGCCGCGCGACAAAATCTTCCAGCCGCGCGCGGCGTTCGGTAAAGGGCACTGCGCGTAAATCCGCCTCGCCGTCGGCAAGAAGATCGTAGGCGCGCAAGTGCGCGGGAAACTCGGCGAGGAGCTTTGGCGTGACGGTTTTGCGATTGAGCCGCTGCTGCAGCACGTTGAACGACTGCACGCGGCGATCGCGCATGATCAAGAGCTCGCCATCGATGGCGCCGGGCAGGTGCAGCGCGTCGAGGAGATCGGGAAAGCTTTTGGAAATATCCTCGCCGGTGCGCGAATACAGCCGTGCGGTGAGGTGGCTGCCATGCGTGTTGTTGTCCGCATGCCCGGCGACGGCTTGCACGCGAATGCCGTCCCATTTCCATTCCGCCGTGAACGCCGATGCGTCGAGGCTTCGCAGATCAGCATCGTCGAGCGCATGCGCCAGCATTGGCGGGCGAAACGGCGCCGGGTCGGTGCTTGCCGGCTTTTCGGCGCGGCCTTCGAGCCAGGCAAAAAGCTCGCGATAGGGCGGCGTGAGGCCAGGCCAGATCAGCTCGATTTCTTGCGCATCTTTGTCGGCCAGCGCGCCGACGGCGGCCTTGGCGAGCCGCGCCGAAACGCCGATGCGCAAGCCGCCGGTGACGAGCTTGATGAGCGCCCAGCGGCCGGTCTCGTCGAGCGCATCGAGCCAACGCGCCAGTTGTTGCGGCAGTTGCGCCTTGCCGAGCGTGGTGAGCGTTTCGATCACCGTGGTGAGGGACAGACCTTTTCCGACCCCGCAAGCGGCGGAGGATGAACTAGGCCACATCAGTGCGACGGTTTCGGACAGGTCGCCGACATAATCGTAGGACAATTCGAACAGCACCGGATCGGTGCGCTCGGCGATCAGGCTGCGGATCAGCCCCGCTTTGGCATGCGGAAAGCTTAAGGTCCCCGTGAGGGCGGCGAGCGCCCAGCCGCGCTCGGGATCCGGTGTGGTGCGGAAATAGTCCGTCATCAGCCGCAGCTTGTTGTTGCGGCCCGGTTCATAAGCAAGACGGTCGAGCAGCTCGGCGAAGCGGTTCATTGCTCTTCGCCGTCATCATCCGCGCCGCCGCCTTCGTCTTCATCGCCATAGCCGACGATGTCGAGGGGCCGTGCTTTGAGTCCATGCGTGCCGCACCAGTGCACCAGTGCATCCTCCTGGCCGTGCGTCACCCAGATTTCGCCGGCGCCGGTCGCGGCGATGGTCGCGGTCAGTCCGTCCCAGTCGGCGTGATCGGAAATGACCAGCGGCAGTTCGACGCCGTACTGCCGGGCGCGGGCGCGCACCCGCATCCAGCCGGACGCGAAGGCAGTGAGCGGTTCGGGGAAGCGCCGCGTCCAGACATCCTTGAGCGCGGACGGCGGGCAGAGCGTGATCGTGCCGGCAAGCGCGGCTTTGCTGGCGCCGCGCACGGGGCGGAGCTCACCCAAGTCGATGCCGCGGCTCGCATAATACTGCGTGATGCTCTCCATCGCACCATGCAGGTAGATCGGCGCGTGGTACCCGGCTTGGCGCAGCAGCGCGATCACGCGTTGCGCCTTGCCAAGCGAATAAGCGCCGATGAGATGTGCGCGCTCCGGAAACAGCGCGACCGAATGCAGAAGCTTGGCGATCTCGCCGTCGGCATCGCTGTGGCGGAACACCGGCAGCGCGAATGTCGCCTCGGTGATGAAGACGTCGCAGGGGACAAGCTCGAACGGCGTGCAGGTCGGATCGCTGACGTTCTTGTAGTCGCCGGAGGCAACCACGCGCAGCCCGTCCGCCGCGACCGCGATCTGCGCCGAGCCAAGCACATGGCCGGCGGGGTGAAACGTGACGGTCACACCGTCGAGCGTGACTCTCTCGCCATAGGCGACGGCCTGCGTCGTGCCGGCAAAATTCTCGCCGTAGCGCAGCCGCATCAGATCGAGCGTCTCTTGTGTCGCCAGCACGGCGCCGTGGCCGGCGCGGGCATGGTCGGAATGCGCGTGCGTGATCAGCGCGCGCTCGACCGGGCGCGTCGGGTCGATATGGAAACTACCGAGTTTGCAACATACGCCGGCCGGCGTCGGCACCAGGATGTCTTCGGGACGCATTTCCATTAGATAAACTCTGCCCGCCATTCCGGAAGCGCAGCCATGACCGATACCGGCCCGCTCTTTGTCTCCTCGGGCGACCTGCTCGCCGACCGCCGCTACAAGGCGGCAATCGAGCTGGCGTCACGCGGCGATTTCCCCGCTGCCGCCGATATTTTGACGCAGACGATCGAGCTGAGGCCGAACTTCGCCACCGCCTGGTTCGCGCTCGGCGCCATCCGCGACCGGCTCGGCGACCGCGCCGGCGCCGTCACCGCCTTCGAGCGGACCCGCGATGCGGATCCCGAGGACTATCACGGCGCGCGGCTGCAGCTCGCCCGCCTCGGTGCCGGCGACGCAGCTCCGGCCATGACCGAGACTTATGTACGCCGGTTGTTCGACCAATATGCCGGCCGCTACGACGCCGCGCTTATCGAGCACCTGCATTATCGCGGCCCGGCGCTGCTGCGCGACGCGGTCGAGACGGCGATGCGCACCGCCAAGCGGCCGATGCATTTTCGCGCCATGCTCGATCTCGGCTGCGGCACCGGGCTCGCCGGCGCCGCCTTTCGGCCCTTTGCCGAACGGCTGGTCGGCGTCGATCTGTCGTCCGCGATGATCGCGCAGGCCAAGAGCAAGACATTGTACGATCGCCTGGCCACCGCCGATCTCGCTGGCTTTCTCGCCGCGGAAAGCGCCGCGGCCGGACAATATGACCTCGCTATCGCCGCCGACGTTTTCGTTTACGTCAACGATCTCGCGCCAATCGTCAGCGCGGTTGCACGCGTCATGGCGCCGGACGGCATTTTGGCTTTCACGGTTGAAACGCATGCCGGTGACGGCGTGAAGCTGCTGCCGACGCTGCGCTTTGCTTATGGCGCGGAATACCTGCGAGGCGTCATCGCGGCGGCGGGCCTGACGCTAATTTCTCTCGCTGCGGCCGCAATTCGCACCGAGAACAGCGTTCCGGTGGACGGCCTAGTCGCGGTGGCGATCCGTCAGGCGTAGCTTTTGATGCTGTCCGCTACCGAATCGGCGACGTGCTCTTTGGTGATGATGCCTTTGACGTCGGCATCGGTCGGCACGCCCTTGCCGCCGACCACCACCGCCATGGCGCCGCCGCGCCGCCACATCCGCTTGATCACCTCGAAGGCGATGTCGTCTTCGCGCGCGATGGTGAAATCGCGTTGCGCCACATCGCCGAGCGTGACGCCGGTATAGGCATCCTCGAGACCGCGCCGCAGCGCGGTGTTGACCCGCAGGACGCCGAAGATCCGATTGTTGCGGATCACGACGACATGCCTCATCGCGCCTTGATGTTCCGGCCGACGCAGGAAAGCGTCGAAGTCGGTCTCCGCCGGCAGGATCAAAACGTCGAGGTCCATGATCTCCTTGGCGTGGCGCACCAAGAGCATGTTGGCGTGCAGCGCCTTCGGGATCAGATGGCCGCGGGCGACGAGCTTGATGGTGTAGATGTTTTCCTTCGACAGCACGCGCCGCACGCCGATGGCGAGCGCCACGGCGAGGATCATCGGCATGACCAGCGCATAATCGCGGGTCATCTCGAAGATCATGGTGACGGCGGTCATGGCCGCGCCGGTGCCGCCTGCCACCATAGCCGCCATGCCAACGATGGCGAAATTGGCGACGCCGGCTTCCGGCAGCGGATGAATCAGGTTGACCAACAGGCCGAAGCCGCCGCCGAGCGTCGCGCCCATATAAAGCGACGGCGAGAAAATGCCGCCCGACGCGCCGGAGCCGAGGCTGATCGAGGTCGCCGCGAGCTTGGCGACATAGAGCAGCGGCAGGATCGCAAGCGGCGTCAGCTGGTTCGTCAGCAAGGCCTGGATCGTCGCGTAGCCGACGCCCTCGACGTAATAGTGCCCGTAAAAACGAAACAGCGCGTACATCAAAACACCGACGAACAGCATGCCGATGGCATGACGCAGGTACGGGTTCTCGATCCACTCGAACGCGTCCTCGGCAGCCGAGAGTCCGCGCACGAAGGCTGCCGCGGCGACGCCCATGACCGCGCCCAGGAGCGCATAAAGGCCAAGCGCGACCATCGACGACGGCTCATGGCCGAGCACCGGCAAGATCGGAACGACAAACGCCGGCTGCGGACCGAGGAACCAGTTGCCGACGAAGGTGGCGGTGCCGGTCGCGAGCGCCACCGGCAGAAAAGTGCGCACGCTCACTTCCGGCATCATCAGCTCGATCGCGAACATGACACCGCCGATCGGGGTATTGAAGGTCGCCGCGATGCCGGCGCCGGCTCCCGCGCCGACCAGCGTGATGCGCTGCCATGGCTCGAGCGCCAAAAGCTGGCCGATGCTCGATCCGAGCGAGGCGCCGATCTGGATGATCGGCCCTTCACGGCCCACCGCCGCGCCGCTGCCGATGGAAAACGCCGAGGCAATCGATTTGACGACCGCGACAATCGGCCGGATGACGCCTTCTTTGTAGTAGACCGCGTCCATGACTTCGGGAACGCCGTGGCCGCGCGCTTCCGGAGCGAAATTAGTGACCAGCGCGGTGACCACCATGCCGCCGATGACCGGCGCCAAGATGATGAAAGGACCCCACGGGCCGGCTGGCGTAAATATATTGGCGTCATAGTGGACGGAGAAAGTTCCGAGGAAAAACAGATTATGAATCGCGGCAATCAGGCCACGAAAGAATATCGCGCCGAACCCGGTGATGAGACCGGTGATCAGCGCGAGACATGACAGGAAGACGAGTCCGCGTTGCTGCGCCGGCGCGGGATCGGTCGTTGGCAGGGACATGACGCCGGCTCTTTAGCGTGCATAGTCCGGCACGTCCACCGCGTCGTCCCGCTCGACCAGCGGGCGTTCGCGTGGCTAAGTTGGAACGTGGCTTTGCTCGAGAAAATCACATCGCTCCCGGACCAATTCGTGCGCTGGTTCGCCGGCCGCGGCTGGGCGCCGCGGCCGCACCAGTTGGAACTCTTGGCCAAGGCGCAGGCCGGCCGCTCGGTCTTGCTGATCGCGCCGACCGGCGGCGGCAAGACTTTGGCCGGCTTTCTGCCGAGCCTGGTGGAGTTAAGCGGCCTCAACGCGATTTCCGCCGCGGCCCCTCCCGGAGGGAAGAGACTTATCTCGATCGGCCGTGACGTACGCCGCGCCGGCGGGCTGCACACGCTCTACATTTCCCCCTTGAAGGCGCTCGCGGTCGATATTGCGCGCAACCTCGAAACGCCCGTTGCGGAAATGGGGTTGCCGATCCGCATCGAGACCCGCACCGGCGACACGCCAACCTCGAAGCGCCAGCGCCAGCGTCGCGATCCGCCGGACATTCTGCTGACGACGCCGGAACAGCTGGCGCTGCTGCTCGCATCCGCCGATGCGCCTTATCTGTTCGGCTCGCTCAAGCGGGTCATTCTCGACGAGCTGCATGCGCTGGTGACGTCGAAGCGCGGCGATCTGCTCTCGCTCGATCTGGCCCGGCTGTTTCGCGTCGCGCCCGATTCGACCAGCATCGGACTGTCGGCGACCGTCGCCGAACCCGAGTATCTTTGCCGCTTTATGGTGCCGCAGCGCGACGGCGCGGCGCGCGCCGATCTTATTCTGGCCGAGGGCGGCGCCGCGCCGGACGTCGCGATGCTCGACAGCGACGAGCGGCTGCCCTGGGCCGGCCATTCCGCGCGCTATGCGCTGGGCGAACTTTACACGCTGATCAAGGCGCACCGCACCACGCTGGTTTTCGTCAACACGCGCAGCCAGGCCGAGGGCATATTCCAGGATCTCTGGCATCTCAACGAGGACAATCTCGCCATCGCGCTGCATCACGGCTCGCTCGATGTGGCGCAGCGGCGCAAGGTCGAAGGCGCGATGACGAGCGGGCGGCTGCGCGCGGTGGTGTGCACCTCCTCGCTCGATCTTGGCGTCGACTGGGGCGACGTCGATCTCGTCGTCAATGTCGGCGCGCCGAAGGGCGCGTCGCGGCTGTTGCAGCGCATCGGCCGTGCCAACCACCGCATGGACGAGCCGTCGAAAGGCGTGCTGATCCCGGCCAACCGCTTCGAGGTGCTCGAATGCCGCGCGGCGCTCGATGCCATTGCGGTGAACGCGCAGGACACGCCGGCGCCGCGCATCGGCGCGCTCGACGTGCTCGCCCAGCACGTTCTCGGCTGCGCCTGCGGCGAGCCGTTTCTGAGCGACGATCTCTACGCCGAGGTGACGCTCGCCGCGCCCTACGCGACGCTGAGCCAGGCGGATTTCGACGCCGTGGTCGATTTCGTCGCCACCGGCGGCTATGCGCTCAAGGCCTATGACCGTTTCGCGCGGATCAGACAGGGCAAAGACGGCCGCTGGCGCATCGCCAATCCCAATGTGGCGCAGCGCTACCGGCTCAATGTCGGCACCATCGTCGAAGCCGACATGCTCAAAGTGCGGCTGGTCCGCTCACGCGCCTCGCGGATCGTTCCGCGCGGCGGCAGGATGCTCGGGCAGGTCGAGGAATATTTCGTCGAGACCATGGCGCCGGGCGACACCTTCGTGTTTTCCGGCGAAATCCTCAAATACGAGGCGATCGTCGAGGACGAGGTTTACGTGTCGCGCACGACGTCAGAGGATCCCAAGGTGCCGGCTTATGAAGGCGGCAAATTCCCGCTCTCGACCTATCTCGCCGATCGCGTGCGTGGAATCATCTCCGATCCGCGCGCCTGGCGGCAATTGCCGGCGCAAGTCTGCGAATGGCTCGAGATCCAACAATGGCGCTCGCAAATGCCGGGCCGCCACGAACTCTTGGTGGAAACCTTTCCGCGCGCCAACAAGCATTATCTGGTCTGCTATCCGTTTGAAGGCCGCCTCGCCCATCAGACGCTCGGCATGCTGTTGACGCGCCGCCTCGAACGCGCGCGCCTAAAGCCGTTGGGCTTTGTCGCCAACGAATATGCGCTGGCGGTCTGGGGCATCGGCGACGTCGCAACGCGCATCGCCAGCGGGGAACTTTCGCTTGCCGACTTATTCGACGAGGACATGCTCGGCGACGATCTCGAAGCCTGGCTCGCCGAATCGGCCTTGATGAAGCGCACGTTTCGCAGTTGCGCGATCATCGCCGGGCTGATCGAGCGGCGATTCCCGGGAAAGGAAAAGTCGCGCCGGCAGGTCACCATCTCGACCGATCTCGTCTATGACGTGTTGCGGAGCCATCAGCCCGACCACGTGCTGTTGCGCGCCGCGCGGGCCGATGCCGCCACCGGGCTCCTCGACGTGCGCCGGCTCGGCGAAATGCTCTCGCGCATCAAGGGGCGAATCGTCCATAAGGCACTGGATCACGTCTCGCCGCTGGCGGTGCCGGTCATGCTGGAGATCGGCCGCGAGGCGGTTTATGGCGAAGCGGCGGATACGCTTCTCGCCGAAACCGAGGCCGAACTGGTGAAGGAGGCGATGCAGTGAGTGATAGTGTTTTGCCCGCTCATGTCAGCGCTGGCGGGGGTCCAGTTGCTGAATCCCCGCTTTCGCAGGTCCAGGCTGGCAATCACGTCATCACTCTCGCCGGCGTCGCGCTGGTCGCCGATCCCGCCGGTGCCCTGTTTTGGCCCGACGAAAAATTGCTCGCTGTCGCCGATCTGCATCTGGAAAAGGGCTCGGCCTTCGCCGCCCGCGGGGTGCTGCTGCCGCCTTACGACACAGCGACGACATTGGCCCGGCTCGGCCAACTCATCGAGCGTTACGCGCCGCGTCTTGTCATCTCGCTCGGCGACAGCTTTCACGACGGCGACGGTCCGGCGCGAATGCACGATATCAGCCGCGCCGCGCTCAAAGCCCTGCAGCGCGGCCGCGATTGGCTCTGGATTGCCGGCAACCACGATCCCGATCCGACCGACAATATCGGCGGCCGATTCGCCGATGTTTTGGCGCTCGGCGCGCTGACGTTTCGGCACCAGCCGTCGCCGCAACCGAACGGCGGCGAAATCGCCGGCCATCTGCATCCGGTGGCGCGCGTCGCGCGGCGTGGGCGCGCGGTGAGCCGGCGCTGCTTCGCCGGCGACGGACGGCGGCTCGTCATGCCGGCCTTCGGCGCCTATGCCGGCGGCCTCAATGTCCGCGACCGCGCCATCGTCTCTTTGTTCGGCGCGCTGCCTTTCACCGCGCATATGCTGGGCACCGGCCGGCTTTACGCCGTCCCGGCCGCGCGCTGTCTCGCCGACTGAAAATTTCTAATCGAACTTGGGTTCGAGCGCGATCGGTTTGGCGCCGATCATCCGCGATCGCGTATTCGCGGCATGCTCCGGCAGATCCCAGCCGCCCGGCGGCGCTTTGGCGGTGATGGCGTCTTCCGGCTGCGGCTCGGCCGCCCACATCTGGACCGATAATTTCGCTGCCGCCAGCGCTTGCGCATCGAGATGAGCCGCGACTTCGTCGCGCTTCTCGGCCGCGTCGCCGTCGCCCTTGCCCGCCGCCAGTGCGAACCACTTGTAGGATTCCGCGTAGTTTTGCTCCACGCCGATACCGCGGGCGTAGAGGATGGCGAGATTGTATTCGCTGTCGGTAATGCCGCGGTCGGCAGCCTTATGGAACCATTGTGCGGCGGTACGGTAATCGGCCGGCCCGTTGATGCCCTCGGCATAGAGCACTGCCAGATTGTGCATCGCCTTGGCGTTGCCTTTCGCGGCGGCGGCGGCGTAGAGGTCGCGCGCTACGGCGAGGTCGCGCTTTACCGCGATGCCCTTTTCGTAAAAGGCGCCGAGACGGAATTGCGCCGGCGCCAGTCCCTGCTTGGCGGAGAGTTCCAGCCAGCGCACTGCCTCGCCGTCGCTCTGCGGAACGCCGTGGCCGTCGGCGAAGCGGTTGGCGACCTCGAATTCCGCCGCTGCATCGCCGGCGATGGCCGCCGCACGCAATTTCGGTCCGCCGATCGTCGCCGGCAGCTTGCCCGTCACCATCGCCGGCGCCGCCGCTGCGGGAGCTTGTTGCGACGCGATGCTCGCGGGCAGCTGTGCCTGGTACGGCGGCGGGACGCGACGCGGCAGTGAGCCGGTGATGTCCGTCGAGTACGGCAGTGACGATTGGCGTTGCGTAACCGGCGGCGCCGCCGCCGGCATCGCGGGCGTGGCGCTTGGCGGCGCGGTCGGCGCCGGGCCGGACGATGCGCCGGGCGTTGAGACGGATGGCGTGCCGGGCGCTGTGACCGGCGCGGTCGGGGACTGGGCGCCGGGAACCGGGAGGACCAGCGGTCCCGATTGCGTCTTCGACGAATCCGATTCCGGCAGGACCGTGGGCGGCGCTGCCTCTTGGGACGGCACCGCCTGCGGCGTGGCCGGGCTGTTGTCGGGAGTGGCGCGATCCTGGAACATGCGCAACGCGACATGCAGGAAGACGCCGGCGATCAGCACTGCGGCTCCGGCAACGATCAGTTTGCGCAGGCGAGAAGGTTTCTCCGATTGCGAAGCGTGAATCGTGGTGCTTTCGCCGCGCGCCTGCCGCTCGGCCGGCGCTGCGGCGGCGGCCTGTGCCGCGCGCCGGGCCGCGGCGATGAAATTCGGCTTGGCGCCCTGCTCGGAGACAGGCGATTTGACGAAGTCCACGGCGGCCTCGGACGCCGCAATGCGTTCGGCGGCTGACGGCATCGTGCGCGTGCCGGCGGCGGAGCCCGGCTCGAGTGGATGATCGGGCGGTAAATGCGGATCGATCGGCGTCCGCGCGGTGCTGCCGCGGCGCGCCGCGGTCTCGGCGAATG
>Ga0182024_10009797_pt1 | contig 19713 bp, 17 predicted proteins | sample P32metaG_FD_120480 | JGI IMG/M metagenome (GOLD analysis project Ga0182024, IMG submission 120480) | Permafrost microbial communities from Stordalen Mire, Sweden - P3-2 metaG (Illumina Assembly) | ecosystem: Environmental > Terrestrial > Soil > Wetlands > Permafrost | place: Sweden: Stordalen... | reverse complement strand
TCCGCAACATGCGGAGAAGATTGACAATTGACAATTAGCAATTGACAATTGCAAATTCCCGAACCGTAGGCGGATGTCTTCAATTTGCAATTGCTAATTGTCAATTGTCAATTGTCAATTTTGTCGCTACCGCTGAGGATCTCCGCAACATGCGGAGAAGATTGACAATTGACAATTAGCAATATTAGCAATTGACAATTGCAAATTCCCGAACCGTAGGCGAATGTCTTCAATTTGCAATTGCTAATTGTCAATTGTCAATTTTGTCGCCGGTTGCGGCTCGGCCGCGTTAAATTTTACCATATTTCTGGGTGGTTCGGACAACGCACCGGAAATATGGTAAAAACTCAGGGCGTGCCACACCCGCGAAATTAGCCAGATTGTTGCGCGACTGCCAGGTCGCCAGGGGGGAATTCATGAAAGCAACCATCGCGGCACTTCTGCTGTCCACGGCTCTCGGCAGCCAGGAGCCGTTGCGTTCGAGCATTCAACCCGGCGACTATATCCCCAGCGAGTTTCATCCGCTCAACCTGACCGGCAAGTTCGCCGGCAAGAAACATTGCCTCGTTTGCGAAAACGGCGTTGGCCCGGTCGTCCTGATCTTCGCCCGTGAGCTAAGCGAGCCGCTGGTTCAGCTCATGATGCAGCTTGACGCGGCCACCGCCAGGAACCGGGAGCGCGAAATGGGCAGCTTCGCGATCTTCCTCGACACCAGGGCCGAGCTGCAAAAGCAATTGACTCAAACAGCCGAAAAAAGCGGGCTCAAGCATCTGACCCTGAGTGTGGAAAAGTCGCCCGGCCCCGCGGACTACAAGGTCGCCCAGGACGCGGAGATCACGGTCCTGCTCTATCGCGAGTTCGTCGTCAAGGCGAACCACGCCTTCAAGAAGGGCCAGCTCACGGACCAGGCCATCAAGACGATCCTCGCCGATTTGCCGAAGATCGGCGTCGGCCCCGAAGGCGACATCATCCCCGCGGACGCCAAGGTGGAAAAGGTCGCGACCGGCTGCCGTTTCACCGAAGGCCCCGCCGCCGACGCCGACGGCAACCTCTTCTTCACCGATTCGCCGCGCAACAAGATCATGGTGCTGCGTCCCGGCGACAAGCTCGAAACCTGGGACGAGAAGAGCCAGGACGCCAACGGCATGCGTTTCGACGTCAAGGGCCGGCTCATCGCCTGCTGCGGCGAGGATGGCGCCCGGGCCGTCATTCGCTACGAAAAAGACGGCAAACGCACCATCCTGGCCGATCGCTTTAAGGACAAACGGCTGACCGCTCCGAACGATCTGTGCATCGATCGCCAGGGCCGCATCTGGTTCACCGATCCCTGTTATGGCCGAAAGCCCAAGGACGCCCAGGAACGCTTTGCCGTCTACCGCATTGACGCGACAAAAGATGGCGAGCCAATCGTCAACCAACTCACGCGCGTGATCGACGACGTCGATACGCCCAACGGCATCTGCATCTCGCCGGACGACAAAATTCTGTACGTCGCCGACAACGCCGCCCGCAAGGACGGCCCGCACACGCTGATCGCCTATGACGTGCTGGCCGACGGCAGTTGCAAGCGCAAGGCGGTGCTGCACGATTTCGGCACGGCGCGCGGCATCGACGGCATGGTGCTCGATACGAAGGGCAACATCTACGCCACGGCCGAGAGCGGGGCCAAGACCGGCGTTTACATCTTCAGCCCGGCGGGCAAACAGCTCGGGTTCCTGCGCACGCCGGAGACCGCCACCAATTGCACCTTCGGCGGCAAGGATCTCAAAACGCTGTTTATCACGGCGGGCACATCGGTGTATCGGGTGCGGCTCAACGCGGTGGGGTATCTACCGTATCCAAAGGTGGCCGGGCAGTAGCCGCATATCGCAATTTCGCCATTTTCGACCCCAAAGGGCAACGCCGTGAACGATTGTTTTAGGGATGTCAGCTGCATTTAGCCCCGGTAGGGGCGGCAGAAAGTAGCCCAGGACGTTAGTCCTGGGTTTACCATGGCGCTAGGGCCGGTGAGCCCCGTTAGGGGCGAAAGAGACCGGAGCTTTCGGGATTCTATCCAAAGACTGTAAACCACGAAACACACGAAACACACGAAACACACGAAACACACGAAACACACGAAACACACGAAAAAAGACACGAATAGAGGGGAAAAGGCAACAAGCCATTTGTTTTCGTCTCTTTTCTCGCGTTTTTTTCGGTTTGTTTTTTCGTGTGTTTCGTGTGTTTCGTGGTTTCAACTCTTTGGGGGAAGACTCGCAATCATGAGCCAACCGATCCAAAGTGAAGCGCCGCTGCCACGTCGCCGACTCAAGTTGTCGTGGCTCGCGATCGCGTTATTTTCCTGTGCGGCCGTCGTACCCCCCGGCATTGCGATATGGCTCAGTATTTCCACCACGCTCAGGTTCGAGATTTTTTTCTTCTCCGTGCTAATCGCCCCCGTTGCTCACGCTCTGTGGTACACCGCTACGACGTGGCGCCTGGTCGGAGCACATGTTCTTTTCGACCTCGTGCGCCTGGCCCGTCGCGGACGAAGTACCAGCGTGCGCGTCTTCTACGTCTCGGCGCTGCTGTTGGTGCTGGCGCTTCTCATCCATGGCCGATTCGGCAGACGCGGCGACTTTGTGGCCATGTTTTTCGAATCCGGTCCGGTGCTGAGTATGAACGACATGGGACGGCTGTCCGAGGGGTTCGTCGCCATCATTATCATCTTGCAAAACCTGGCCGTGCTGCTGCTAACACCAGCGTACCTCGCCACGGCCATCACCGAGGAACGCGAAAGGCGCACGCTGGAACTGCTGTTCACGTCGCCCATGAGCAATCGCCAGATCGTCAACAGCAAATTCACTGCACGTATCGCCCACATGGCCGGCGTGCTCCTGGCCGGACTGCCGATCCTGAGCCTGGCGCAGCTTCTGGGCGGCGTGGACATGTGGGTGCTGCTGGCCAATTTCGCGAACACGGCCATGAATCTCTGCACCGTCGGCTCGGTCTGCATCCTCGTATCGGTGTATGCCCGGTCGGGACTATCCGCGCTGCTGATCGCGTACAGCATTGTTGGGGGTGCGGCCCTGGTGCCGCTTTTATTCGCAATAGCCGGTATTTCGTCACCGCTTATCGTGTGGCAGCAGAATTTTGGGGACGGGAATTACGGGGTGCTGATCATGTTGTTGCTGGTGTTTTTTCTGGGGCACCTCTGGACTTGCGTAACCTGCCTCAAATTCGCCGCAATGGAGCTGTGCAATGTCCGTGAGGACCGGGTACCCCCACCGGACCGCGACGAGCGGCTCCCTGCCGGTCGCCAGAGAACCGTCGGCGACAATCCGCTTCTGTGGAAGGAGTGGCACGTCAGCGGCCGACCTTCCCTGATTTCGCACATGAGCTGGTTAATTGTCTTGTTGCTCTGGTGCGAACTGGCGTTCACCTGGATTCTCAGTTTGGTCATTCATGGCCGAGACCTGGACGGTGAACGAGTCTTTTTCCGGTTCCTTTCGATGCTGCTGGCTGGGACTTATTGCCTGGGCGTCGCGTATCGGAGCAGTGTCAGCATCGTCCGGGAACGACAGCAACAGACGCTGGACGCCCTGTTCACCTTGCCGGTTGACGCCGCGGAAATCCTCAAGGCGAAGTGGTGGACCAGCGCTTTGCGCACCTGGGTCTGGATCATCCCTCTGGCCGCGACGTTGATTTACGCGGCCGTCGGGGCCGTGGTTCATCCTTTGGCCTTGCTGCTTCTGACGATCGCCATGCTCGTGCACGTTGCGTTTCTCACGAGCCTGGGCCTGTTCCTGTCGATCGTCTCGCGCACCGTCCTGGTGGCTCAGATTCGCATGGCCGTTGCCGTCCTCTTTCTGCTGGTCCTGGGACTGGTGACCTATGGCATTTATGGCAGCGATCCGACCCACTACAGCTTCTTCGTGCTGAATCTGAGTCCGCCGATGTGCTGGTTTCACCTCGGCTCGGTGGGCTGGCATCTGGACAGATTGCCCGCGGGATCTGTCGAATTCGGCCTGATCGCGATTGTGGCGAGCTTGCTGGTTTACGGTGTATTGGCGTGGTTTTTCTGGTTCCTGTCGTGCCAATGGTTTGTGGCGGATCGATTTCACGGGCAGTGATGGAGCGATGATTTCACGAGCGAAAGAGGTGTTGACTCCTGGTCCCGGCAGGGACGACAGAAGCTGCAACAGGGTAGCATTGCAACGAATCCGCTCACGGACCGCTGAACCTTGCTACTGTCCGCCATTCGTTCCTCGCGCCCGCGCCCGCTGCTGAGCGGAGAGCGTGTCCCAGATGCGCACCGTCGCGTCGCCCGCGCCCGTCACCAGGCGGGTGCCGTCGGGGCTGAAGGCGAGCGAGTGTTCCACAGGCGAGCGGTGCCGTCGGTCGAACCGGAGATGAGCGTTTTGCCGTCAGGACTCCAGGCAAGGGCGTAGGCTGCGGCGGCGTGTTTTTCGAGCTTTTGGACGAGTTCCTTGCTTGCCAGGTTCCAGATGGAAACGGTCCCATTATCCGCCGCCGCGCCCGACCTGCGTCAGGCCGCTGTCGGTCTCGGCGCACTTGGCCAGGCCGAAGTCCGAGACGCGCGGCTGGCCGCCGGCGTCGAGCAGAATGTTGCTCGGCTTGAGGTCGCGGTGAAACTCCCAGAAGATGGCCGGCAACCCGCGCTCATGCTCGGGGTACGAAAACGTTGCCGGCCCCAACTCTCGTTCCAGGTGCCCGAACACCTGCCGGAATCCCCGCTCGACCTCAATGTCCGACTCACCCCACTCGGCCCTCACGAACGTGATCCCCTCGTCAAGCCGGCATGGCACGGGTCGGGTCGCTTCTGCCATTCGTGGGCCCTCTGTGGCCTAACAATGATTACCGGTCGTCATTCCTTGTGTTCAACTGGCTTCAAGTGCTGAAAATAGCCGTTCTGGCAAAGCCCAAGGATTGCTTTTTCGATGTTTTCCGTCGTGATCTCAGGCAGCAGAACAAGATTGGGCTCGGCCAGATAGCAGCGCCCCAACTTGGTTTCTTCTTCCAGGTCTTGCTGCATTCGGGTGGGGTCATAAAAGAAGAGCCGATACTGTTCCTCCCCCAATTGAACCATAACGGAACTGAGATAGCCACGCGATGTCATTTCCATTTCCATGCGCTCTTTGAATCCCTCAGGAAACCTGATGATCGGTTGAATCAGAGCTGTGGACATAATACCTCCTGTGGGCAGACGATTTCAGGCTGGCACCAGGACGATCTTGGCAAGGGCGTCCTCGTACTCGGCCAATGCCATCGGCAAAACCGGAACGATTTCAAAGTGGTTGGGGTTTCGTCCTCGTTGAATGATCTTCAATTCCGCTGGCAGATTCGTCACGCGGTAGGCGCCGCCAAATCGTTCCAGATTGTCGGGACGGTTCCAAACGGATATTCCGTGCGTGGGTTGAACCATCCCGGTTGCGGGGTCTATTTTCACTTCCCCAGGCAGAGGCTCAAGGCTGACGCCGCCTCGAAAATATTCTTCCGCGGCCATGATTTTACCAGACAGGGTTCCGTAATTCTGCGCCAAACAACGTCCATCCGCGCCGTCATTTGCTCGACGGTTTGCCCTTTTCCGGATCGACCTTGCGAATCCACGAATCCTGCGAAATCACCCAACGTGACGCCGCGTTGGCCTGTGCCGGCAGCTCGGCTTCGAACAGGGAACGCGTGCATTCCAGGCGGAAGTTTTTTGAGTAGCGCCCCAGGTCCAATTGGAGCGCCTCCAGCGAGTTGGCGTAGGCCCCGGTCTGCTTGTGATGAGCACGCTGGGCGTAGTAAACGCGCTGTAGCTGGTCGCGGACGTGCCGCTCCGGATCGGGCCGAAACGCCGTGCTGCCGGGTTTGGCCGTGCTGAATTGCAGATAGCCCCAGCGTTCCGGGCGATGCATGTCGATCGCCCCCTGCGGCGACCAGACCCAGTTGTGCTCCTTTCTGTCCGCGACTTTCTGATATTTGCCGTCCACGACCTCCAGGTCCCATTGCACGCGCGAGAAGTTGATACGCCATTGATCGCCGTCGCCCGGCGGCACAGGAACCTCCGTCAGCTCCTTGAGTCCCTTCCACGGCCAGGCGATCTCCACGGTCCAGCCGCGATCCTTGTCGCTCGGATCGTTCAACGTGCCGTCCAGATGCACCGCGGTTCGCAGGCCAAGGATCTCCCAGGCGTTGATGGCCCGGCCGCCGGCGTGGTAGGGTTTGGCGAGCAGCAGGTCCCAGGTCGTGTTCTTCGCGTTCAGCTCCAGTTCGCAATAGTTTTGCTGGTCGCCGTCGGGATCGAGAAAGACCTCGAAGTCGTTATCGTGGAAGATCACGGAATCATGCTCGGTCAGCGTCGCCCAAAGATGCGGCTCTTCCAGCTCGGCCGCGATATAAAGGCATTGATCGTCCCAGAGCATTTTCATGCGCGTCCGCCAGCGGGGTTTGGGCTTGGCGGCCCCTTCGATGTCCACAAACGCGTCACTCCACGGGGCGGTGGCCCACGCGGGATCGTCGAGCTTGCCGTCGATCTTGATCGGCTTCTCGGCGCGATAGCAGACGTAGCCGAGCGGGTCGGTTGTGCGGGCCGGAGGATCGGGTTGAGCCAACGAGATGGCCGGAATGATAAGCAAAAGGACAAAGAAGACAAGCCTTGACATGGTTGTAGTCCAGCAAAGAGAAGGCTGAGAGTGTCTGTGTCCAGAACGTACATCAGCCCTCCTCAGTCATGGGTCGGCCGCGCCTGCGGTAAATCTCCCGGAGCATGTCATCGAGGTACGGATCGTTTTTCCACGATCCCGCCGCTTCCCAGATCCCTTTTGATTTGGTCGCTGTAAAAGCCTGGCTCAGCCAACAGTTAATGGCTTTCTTGAGGAATCGCCATTCGGCACCGACCTGCCGGGCCGGCAGATCCTGCTCGCTAACCATTCGGAGTACTTCCTCTTCGGGCAGTCGCAGATAAGATGCGGCCTCGGCCAGCGTCAGAACCTCATCCGCAAGGCCATTGTCCGATTCGTTGGCCAACGTCCCTTGAGGCTTTGTTTTTGTTTTTGTCACTTTCATTCCTTGGGCTCAGCGTCACGGGCCTTGTAGATGTCTTCGCGAATCTGAGTCAGGGTAGGATCATCGCCATATTTTCCCGCAAGCGCCGCAATTCCTTGAAGGGGCGCCTCCACGAGTACCAATTCGCCGTGCCAAATTCTCTTTTGCAGGATTGTCTGAATCTCGGCCAATGCTTCCTCGCGGGTAAGGGCGGAGGCGAGCACCTCCGGCGACCCGGCCAGGGTGGCCTCGAAATGACCGTTGACTTTATGTACGAAAACAGCAAATGACATTTCACCTGCCCTCGTATTCTGCTGGGGAAATCGGACATAAGCCTGTCGAATTCTACCAGCCAACGAAATCCGTTACAATAGCCCGGCACCGCGGTACGCAATGGGCATCCCGTTTATCGTGAGATCATTGGGTTGGGCCCAGCCGTTGTGCCATTGCTGCTGCGCGATATGGAAGAAAAGCAAACGCATTGGTTTTGCGCCTTGCGCGAGATCACCGGCGCGGATCCGGTCTCGGCTTCGGCCGCGGGCAATGTCCCTAAAATGGTCGAAGCCTGGTTGCGCTGGGCGAAAGACTGCGATTACCACCCATGGTAAAGCCCATCGACGAGGTTTTTCCCGCTTTGGCGAGCGGGGTACGCACAGGTTTTTTTTGCGGAGTGGTCGATTCGTCGCGGCAACTCGATAATAATTCGCAACTTGCGTCGCGACGACACTCCGCAAAACTGGTGCGCATTTTTTGCGGAGTGGGGTATCGGGTTTTCAATGAGGTTTGCCGATGAGATACCGTAAGTTTCTTTGCGTCATGGCCGTCATCGCCATCTGTCCTCTCTCACAGGCCCAGGACGCCCGCTGGTGGGAAAAACCCGTCGAAGACGCCCTGGCCCAGGCCAAGGACAATCGCCCCGAGCTGGAAAAAACCCTTCAGTCCGCGCCGAAGGAGCAGCGGCCCGGCATCGCCTTTCTCATCGCCAACATGCCGGCCAAGGATCTGACGGCGCTCAAGGCCGACTTCCTGCTCAAGAACCTCGACCTGGCCTATCAAGCTCGTGGCAAAATGCCGTGGAGCAAAGCCGTGCCCGAAGAGCTGTTCCTCAACGACGTCCTGCCCTACGCCAGCGTGACTGAAACGCGCGAACCCTGGCGGCAGGAAATGATGGACCTCTGCGCGCCCCTCGTGAAAGATTGCAAGACCATCACCGAGGCCGCCCAGGCGCTCAACGCCGTGGTGTTCACCAAGCTCAAGGTTCGCTATTCCACCAAGCGCGATCGCCCCGATCAAAGCCCCGCCGAGAGCAAAAAGATCGGCCTGGCCTCGTGCACCGGACTCTCGATCATCCTCATCGATGCCTGCCGCAGCGTGGGCATTCCGGCTCGGCTCGTCGGCATTCCGCAATGGGCCAACAAGCCCGGCAATCACACCTGGGTCGAAATCTGGGACGGCGACTGGTACTTCACCGGGGCCTGTGAACACGATGCGAATGGCCTCAACCGCACCTGGTTCGTCGGCGACGCCGCCCTCGCCAAGAAGGATTCGATCCAGCATTCGATTTACGCGTCCAGTTTCAAACGCACCAAGACGGAGTTTCCCATGGTATGGGCGCTGGGCGTCAAGGATGTCTACGCCGAGAACGTGACCGATCGCTATACCGCCGGCAAGAAAACCCAAGCCGATGAACAGAACCAACGGATTTTCGACGCCGCCAAGGATTTCTTCGATGACGGCAAGAAGATCGATCCGGCCCTCGATGACATCCTGAAATCGAACGAAGATGCGGTGCGTCAAGCGGCCTGGAAAGCCTATGTCGCGTCGAAGCTGCACACGGAGCTGAAGGCGAACTTCGACAAGAACATTGTCAAGCACGACAAGCACCAGAGCCCCTACACGGTCAAGCGCGTCGGCAAGAAGCCCGCGGCCGGTTGGCCGCTCTTCATCGCCATGCATGGCGGCGGCGGCGTGCCCAAGGAGCTCAATGACAAGGGCTGGCAGATCATGCAAATGTACTATCGCGACCAGGATTCGGTGCCCGGCTACATCTATCTCGCCCTGCGAGCGCCGAACGACACCTGGAACGGCTTCTATGACGACTACATTTGCCCATTGACGATCAACCTGATTCGCCAGTTGGTGCTCTTCGGCGAGGTGGCCCCCAACAAGGTGTTCATCATGGGCTATTCGCACGGCGGCTACGGGGCGTTCTTCATCGGCCCCAAGATACCGGATCGCTTCGCCGCCGTTCACGCCAGCGCCGCCGCTCCGACGAACGGCGCCATCTCCGCCAAGAGCCTGCGCAACACGCGCTTCACGTTCATGATCGGCGAGAACGACAACGCCTATGGCCGCAGCCCGCACTGCCAGCGTTTCGCCAAGGAAATCGACCAGTTGCGCAAGGACAATCCCGGCGATTATCCGGTGGCCATGGAGTTTCAAAAAGGCATGGGCCACGGCGGCCTGCCTGATCGCGACAAGATCAAGGACATGTATCCCTTTACGCGCAATCCGGCGCCGAAGCATTTGACCTGGGAGCTGACCGACCCGTTCCTCAAGGATTTCTTTTGGCTCTCGATCGACAAGCCAGGCCGAGGCCAAGCGATCGATCTCAAGCTCGACGGCAACAAGCTGACGGTCCAGGCGGAGAAGGTGGAGCAGTTTTCCGTTTGGCTCGATCGACGGCTGATCGACGTGGATCAGCCCGTGGAGCTGATCGTCAACGGCAAGACATCTCGTGTCAAGGCGACGCCGGCATTGAGCACGCTTTGCGAATCAATCCAGCGCCGCGGCGATCTGAATTTGGCGGCCAGTTGTCGAATCGTGAGTATCGTGGGAATGTAGTCCTCACGCTCCGCGTGAGGACAGGGCGCAGCCCTTGTTAGCCGTGGCCCACCACAAAAATACTACTCCCTCAGGCGAGCGAAAAGTGATGCTTGCTATCAAGCGCCGCGGTTAACAAGGGCTGCGCCCTGTCCTCGCGCGGAGCGTGAGGACTACAAACTCTTACTTCAATCCGGTGGGTGGCCGGGATTTGGCATCCGTGGACGAGCGGGTCAGCTCCTCGCGCTTGGCCCGAAGCGCCTTGATCGTCGTTTCGATGTTTTCCGACAGCGCGGGATTGCTGACGTAGGACCGCTGCATGTCCAGCAAATTGGAGATGAGACGAGCCAGCACGTCGCCGCTCTTGCCGGCCATGTGCAGGGCCGCTTCCTCGATCTCCAGGCTGCCGGTGTAGACCTGGGCTCGCGACGGACTGAGCGGCGGGGCGACGAACGCGCGGAACTCGTCGAGCTGGCGCAGGGCGATCCACGGTTCGGTTTCATCGCCCCGGGCGAGGGTGTCCAGCGTGATCTCGCGCGTCGAGAGCGCGGCCCGGATCTGATCGACTTGATAGGGGCCTCGCGTCTGCCCGAGCAGATTCAGCGTGTACTTCTTGCCCGCGGCCGGGAACAGCCAGGGCACTGTACTCGCTTCGACCCATTTCGCGGAACCCTCGACGAGCAACATCTCATCCGGCTTGAGCAGGCCGAACGTGGCCAATTGCTTGAGGTCCAGCGGCGCGAACGGGCCGACTTTTTCCTTGTTGCGAGCGATGAACCAGCGTGCGGCAGCCATGGTGAAAATCCTTGAAACCAACGACGGCGAAATGCGCAAGCGACTCTGCGATTGTCGCACATCTGCACCGGCAGTCAATCAGAAAAACCGATGGTTTGCGGCGACGACGGCAAATACAATGACCCACGCCGCGGGGTGCGGTACTCCGAACCCCGCGGGTCACTCATTCCAAGGATAATACGCTCATGGAAACCCAAGGCTTCTCCACACGCGCCATCCACGCCGGCCAGGAAGCGGACCCCGCGACAGGGGCCACCGTGGTGCCGATCTACGCCACCTCCACCTACACGCAGTCCGCTCCCGGCCAGCACAAGGGCTTCGAATACTCCCGCTCCGGCAACCCCACCCGGCAAGCGCTCGAAACCTGCCTTGCCTCCCTCGAAGGCGGCGAGCGCGGCCTGGCGTTCGCTTCGGGGCTCGCGGCCAGCACCGCCGTCCTGGCCACGCTCAAGCCGGGCGATGAAGTGGCGGCCGCGGCAGACCTTTACGGTGGCACCTTTCGCCTGCTCGACAAGGTCTTCAAACCCTGGGGCCTGGCCACGCGCTACACCGACGACGCCAGCCCGGCCGCGTTCGCCAAGATCATCACCCCAGCCACGAAACTGGTCTGGATCGAGACGCCCACCAATCCGCTCCTGCAAATCGTGGACATCGCCGCCATCGCCAAGCTGGCCCATGAAAAAAAGGCCGTGCTCGTGGTGGACAACACTTTCGCGTCATCCTACCTGCAGCAACCGCTCCAGCTCGGGGCGGACCTCGTCGTGCACAGCACCACCAAGTATCTGGGCGGCCATTCCGACGTCGTCGGCGGGGCGGTCATTGGTTCGCGTGAGCTTTTGCAACCGATCGCTTTTTATCAAAACGCGGCCGGGGGCGTGCCGGGGCCGTTTGACAGCTATTTGGTGCTGCGCGGGCTGAAGACCTTGGCCGTGCGCATGGAACGGCATTGCCTCAACGGCCGCCAGCTCGCCGATTGGCTGAGCAAGCAGCCGCAGATCGAACGCGTCTATTATCCGGGTTTGGCAAGCCATCCGGGACATGAGTTGGCGAAGAAACAGATGCGCGACTTCGGCGGCATGATCAGCGTGAACGTCAAGGGCGGCAAGGACGCAGCCGTGCGCTTCCTGACGCGGACGAAGCTGTTCAGCCTGGCCGAGAGCCTGGGCGGCGTCGAGTCGCTGATCGGCCATCCCGCCACCATGACGCACGCCAGCATCCCCGCCGAGATTCGCCACGCCCGCGGATTGGGCGACGGGCTGGTTCGGCTCAGCGTCGGCATCGAAGATGTCGCGGATCTGCAGGAAGATTTGCGGCAAGCGCTGCCGAAGTAACAGATCCCACGCCGCGGGGTGAGGTACTCCGAACCCCGCGGGTCAGCGGTGCAAGATCATGCTCCCGTCTCGCTGACCCGCGGGGTTCGGAGTACCTCACCCCGCGGCGTGGGGCCATTCCCCTTTCAAGGAAATCAGTCATGCATCAAACATTCCTAACCCTGGCCGCCACTCTGCTCCTTGCCAGTCCGGCCATTGCCGACGGCCCGCAGGACAATATCCCCGAGAAAGTTCGCCGGGTGCCGCCGCCGGGCAAGAAGCTGACCGACGCCGACCGCCAGGAACTATCGTCCGGTGCCGCCGACCTGGCCAAGGAGATCGCCGAATTGGCCACAATGTTGAAGGGCAAAGCCGCTCTGCTCGAACTGTTGCCCGACGTCGAGATCTTCTCTAACGCCGTCCAATACCCTCTCGAATACGATGAGTTCTTCAAGGACTACGACAAGCAGGGCCAAAACTCCGAAGTGACGGCCGCCCGCAAAATGCTCAAGCTCGGCTTCGAGCGGGCCAAGGCACTGCGCGAAGGCAAAACCCCCTGGACCACGGCGACGGGCCTGATTGTGCGCGGCTACCGGTCGCGTATCGACGGTTCGGTGCAACCTTATGGCCTGGTGGTGCCGCCGTCCTATGAAGCGGGCCGGCCGTATCAGCATCGGCTCGACATCTGGTTTCATGGCCGCGGCGAAACGCTGAGCGAGCTAAACTTCCTCAATGATCGCCTACAGAATCCCGGCCAGTTCACGCCGGCCCACGCCTTCGTGCTGCATCCTTATGGCCGCTATTGCAACGCCAACCATTTCGCGGGCGAAGTCGATACCTTCGAGGCGCTGGAGCACGTCCAGAAGCACTACCCGATTGATGAGAATCGCATCGTGGTGCGCGGCTTTTCGATGGGCGGCGCCGCCTGCTGGCACTTCGCGGTGCATCACGCCTGGCGCTGGGCCGCCGCGGCGCCGGGAGCGGGCTTTTCGGAGACGCCGCAGTTTCTCAAGGTGTTTCAATCGGAGAAGGTTGAGCCGACCTGGTATCAAAAGAAGCTCTGGCACTGGTACGATTGCAACGACTGGGCGCTGAACCTTTACAACTGCCCGACGGTGGCGTACAGCGGCACCAAGGATAGTCAGAAGCAAGCGGCCGATGTGATGGCGGCGGCGATGGAGAAAATTGGTTTGCCGCTGGTGCACATTCTCGGCCCGGATACCGGTCATAGCTACCATCCCGTCGCCAAGGCGGAAATCAATCGGCGGATCGATAGCATTGTCGCCAAGGGACGCGATCCGATGCCGCGCAAGATTGAGTTCACGACGTGGACGCTGCGTTATCCGCGAATGCATTGGATCACCGTGGAAGGGCTGGAAAAACACTGGGAGCGAGCCTCGGTTACAGGCTCAATTAGCTCGCAAAATGATCACGTTTATATCTTCCTGAAGAATGTCACGGCTTTGACCCTGCACATGGAACCAGGTTGGTGTCCCATTATTGGCGAGCCTCGGGTCACTATCCACGACATTGGGGACGACCGCTCATTCGAACGCCTGGAAACCTCCGCAGTCGGGTCTGATCGTTCCTGGACTGCCCAATTCCGCAAAGAAGGGAAAGTATGGAGGAGCATCTCGAAGCTTGACACAGCGGCCCTCGCCAAACGCCCCGGCCTGCAGGGCCCCATCGACGACGCCTTCATGGATCGCTTCCTGATGGTGCGGCCCACCGGCAAGGCCCTGAACGCCAAGGTCGAAAAATGGGCGGCCGACGAGCTGGCCCACGCTCGCGAACATTGGCGCAGCCAGTTTCGCGGCATCGCCCCAATCAAGGACGACGCCCAGGTCACCGAGGCCGACATCGCCGGCAGCAACCTGATCCTGTGGGGCGATCCGGGCAGCAACAGCATCCTGGCCAAGTTCGCCGGCAAGTTGCCCATCGTCTGGAGCGAGAAGGGCGTGACGGCCGGCGGCAAAACTTACGATGTCGGGCAACATGTGCCGGTGCTGATCTATCCGAATCCACTCAACCCGAAGAAGTACGTGGTCATCAACAGCGGCTTCACCTTCCGCGAATACGACTACCTCAACAACGCCCGCCAGGTGCCGCGCTTGCCCGACTGGGCCATTGTGGATATCAGCGAGCCGCCGACCTCGCAATGGCCGGGCCGGGTGGTTGACGCGGGATTCTTCGACGAACGCTGGCAAATGGGCGAGAAATAGGTTTTCGTTTAGCCGCGACGCGACGTACTCGGAGCGGAGCGCGGGGCGACTCCCGCGCTCCGCTCCGAGTACGTCGCGTCGCGGCTAAACGGTCACGGGATCAATTCGGTTTCGATTCCTGGGCCTTGCGCACGAGCGTATCGGCGTCCCATTCCGGGAGAATCTGGTCTCGCTCCCGGGTATAGTCGTGCTGGGTGGCGAATGCCCGCAGGATCAAGTCACGAACATCGGTCTGTTTCAATTCCGAACCGTCGGGAACCGGTCCATCGCCGATGAGGATCGGGCGGTCAGCGGGGTCGCTCATCGCCAAGCCGTGACTGCCGCGCACCAGGCTCGGATCGAGCGGCACCAGGTCGAACAGCGTGCGAAAGCCTAGCTTCTTTTGCAGTAGTCTGCGCATGGCGCGGCCTTTGGGCCAGGTCAGCTTCGGGTCGAAGAGCAATTCGCACGGATCGTAACCCGGCTTGCGGTGGATGTCCACGGTGCGGGCGTAATCGGGGGCCTGGGCGTCGTTGAGCCAGAAGGGATACGCAAACCACGATCGCGGCTGGGCGAGCGCGACGAGGTCGCCGGCGCGCGGATGGTTGAGGCCGATCTGTGCTCGCTCTTCACCCAGGAACACTTTCGCAACTCCGGGCATGGCGGCGACGAATTCCTTGATGGTGTGGGACGGGCTTCCTGGCCCGTCCGGCGCGGCATGTGCGCCAACCGAGGGCTCACGATGGACGGCCTGGGAAGGCCGTCCTACGACAAGACCCCCACCATTGATGTAGATGTGCGCCAGCTGATGATCGCACACCGCAAACGCCCGGCTGCCGTACACGTCGAGTTGTTCGCCGAACGGGCTCGGCCGGGCGTGCAGAAACCCGGCCCGGCGCAGCTCGCGATTGATCAGGATCGGTTGATCGACCGGCACATGACAGCATTCGTTGACGACCCAGACGCGAGCCCCGATTTGACGAGCCGTGTCCAGCAGCGGGGCGCATGCTTGATCGAGTTCACCCGCCAGCTTCGCCCAGTCGCATTGGTCCGGCCCGAGCCGTTGTGTGTCGTAATCGAGGTGCGGCAGATAGACGAGCGTCAGATCCGGTTTCTCCGACCGCACCACCTCGGCGGCACAGCGAGCGATCCATTCGCTGGACGCCAATCCCGCCATCGGGCCCCAGAACGTGGGAAAGGGAAAGTCGCCGAGCTTCTTTTTGAGCGACGCGGCCAGGGCGTCGGGGCAGGTGAGGATGTCGAATGCCTTGTTGCCGTCGGCGCCGTAGTGCGGCTTGGGCGTGACGCTGATGTCGACCTGGGCGCCCTGGTTGAACCACCAGAACAGCTTGGCACAGCGAAACGTTCTTCCTTGTTTCTGGGCGAGGTTGCGGGCGGTGACGTAGACGGGTTCGGCCTGGAGGAGGTGGTTGGATTGCTGCCAGAAGCGAACTTCCATGGTGTCGCGAAAGAGCCAGCCGTTGCCGACGATGCCGTGCTCCTGGGGCGATTTGCCGGTGAGCATGCTGGCCTGGGCGGTGCAGGTGACGGCGGGCAGCGTCTCGGCAAGCGGCCTGGACCAGCCGGCCTGGGCGAGGGCGTGCAGGCGTGGGGCCAAAGGCAGATGCCGGGCGGTGAGGCCGACGGTGTTGAGAACGATCAACGGTTGCACGTGGGCCCCTTCGCCGTTTAGCCGCTCGCCTCCGGCGAGCGCGGTTGGGTGCGGGCCTGCCACGGCGTACGCTAAGCCGCAAGCGGGGCAATTGCCGAGGGCGGGACTCGAACCCGCACCCCTTGCGGGACAGGCTCCTAAGACCTGCGTGGCTGCCAGTTACACCACCTCGGCATGCGTCATTCCTTCTTGCGAATGTTGACGCTGGAAAGCAGGTCGCGAAAATCCTCACGCCAGATTTGCCGGTGCTCCCAGATGCTTTCGCACCAGACGACCACCACCGCGTCCGGCTCGTTGACCACGGCCAGCAGCAGATAACGGACCGGATCGTCGCCGAGCATGACCTTCATTTCCAGCGTGCGGCCCAGCTTGTTGCCGATCTTGTCGGCTTCCTTGCTGGCCTCGCCCTCCTTGGCTTCCTCGCCGTCCGGCGTGATCGGCACATGGCTGTACTTGAAATCCTTCGGCCCCGTCCGTCTTTCCTCGACATACTTGCGGGCGAATTTGACGGCTTCCTTGATGTTGTCTTGCTTGGGCAGGACCAGGACCATCACCGTGGAGTTCTTGCGATTGTCCTTTTCCCGGGCGTATTTGCCCAGCAGATAAAGCTCGCAGGTCTCCTCGAACTCCCGGCCATTAGGTTGCTTTTGATAGATGCCTTCGATGGCCGACAGCGATAGCGGATAGCGTTCAGCGTTGTAGGTCAGGGTTCGGGGCGGCTGTTCGCGCCAGCCGCGGCGATCCGTGAAGAAGGTGAAGCCGCGGCCGTTTTCCTGCAATTCGGTGAGGCCCTGCTGCGCCTCTTTCAAGGTGGGAGCCCCAACAAAGATCCAGTAGCCAATCCCGTTGCGAGCGACCATGTAGCATTCGCCGTGATGGTTGACGCGGTTGTAGCCCTTGAAACGCAGACGATGGCCCGCTTGCCCGGCCAGTTCGATCTGCTCGACCTTCTCGGCCGTTTCCAGCGATTCGCCGAAGAATTTCTTGAGCCGCAGCGACGCCTGGTAGAGCATCTCGGCGGAGCGGGGCAACTGCAGGCCGTAGTCCTTGGCCGCGAAGGCGATCCACACATCTTTCTCGCGGTGCCGCAAGGCCAGGTCCACGCCGATGTCGCGATTGACGGGTTCGTCGAGGTTATTGTCGGCATCGTCGCTGCGGACGCGGAAATCGTCGATGATGTTCCTGTCATAGACCCAGGAGTCGGCATCCGCGAGAACCACCTTGAAGGCAAATTCGTCGGCGTTTTTCAGATTCCGGATCGTCACCTTGTAGCCTTCGTTGGACTTGGTCATTCCTCGCGGCGTCGGTTGCGGCCAGGGAATGCAGATATAGGCGGTCACCATGCCGCCAATCACAACCAGGGCGAAGAAAGCGAGCACGACGTATTTCTTCCAGACCTTCGGCGGCCGGCGCGAGCCCTTGGTGCGGCGAATCAGGCTGGTGGGCGGGCCGAAGTCGATGTTGCCGGTCTCTTCGGCCGAGGCGCGCGTGGCAGGGGCTTCGTCGGCGAATGGATTCGGGGGTTGCCCGGCGAAGACCGCCGCGGATTTGGCAGCAACCGGCGCGGATGCGGCCGGACGGGACTGCACGGGCTTGGCCAGGGGCGCGGTCGGCTTGGCCTGGATCGGCGACGCCGGGGCAGGGATGGCGCGAGGAGCGGCGGGTTTCGCGGGGCTGGGTTCGCTGCGCAGGCGAAACTCGTGGCCGCAGCGGGGGCACTTGAGCGCGCTCGACCCCCGCACTTCCGCCTGGGAAAATACATGGGTGCAAACGGGATTGGGGCAGGGGAGTTGCATGGAAGTAAGCCTATCACGATGGAATGCGTTTTCCTTGAATCCAGGCGCGAAACTGGCGAACGATGTCGTTATCGTCGGTTGAGCCGCGCATTTGGATAAACGGCATCAGGTCGGCGGGCGCGATGGGCAACGGAAACAACGTGGAGACCGTGGCGGACGCATATTCGCCGTCGGCAGCAAGCGTGACAAACACCAACCCTTGTTTCGCGTAGCGCCACACTTCGGGCACGCCTAGCTTCGCATAGACACCCATGCGATTGAGCGAACTTCGCGAAACGTCCACCTCGATGGCCAGGTCGGGCGGCGGATCTTTGCGAAGATCGATGGTGGTGTTGTTGCGGACGTCGCCTTCGTGGGCGATCCAGTAACAGTTGTCCGGTTCCAGGCCCTTTTGTTTGTGGCGGCGCCGCAACGTCGTCGATCGGCCGTCGCGGATCGGCAAATTCAGTTCCTCGGTGAGCGTGACCACGAGCCGTCCTAGGAAAGTCGCGGAGATTTCGTGCTCGTAGGAAAGAGTCATGATTTCCAGGGTGCCCCGGTCGTAAGTCATGCGCAAATGGCGATCTTCGAATTCGCGCAGAAGCCTGGTGTAACGCCCCCAGGTGACGTTTTCCAGAACGAATCGCTGCGGCGATGGTATGCGAACGGCAGGCATTTCGAATCCTTTTGAATCCGGCGAATGCTAAACGAAGATCGGTTTGCTCACTTCGGCGGGGCCAGCTTGTTGAGGATCGCCTGTGTGTCGTCGTACGGATTACCGCGCGACACGTAGGTATTCGTGGGCGTTGCTCGCCGATAGGTCGCCAGGTCGTCGTTGGAGCAGTGCAGCGACACATAGACGGTCTTCAGGGCCGGCATCTTGCGCAGATACTGGGCGCCGATGCCGTTGATCTTCGTGCAACGCAGATCGAGCGTCTCCAGCTTGGTCAGGTCCTTCATGGAAGCCAGTCCCTTGTTGGTGATGAAGGAGCTGTCGAGCTTGAGCGAGGTGAGCCCGGTCATCTTTTGCAGGGATGAAAGCCCATTGTCGGTGATCTCCCAGGTGGTGATCTCCAGTTCCTTGAGCGACTTCATCTCCTTGATTTGCTCCAGGCTGTCGTTGATGATGGTGCCGGTCGGGACGGCGATCGGGCCGTCCAGGGTGAAGACAAGGATCGTGCAACCTGAGAGCTTCATACCCGTCCGTGCGAGCGCGCGTGGCAACATGGGATCACTCCAATGGGTGAATAGGGGGCCATATGCACCAACATCCCCATGGTGAGAATATCCGAGAACGATGGGATTGTCACGTCATTTTGCCGACCCCGTTTAGCCGCTCGCCTCTGGCGAGCGCGGTTGTGCCCCCGCGTTCGCCCGAGGCGAACGGCTAAACGGATGTTGGAATCGCCGTCATTCCACCGTCAACGCCGCCACGAACACATCCAGGTCGCGTTGCTGCGTTTGCAAGGTGACCTGCAGCTGGCGGATTTGCTTCTGGAAGCCGTCGATCTCGGTTTCCTGAGCGACAAACTTGTCCAGAAACTTCTTGTAGGGCTCCGCGCTCTGCGGAATGATCTTCAGGTTTTCCCGCAGCCGGGCCTGGTCGTCGCTCAATTGCTTGAGCTGCTTTTCCTGCTCGGCCAGGCTTCTGGCGGTTTCCGCGATCTTGGCCGTCATGGTTAGGACCTTGTTCAGGGCGACCTTGACGTCAGGGCTGGGCGCGGAATTGGCCAGGTACTCGCGCAGCCTTTCTTCCGGGACGTTCTTGACGAGCAGGCCCTTTTCCTGGTGGGTGCGCTCCTCGATAATCTCCCGGCTGGCGGTCTTGTTCAGCGGCACCTTGAGCTCGAAGTGAAACACGTCGGGGCCGCGCTGAACTTCGCCCTGATCCGCCAAACGAACCCAGCCGGCGCGGACGATGTGGTCCACCGAGAAGACGCGGTCCAGATCGGAGTAATTCTGGACAACGTAGGTCTTCGATTCGCGGGCCTTGAGCGTCGGCAGCAAGAAGCCCTTCTGGATCTTGAGCGACATGAGCTTCTCCTCGCTCACATTGATCAGCGTTTTAATCTGGATGCCGGTGGTGGCCACGTAGGCGGGCTGGC
>Ga0182024_10009796_pt1 | contig 19715 bp, 16 predicted proteins | sample P32metaG_FD_120480 | JGI IMG/M metagenome (GOLD analysis project Ga0182024, IMG submission 120480) | Permafrost microbial communities from Stordalen Mire, Sweden - P3-2 metaG (Illumina Assembly) | ecosystem: Environmental > Terrestrial > Soil > Wetlands > Permafrost | place: Sweden: Stordalen... | reverse complement strand
GGTCAAAAACGGTGCGGGCGCCGGACGCGTTGCCGGAACCGTGATCGCTCGCACCGAGCGCCGCACCAAGAACGGCTCCAAGATGGGCATCATCGGTCTGTCCGATCCGAGCGGCCATTACGAGGCGGTGCTGTTCGCGGAAGGCTTGGCGCAATATCGCGACCTCCTCGAACCGGGGACCGCGGTGCTGCTTTTCCTCACCGCGGAGGTGCAGGGCGACGAAGTGCGCGCCCGCATCCAATCGGCCGAGCCGCTCGACCAGGCGGCGGCCAAAATGCAGAAAGGCTTGCGGGTTTTCCTGCGTGACGATGCGCCCATCGAAGGCGTGGCGCGGCGGCTTGAGCCGATCAAGTTCGCCGCCGGCCGCAACGGCGCGGAACCCGGCGACGGCGAAGTGAGCATGGTTTTGATCCTCGGCAACGGCAACGAGGTCGAGGTGAAGCTGCCCGGCCGCTTTAAGGTCTCGCCGCAAATCGCCGGCGCCATCAAGGCGGTGTCGGGCGTGGTGACGGTCGAGGCGCTCTGACGCCGTTCCCGGACTGCTCCGCCGTTTTGCTCCTCGCAATGACGGCGGTTCGCACTACATCTCCTCTCGCCATCCGAAGCGCGGCGCGCTAAAGAACCGCCCCTTCGTCCACCAGCCATTCAACCCCCCGGCGCCCGCGATATGCTTCGGATCGAGAATCTCGTCTTTGACGCTTGGGGTCGGCGATTTTTCGATTCCGCGAGCGTTGCGCTGCCGACCGGGGCCAAGGTCGGGCTGATCGGGCGCAACGGCGTGGGGAAATCGACGCTCTTCAGGTTGATCCTCGGCGATCTCGTTCCGCTCAGCGGCGAGATCCTGTTGCCGAAGGCCGCCCGGATCGGATCGGTCGATCAGGAACATCCGGCCACGCCGACGAGTCTTTTGGATACGATTCTGGCTGCCGATGTTCAGCGCGAAGCGCTCAATGCCGAGTTGGAGATCGCCGAACCCGAACATCTCGCGGAAATCTATCAGCGGCTGAATGCGATCGATGCGGATCGCGCGCCGGCGCGCGCGGCCGAAATCCTCAGCGGGCTCGGTTTCAGCAACGCCGATCTCGCTCGACCGATGGCGGAGTTTTCCGGCGGCTGGCGCATGCGCGTGGCGCTTGCGGCGGCTCTGTTCGCGCAGCCCGATTTGCTGCTCCTCGACGAGCCCACCAACTACCTCGACCTCGAAGGTGCGCTGTGGCTCGAAGCACGACTCAAGAAATACCCGCACACCGCCCTGATCGTCAGCCACGACCGCGAGCTTCTGAATAATTCGGTCGATGCCATTCTGCACCTGAGCGCGGGCAAGCTGGAGCTTTACACCGGCGGCTACAACGATTTTGAAACCCGCCGCGCCGAGAAGACGCGGCTGCAAAGCGCGACGCGGGCCAAGCAGGAAGCCGAGCGCGCGCATCTGCAAAAATTCATCGATCGGTTCAGGGCCAAGGCCAGCAAGGCGGCCCAGGCGCAGTCGCGCGTCAAACGCCTGGCCAAGCTGGAACCGATTGCGGAGGTGGTCGAGGAGCGCGTCGCGCCTTTCACGCTGCCGTCGCCGGCGCGCCCGCTCGCGCCGCCTTTGATTCAGCTTGAAGCCGCGGCGGTCGGCTACAACGGCACTCCCATTTTGCGCAATCTCAACCTGCGGCTCGACGTCGACGACCGGATCGGGCTCCTCGGCGTGAATGGCGCTGGCAAATCGACATTTGCCAAAATGATCGCCGGCGCACTGCCGCTCCAAGCGGGTCAAATGAAACGCGAGCAGCGCATCAGGGTCGGCTGGTTTCATCAGCATCAGATCGAAGCGCTCGACCCGGACGATTCGCCTTTAGACATTATGCGGCGCGAGCGGCCGGACGACAGCGAATCCGCGCGCCGCTCGAGACTGGCGCAGTTCGGACTGTCGTTCGACAAGCAGGAAACCACCGTCGCCAATCTTTCCGGCGGCGAGCGTGCGCGGTTGTTGCTGAATCTCGTCGCGATGGCGGCGCCGCATCTGTTGATCCTCGACGAACCGACCAACCATCTCGATATCGACAGCCGCCGCGCGCTCCTCGATGCGCTCAACGACTACGAGGGCGCCGTCATTCTCGTTACCCACGACCGTTCCTTGATCGAGCTGGTGGCCGACCGGCTCTGGCTGACGGCCGATGGCAGCATCAAGCCATTTGCGGGCGATATGGACGACTATGCCCGCGTCGTTCTTGACCGCGCCAAAGCGGGGATTGCGTCACCCTCGCAGCAAACGGCGGATTTGGCCGAACCCGGCGCCGCGTTGGCAGAGCAGGACAGCGCCGCCGCGCGTCTCGCGGCACGGAAAGCCTCAAAAAAACGCCGGCGCCGGGGTTACTGAATGGCGGCCTAATCGCCGACCCGTCCCGTCCAAACGTTCAAGTTGCGTCGCCGGGGGATATCCCTATATAAGGCGCCCAATCTCACACGCGGACCTTGGCCCTCAAAAGCCGTCCGGTGCCTCGCCCCCTCTCTACCCTCCCCCGCAAACGGGGGAGGGTAGAGAGGGGGTGGGCTCATCGGTTCGCGGCGGATCAACCGGAGAATTTATATGGCGCTGCCCGACTACAGCATGCGCCAGCTCTTGGAAGCTGGCGTGCATTTTGGCCATCAAGGCCACCGTTGGAATCCGAAGATGGCTGAGTACATCTTCGGCACCCGCAACAACATCCACATCATCGACCTGACGCAAACCGTGCCGATGCTGCATCGCGCATTGCAGGCGGTGAGCGACACCGTGGCGAACGGCGGACGCATCCTGTTCGTCGGCACCAAGCGGCAAGCGCAGGACGCGATCGCCGCAGCGGCCAAGAAGTCGGCGCAGTATTACGTCAATTCGCGCTGGCTCGGCGGTACGCTGACCAACTGGAAGACGGTCTCGAACTCGATCAAGCGGCTGCGGACGTTGGATGAGATGCTCTCTTCCAACGAGGCGCAGGGCTACACCAAGAAGGAGCGGCTGACGCTGCAGCGCGAGCGCGACAAGCTCGATCGCGCGCTCGGCGGGATCAAGGACATGGGCGGGCTTCCCGATCTCGTGTTCGTCATCGACACCAACAAGGAAGACATCGCGATCAAGGAAGCGCGTCGGCTCGGCATTCCGGTCGCCGCCATCGTCGATACCAATTGCGATCCGAACGGCATCACTTATGTCGTGCCGGGCAACGACGACGCCAGCCGCGCCATCACGCTCTACTGCGATCTCATCGCCAGGTCCGTGATCGACGGTATTTCGCGGGGGCAGGGCGACCGCATCGACGTCGGTGCTTTGGCCGAGCCGCAGGTGGTCGAGGAATTGCCGGCGGAAACCGACAAGCTCGGCTTCGCGGCGCTTTCCGGGCCGCGCGGAGTCGCCGACGATCTCAAGAAGTTTCCCGGCGCGTCGCCGGCCATCGAAAAGCAGCTCAACGACCTCGGCATTTTTCACGTCTGGCAGATCGCCGAACTCTCGCCGGTTGCCGCGCATAACATCGGCGAAGAGGTTGGGCTTCCGGGCCGGGTCGAGGGCTGGATCGCCCGGGCGAAGGAACAGGTGGCCACCGAGGCCGAGTGACGGCTTCGCGAGGCGGTCGTTCCGGAATCAACGACGGAACGTGAATTCTCTAGTCCGAGTGATTATTTCCTGGTGCGATGGCTATGGATTCCGGGCCGGCGTACGACGCGCCCCGGAATGACCACTGGTGCGACAAGGATCAATTAAAATGGCGAACATCACCGCGAGCATGGTGAAAGAGCTCCGCGACAAGACCGGGGCCGGCATGATGGATTGCAAAGCCGCCCTCGGCGAGACCGGCGGCGATCTTGAGGGTGCGGTCGACTGGCTGCGCAAGAAGGGCTTGGCAAAAGCCGCGAAGAAGGCGGGCCGGGTCGCGGCCGAGGGCTTGATCGGCATCGCGCTCGCCGTGACCAAGGGCATTGTCGTCGAGGTGAATTCGGAAACCGATTTCGTCGCGCGCAACGACCTGTTCCAGGGCCTGGTGAAGATGATCGCGGACGTCGCGCTCGGCACCGGGCCGGCGGTCGATAAAATTCTCGCCGCGCCGGTTGGCGACCGCACCGTCGCCGATGCGATCACCGAAACCATCGCCAAGGTCGGCGAGAACATGACGCTGCGCCGCGCCGCCGCGTTGTCGGTGGGGAAAGGCGTCGTGGCAAGCTACGTGCACAATTCCGTCACCGACGGCCTTGGCAAAATCGGCGTGATGGTCGCGCTCGAATCCGCCGGCGACACCGATGAGCTCAAGTCCTTCGGCCGCATGGTGGCGATGCACGTCGCTTCGGCCAATCCGCAGGCGGTCGATTCTTCCGGGCTCGATGCCACGACGGTCGAGCGCGAGAAGAACGTGCTTGCGGAAAAGTTCAAGGCGCAGGGCAAACCGGCGAACGTTATCGAGAAGATCGTCGAGTCGGGGCTCAAGACCTTTTACAAGGAGGTCTGCCTGCTCGATCAAGGCTTCATCTTCGACGATAAAAAGAGCGTGGCCCAGGCGCTGAAGGAGACCGAGGCAAAGGCCGGCGCGCCGATCAAGATCGCCGGCTTTGTGCGCTATGCACTCGGCGAAGGCATCGACCGGCCCGAGGGCGATTTCGGCGGAGAAGTTGCCGCTCTCGCAGGCGCGCACTAGAGCATGATGCCGAAAAGTGGAAGCCGGTTTTCGGAAAAATCATGCTCCACCGGGGTTGAGGGCCATACGACGCGCCGCGCCCTGTTGTTTCGCGTGCGAATGCGATAGCCGTATGGCCGGATCGCCGGGAGCGGTGGCGAGGGGCGGAACGTTACGATGGCGAGCTCCAACTACCGACGGGTGATCATCAAGCTCTCCGGAGAGGCCCTGAGCGGGCCCGAAAAATTCGGCATCCATCAGCCCAGCATCGACGGCTTTGCCGCCGATCTCGTCGCCGCCCACAAGATGGGCGTGGAGCTCGGCGTCGTCGTCGGCGGCGGCAATATCCTTCGCGGGGCGCAGATTTCTGAGGATGGGTTGTCGCGGCCCACCGCCGACTCGATGGGGATGCTGGCGACGGTCATGAATGCCCTGGTCCTGGAAACCGCCATCGAGCGTGCCGGCGTCAGCGCCCGCACCATGTCGGCGCTCGCCATGCCGCAAGTCTGCGAGACCTACGAGCGCCAGCGCGCATTGCGGCATCTGGAGGACAACCGCATCATCGTTTTCGCCGGCGGCACCGGCAACCCGTATTTCACGACCGATACCACAGCCGTCCTGCGCGCCGCCGAGATGGGGTGCGATGCCGTTTTCAAGGCGACCGATGTCGACGGCGTCTATACCGCCGATCCCAAGCGCGATCCGCAGGCGAAGCGGTATGACCGCCTCGATCATCAGGAGGCGCTCGACCGCAACTTGAAAATCATGGATGCGACGGCGTTCGCGCTTGCCCGGGAGAACCGTATGCCTATCATCGTCTTTTCGATCCGGGAGCAAGGTGCGATCGAGACCGTTTTGCGCGGGAAGGGTCACTTCACGACGGTCGGCTGACGGTTTGCGTAAGCGGCGAAAGCGACCGCTCGGATCGCGGAGAGCACCATGGCAACAACGACATTCGATATGAATGACCTCAAGCGCCGCATGCAGGGGGCGATCGCCTCGCTCAAGCAGGAGCTTGGCGGTCTGCGCACGGGACGCGCGTCGTCGGCGCTGCTTGAACATGTCCAGGTCGAAGCCTATGGCAATCACATGCCGCTCAATCAGCTGGCCACAATCAGCGTTCCGGAGCCGCGGCTGCTCAATGTCCAGGTCTGGGACAGATCGATGATCCATCCGGTCGAGAAAGCCATTTCCAGCGCCAATCTCGGATTGACTCCCGCGACCGAGGGGCAGCTGATCAAGCTGCGCATCCCGGAGCTTAACGAGGAGCGGCGGCGCGAGCTCGTAAAGGTCGCGCACAAATACGCGGAGGCCGCGCGCATCGCAGTCCGCCACGTGCGCCGCGACGGCCTCGACCTTCTCAAGAAGCTGGAGAAGGACCACAAGATCAGCGAGGACGACCACGATCGGCAATCCGGCGAGGTTCAGAAGGCGACCGACGCGACGATCGCGGATGTCGACAGGCTGCTCGCCGGCAAGGAAAAGGAGATCATGACAGTTTGAGCGACGCGGCAAGATCGAGAAGCGACGCGGCGGAGCCAGTCCCGCAAGGGGGCGACTCTTTCGAGGTGCCCCGGCACGTTGCCATCATCATGGATGGCAATGGACGCTGGGCGGCTGCGCGCGGCCTGCCGCGAGTCGAAGGCCACCGCCGGGGCGTGGAGGCTTTGCGTCGCGCCGTGCGCGCCGCAGCCGATCTGGGCATTTCCGTACTGACTATTTTCTCCTTCAGCTCCGAAAACTGGGCGCGTCCGCCTTCGGAAATTCGCGACCTGATGAGCTTGTTGCGCCGCTTCATCCGCAAGGACCTTGCGGATCTGCACAAGAGCAATGTGCGTGTGCGCATCATCGGCGAGCGCGAGGACCTGGATCGGGACATCTGCCTCCTGTTGCAAGAGGCGGAAGATTTGACGCGCGGCAACGACGGTCTCACGCTGGTCGTGGCTTTCAATTACGGCGCTCGTCAGGAAATCGCGAGCGCCGCGCGTCGCTTGGCGATCGAGGTGGCGGAGGGGCGGCTATCGGCCGACGAGGTGACGCCGGAGCGCCTCGCGGGCTATTTCCATGCTCCCGACATTCCCGATCCCGACGTCATCATCCGCACCAGCGGCGAGCAGCGGCTCTCCAACTTCTTGCTGTGGCAGGCGGCCTATAGCGAACTGGTATTCGTGCCGATCAATTGGCCCGATTTCGATCGCGCCACGCTGGAAGGCGCGATCGCGGAGTACCGGCGCCGCGAACGCCGCTTCGGTGGATTGGTCGCCAATACCGGATCGTGACCGCGCCCGACCATCCCGATGGCCGCAGCGGACGCGGAGCCGGCACGAATAATCTGACGCTGCGCGTCGCATCTGCGGCGGTGCTCGCTCCGGTTGTGCTGGCGAGTACTTACGTTGGCGGCTGGATCTTTCTCGCCCTGTGCGCTCTCGCAGCGGGCGGCATTCTTTGGGAATGGACATCGCTCGCGGCCCACCGCGCCGACCTGCGCGTTCTGCTGCCTGGCTTGGCGGCGCTTCTGGCGGGGGCGGTGCTTGTCGGACTTGACCTGCCCGAAAGCGCTTGGGGCATGATCGCGCTCGGGGCGGTGCTTGCGGGGCTTGTTACGGTTACTTGGCCGGGCGGCCAAGGGGCTCCCATCTCCGCCGGTTTGGCCGGGGGCGGGGTAATCTACGCCGGAGCGGCCTTTCTCGGCCCCGCATTGTTGCGCCGTGACCCAGAATGGGGTCTTACGGCACTTTTATTTCTGTTCGCAATTGTCTGGATTACTGATATTTTTGCCTTCTGTTGCGGTCGCGCGATGGGCGGCCCGCTGTTGTGGCCCAGTGTCAGTCCGAAGAAGACCTGGTCGGGCGCGATTGGGGGACTGGCTGGGGGGGTTGCCGCCGGCGTCGCGGTCGCTTATGCGAGCGGAATCGGCAAGCTGGGGATTGTAGGCGTGATGGCGTTTGTGTTGTCAGTCCTGGCGCAAGCCGGCGACTTGTTCGAGTCCGCGGTAAAACGGCGCTTTGGCGCGAAGGACTCAAGCCAACTCATCCCCGGTCATGGGGGATTGATGGATCGTCTCGACGGCTTCTTGATCGCCGCCTTTGCCGCCCTCCTCATCGGGATTCTTCGTCAGGGAATGACTGCGCCGGCTCGCGGCTTGCTGGTATGGTAAGCCCATGAAGCAAAAGCTACCTTTGGCGGGAGCGGATTTGGCGCCCGTGCCGCGGACTGTGACGCTGCTTGGCGCCACCGGTTCGATCGGGTCAAGCACCGTCGATCTGCTGCGACAGGAGGCTGCTCGCTACCGTGTTGAGGCTGTGACCGCGCACCGCAACGCGGCGGCACTGGCGCGGCTCGCTCGCGAGCTCGGCGCCCGATTTGCGGCCGTAGCTGACCCCGATGCTTACGCCGCACTCAAAGCTGAACTTTCCGGGTCCGGCATCGAGGCGGCCGCCGGCGCCGCCGCCGTCGTCGAGGCGGCGCAGCGTCCCGCCGATTGGGTCATGGCCGCGATTACCGGTGCGACTAGCCTGAAGCCGACTCTCGCTGCCGCCGAACGCGGCGCCACGGTCGCGCTCGCCAATAAGGAGTGTCTCGTCTGCGCCGGAGCTCTGTTTATGCGCCGCGCCGCCGCCGCCGGCGCCAGGGTCCTGCCGGTCGATTCCGAGCACAATGCGATTTTCCAGGCGTTGGGGGCCGGCCGCCGCGAGGATGTGCGCCGCATTGTGTTGACCGCTTCAGGCGGGCCGTTTCGCACCTGGTCGCACGAGGCGATCCGTAATGTGACGGTAGAACAGGCGCTCAAGCATCCGACCTGGACCATGGGACCGAAGGTCACGATCGATTCGGCGACGCTGATGAACAAGGGCCTCGAACTCATCGAGGCCCATCATCTGTTCGCACTGGACGCTGATGCACTCGACGTGGTTGTCCACCCGCAATCCGTCGTTCATGGGCTGGTTGAATTCCGCGACGGTTCAGTGGTCGCCCAGCTCGGATCGCCGGACATGCGCATCCCGATTGCCCATTGCCTGGCTTGGCCGGTGCGTATGGGCACTCCCGCGGCGCGGCTCGACCTCGCGCGGCTGGCCACGCTGACATTCGAGGAGCCCGATCTAAAGCGCTTTCCGGCGCTGGCGCTTGCGCGCCGGGCGCTGGCCGCCGGCGGCGCCGCCCCGACGGTCCTTAACGCGGCAAACGAGATCGCCGTGCGCGAATTCATCGAACGACGTCTGAGTTTCAGCGGTATTCCCGCCTTGGTCGAGGCGACCCTCGACGCGGCGGAACGGCGCGGCGCGATGGCGGAGCCACAATCGGTAGAGGACGCTCTTGCCATTGACCATAACGCAAGAAGGTTAGCGACCGACCTCTTGCCCGAAATTGCCGCAATGGCATCCTAGCGTTAGCATTCGGGTCGGGACCAGCAGGGTGGGGTAAGGGCGTCATGGGGACCAATCTTTTGGCGCACTTGCACGCGTTCGGCGGCGGCGTTGTCGGGTATCTCGTTCCCTTTTTGTTCGTCCTCAGCCTCGTCGTGTTCTTTCACGAGCTGGGCCATTTCCTGATCGCGCGCTGGTGTGGGGTGCGGATTCTGGTGTTCTCCATCGGCTTTGGGCCGGAAATCGTCGGCTTCAATGACCGCTACGGGACGCGTTGGAAAATCTCAGCAATCCCCCTCGGCGGCTTCGTGAAGTTTTTCGGCGACGACAACGCGGCGAGCGTGCCGGACACTTCTCGCATCGCGAGCATGGACGCCGGCGACCGCGCCCAAAGCTTCGCATGTCAGCCTGTGTTCAAGCGCGCGGCCATTGTCGTGGCTGGGCCATTGGCGAATTTTCTCCTGGCGATCGTGATCTTTGCCGGAGTGTTCATGCTCTATGGCAAACAGACCATGAGCGCGCGCGTCGATTCGGTAGTGCCGGGCAGCGCGGCGGCCGAAGCCGGTTTCCAACCCGGCGATCTCGTCGTCGCCATCAATGGTCACACCATCGACGATTTCGCTCACATGCAGCGGATCGTCAGCGAGAGCGGTGGTGAAAGCCTGGAAATTACTGTTCAGCGCGTGGGCACTACGCTGGCGCTAAAGGCAATTCCGGTTCTGGAAGAGAAGAAGGATGCTTTCGGCAACGTCCGCCGCACCGGGATTCTCGGCATTCAGCGGTCGCCCGCGGCGGAGGATTTGAAATTTCGCCCGATCGCTCCGCCGCAGGCGATTTGGATGGGCGTCCAGGAAACCTGGTCCGTGATCGACCGGACGCTGGGCTATATCGGCGGCGTCATCGCCGGACGCGAAGCGGCCAATCAGCTCGGCGGGCCGATCCGCATCGCGCAGATGTCGGGGCAGGTGGCGAGTTTCGGCTTTGTTCCGCTGATCCAGCTAGCCGCCGTGCTCTCGGTATCGATTGGGCTCCTCAATCTGTTTCCGATCCCGCTTCTCGATGGCGGTCACCTTTTGTTCTACCTGATTGAGGGCATTCGCGGGCGTCCGCTGTCGGAACGGACCCAGGAAGTGGGTTTCCGGATCGGCCTCGCGATCGTGCTGATGTTGATGATATTTGCAACTTTCAATGACATCGTTCATCTGACCACGTCGTAGAGCGATGGCCGCAGGGGACCGGCCGTGAGTGGGAAATAGGGCGGGACTGGGCGCCAAAGGAGAACGGAGAGAATTTGTCACTGAATTGAGACGTAGGCTGACGAGACTGCGAGTAACCCGCCACTGGGGGCGGCCACGAGGGGAATAAGGGCGCTTAGCGCATGAACATGTGTGTGCGGGTAAACCGAGGGCTTGTCGTGGCCGGCTTGCTCCTCGGCATGGTATTATTTGGGGTTGGCTCTGGGGCGACATTCGCCGCGCCGGCTGAAACTGGCGCGGCCGCAACGTCGATCGTGGTCGAAGGTAACCGCCGCGTCGAAGCTGACACGATCCGCTCGTACTTCAAGGTCGCGCCGGGCGAACATCTCGACGCCGGCAAGATCGACGCCGCCCTGAAGGCGCTTTACGCCTCCGGCCTGTTCCAGGATATCCGCATTTCCCAATCCGGCGGGCGGCTCGTTGTGACCGTGGTGGAAGCCCCGGTCATCGATCGGCTTAGCTTCGAGGGGAACAACAAGATCAAAGACGAGCAGCTGCAGCAAGAAATCCAATCGAAGTCGCGCGGTACACTGGCGCGCGCGATGGTGCAGGCCGACGTTCAGCGCATCATCGAGGTTTATCATCGCAACGGGCGCTTCGACGTTACGGTGGTGCCGAAAATCATCCAACGGCCGAACAATCGCGTCGATCTGGTTTTCGAAATCAAGGAAGGCGAGAAGACCGGCGTCAAAACCATTATCTTCGCGGGCAACCACGCCTATACGGATTATCGGCTCAAGGAGGTGATCAAGACCTCCGCATCGAACCTCTTGAGCTTTCTCCAGACGACGGACGTCTACGACCCTGACCGCATAGAAGCCGACCGCGATCTGATCCGGCGTTTCTACCTGAGCCACGGCTATGCCGACGTACAGGTTATTTCCGCGACCGGCGAATACGACCCGGCGCAAAAGGGCTTCATCATCACCTTCACGATTGAGGAAGGGGCGCTCTACCGCTTCGGCACGATCGACATTCAGTCCAACATCCGCGCCGTCGATCCGCAGTCGCTACGCGTGGCTCTGCGGATGCGGCGGGGCGACGTCTATAACGGCGACGCGGTCGAAAAAACCGTCGAGGACGTGACCGTTGAAATCACCAAGCACGGCTATCCGTTCGCCACGGTGCGGCCGCGCGGCGACCGCAACGCGCAGGATCGCACCGTCAGCGTCGTATTCGCCGTGGATGAAGGCGTGCGCGCCTATATCGAGCGCATCAATATCCGCGGCAATACCCGCACCCGCGACTATGTGGTCCGGCGCGAATTCGACATTTCCGAAGGCGATCCCTACAACCGCGCCCTGATTGATCGCGCCGAGAGGCGGATCAAGAACCTCAACTTCTTCAAAACGGTGAAGATCACCAATGAGCCCGGCTCGGCGCCCGACCGGGTGGTGATCAACGTCGACGTCGAGGAGCAATCGACCGGCGACTTCTCGGTCATGGGCGGCTACTCGACCGCTGACGGCTTCATGGCACAAGTGTCGATTTCCGAACGCAACCTCCTGGGAACCGGCCGCTTCGCCAAGGCTTCGGCCACTGTCGGCCAATACATTCGCGGCGTCGAGCTTAATTTCGTCGAGCCTTATCTTCTCGACCAGCGCTTATCCGGAGGCATCGATTTGTTTGCTCGAGAGACGCTGGCGAGCCCGTATCTCTCGTATGGAACCACGACATACGGCACCAACCTGAAAATGGGCGTGCCGCTGCGCGAAGACCTTACCCTGCAACTGCGGTATTCGATCTATTCGAACCAGATCACGCTGGTTTCGGAACTAAACGACTGCAACAACATCAGCCCGAATGGCCCGGGCGGCTCTATTTACCCGACGCCCAACGCCCTCATCGCCGCGGGGGCTGCGGGTCCGGCTATCCTTGCCGGGGCCTATCCGGGTTACTCGGCGGCTCTTGCGGGCGGCATCCAGTCTAACTGTCTGTTTCAAAACGGCTCGCCGCTATTTGAGGCGTCGCTGCCGGTCCGGGCGGAGCTTGCGCAGGGGGCATACCTGACGTCGCTGGCCGGATACGGATTGACCTACAACACGCTCGACAACAACAAGCGTCCGACCAACGGTCTGCTCGTCAGCTTAGGACAGGACGTCGCCGGTCTTGGCGGCGAATCGCATTACGTGCGGACGGTCGTGGACTTCCGCGGCTATTACGAAGTCGTTTCCGATCTCGTCAGCGTATTGCATCTACAGGGCGGCGATATGATCGGCCTAAGCGACGGTGGCTACGTCCGCATGCTCGACGACTTCAAGATGGGGCCCAATCTTGTCCGCGGCTTTGAGCCGGCCGGCATCGGGCCGCGCGACACCACGTTGGGAACGGCAAACGATGCGCTCGGCGGCACGATGTATTGGGGCGCCAGCCTTGAGGTGCAATATCCGTTCTATTTCCTGCCCAAGGATTCCGGCTTCCGCGGCGCTGTCTTCGTCGATTCCGGTTCGGAGTGGAACTACAAGGCAGAAACCTCGTACGCGGCCACCGGAGAAGTCAACGGCCTGATCACGACGTCGACCGGCGTCTCCTATATTTGCGGCAATTGCGCGATGCAATACGCCGACTCGGCGACACCGCGCGTGTCGGTCGGCGCCAGCCTGATCTGGGACTCGCCGTTCGGTCCGCTGCGTTTCGATTTGGCCTATCCGATTTTGAAACAGCCGTATGACCGCCCGCAGATTTTCCAATTCGGCGGCGGAACGCGGTTCTGATCGCGCCTTGCGACTCTTGTCGAGGCCGGGCGTATGCCGGATTTTTTCCCAAGCAACCTTGAGCTGACGATCGGCGAGATCGTCACGCTCACGGGCGCCAAGCCGCGGGACGGCGTTCCGCTCGAGCGGCGTATCGGCAACATTGCGCCGCTTGATACGGCGCGCGCTTCCGACATTACTTTTCTCGACAACGCAAAATATCGCGACGCTTTGAACGTCACCCGCGCCGGAGCGTGCCTGCTGTCGCCGCGCTTTGAGGCCGCGGCGCCGGCCGGACTTGCGGTGCTGGTCGCGGCGGAGCCGTACCGGGCATTCGTTGCCGTCGCCCGCGCGCTGTTTCCTTCGGCGCTGCGGCCATCATCGCTATTCGGTGCGAGCGGGCGCGCAGCGGCTGCGCAAGTGCATTCCTCGGCGCGGATCGAGGCGGGTGTGACCATCGATCCGCTCGCGGTGGTCGGCCCCGGCGCCGAGATCGGGGCGGGCACCCTGATCGCGGCCGGTGCGGTGATCGGCCCGGGCGTCGCGATCGGACGCGACTGCGCCATCGGCGCTGGCGCCACCGTGACTCATGCGTTGATCGGCGATCGCGTCATCATCCATCCCGGCGTTCGCATTGGCCAGGATGGATTCGGATTTCTTCCGTCGCCCAAAGGCCATCAGAGAATTCCGCAGACCCGCCGGGTCATCATTCAGGACGACGTCGAGATCGGCGCCAATGCCACGATCGATCGCGGCTCGACCCGGGACACCGTGATCGGGGAGGGGACCAAGATCGACAATCTCGTACAAATCGCGCACAACGTCAGCATCGGACGACACTGTTTGATCGCCGGACAAACCGGCATATCCGGTAGCGCCGAGGTAGGAGATTTCGTCATGATGGGGGGCCAGGTAGGCCTCGCCGACCACGTTACCGTCGGCGCCGGCGCCATGCTGGGTGCGCAAAGTGGTTATATGTCAGACGTGCCCGCCGGCGGACGCTGGATCGGCTCTCCGGCCCAACCGGTGCGCGACTTCATGAAAGGCGTTGCCGTCTTGCGCCGGCTCGTACGCCGAGCGGGCAAGACTGAAGGGGAGGGGGAATGACAGGCCAAACCCTGGGCGTCGCCGACATTCACGAAATACTGCGACTGTTGCCGCAGCGCTACCCCTTCCTTTTGGTCGACCGCGTCACCGACATACGCGGTGACGAGCACGGCATTGGCATCAAGAATATTACGATGAATGAGCCGCAATTTGTTGGACACTTTCCGGGAAACCCCGTCATGCCCGGGGTGCTGATAATCGAGGGCATGGCGCAGACGGCTTGTGTGCTTTGTCTGCGGATGATGGAGTCCCGCGAGAAGCGCCGACTGATGTTTTTCACGACGATCGATAAAGCTAAGTTCCGCAAGCCCGCGCTGCCCGGCGACACGCTCGAATATCACGTCGACAAGGTCGCACACCGCCGCAACATGTGGTGGTATCAGGGGGAGGCCAAGGTTGGCGATGTGGTCGTCGCCGAGGCTGTGCTCGGCGCGTTCATGACCGAGGACTAAATGGCGGCGATCGATCCGACCGCGCGCGTTGCCGACGGCGCGCGCATTGGTGAGGGCGTCGAGATCGGGCCTTATTGTCTGGTCGGTCCCCAAGTCGAGCTCAAGGACGGCGTGCGTCTGATCGCCCACGTCAGCGTCAGCGGCGTTACCACGATCGGCGAAGGCACCGTCGTCTATCCGTTCGCATCGCTCGGAACCCCGCCGCAATCGGTCCACTATCGCGGCGGTGCGACCCGGCTCGTCATCGGCGCGCGCTGCGATCTGCGCGAGGGCGTTACCATGAACACCGGGACAGAGGATGGCGGCGGAATAACCTCTGTCGGCGAACGCTGTCTCTTCATGGTCGGATGCCATATCGCGCACGATTGCCGGATCGGCGACGCCGTCACCTTTGCCAACCTTGTCACGCTCGGCGGACATGTCTCGATCGGCGATAACGCATTTCTGGGCGGCCTCGCGGCGGTTCACCAACACGGTCGGCTCGGGGAAGGCGTCATGGTCGGAGGAATGTCCCCTGTCCGCGCCGATATTATTCCTTTCGCGCTTGCTCGTGGCGAGCATCTGATTGGACTAAATATCGTTGGCTTGCGGCGGCGCGGCGTGACGCGCGCCAAGCTGCACCGGCTGCGCGGCGCCTATCGCGCGCTGTTTGCTGGCGAAGGCGCGTTCGCCGACAGGATCGACACGGTCACCGGCGAATTCGCCGATGAACCGATGGTCGAAAAAATCATCGCGTTCATCCGCGCCGGCAGGAAGCGGCCCTTGATGCGGCCGCGTGCACGGCGCGCCGGAGACAAGCACGGCGACGATGCAGCCTGATAAACAATTCCTTGCGAGCCAGCGCGCGGCGGACGCGGCGTCCGCAGGTGCCTCGATCGCGATCATTTGTGGCGGCGGCAGTTTTCCGGGTGCGGTCGCCGATGCCATTGTACGTCGAGGTCGGCGTCCTGTGATGCTCGCCATCAGGGGCTGGGCGGACCCCAAGGTGGTCGCGCGTTATGCGCATCACTGGGTTGCACTCGGGCAGGCCGGCCGGGTGCTTCGCCTCGCCCGTGCCGAGCATTGCCGCGAGGCGGTGTTCATCGGCACGGTGCTGCGGCCGCCGCTCACGCGGATCCGCCTTGACTGGCAGATGATCCGGATGATGCCGCGCGTGGTTGGCTTCTTTCGCGGCGGCGACGATCGGCTTCTGTCCGGCGTGGCGAGCTCGTTCGAGGACAGCGGCTTGCGGATCATCGGCGTCAAGGACGTTGCGCCGGAAATCGTCGTGCCCGAAGGCGTGTTGGCCCGTTATGAGCCTTCACCGCGCGATCGCGCCGATGTTGCGCGCGCGCTTAAGGTGATCGCAGCGCTCGGACCGTTCGACGTCGGCCAAGCCGTGGTCGTCGCCGACGATCACGTGCTGGCTGTCGAAGCGGCGGAAGGTACCGACAATCTGCTGGCTCGCATTGCCGAATTGCGGGTGCAGGGCCGGGTGACGACGGCCGTCGGCGTCGGCGTTCTCGTCAAGGCGCCCAAGCCCGGTCAGGATCAGCGCTTCGACCTGCCGGCGATCGGTTCGCGAACAATCGAGAACGTTGCGCGCGCCGGCCTTGCCGGCCTCGCCGTCGCCGCCGGCAACACGATTGTTGCCGAACCGGCGCAGGTGATCGCGGCCGCAGACCGTGAAAAGATTTTTGTCGTCGGCGTGCGAGAGGCTTCGACCGGATGAACGACGCGACCCCGTCGCGACCGCTGTCGATCCATCTCGTCGCCGCAGAAGAATCCGGCGACGCTCTTGGGGCGGCGTTAGTGCGTGCGCTCGCTGCGCGCGCTGGCGGCGCGGTCAAGCTCGCCGGCGTTGGCGGGCGAGCCATGGCTGCGGCAGGAATTCTCAGCCCTTTTCCGATCGACGATCTCGCGATCGTCGGCCTCACCGCGATCCCGCGTCGGTTGCCGATGATCTTGCGGCGTATCCGCGAGACGGCGGATGCGATCATCGCCGCGGCCCCGGACGTGCTGGTTATTATCGATAGCCCGGATTTTACACACAGGGTGGCGCGCCGTGTTCGGCGGCTCGCGCCGTCGATTCCGATCCTCGACTACGTGTCGCCGTCTGTTTGGGCTTGGCGGCCGGGGCGCGCGCGCGCCATGCGGACTTATGTCGACTGCGTCCTTGCCATCCTGCCGTTCGAGCCTGCTGCGCATATTCGGCTGGGCGGTCCGCCTTGTTTCTATGTCGGGCACCCGCTGATCGAGCGCATCTCCGAGCTGCGCCCGAATGGCGATGAGGCGCTGCGCCGGAGCGCCGATCCGCCGCTCGTTCTGGTGTTGCCCGGCAGCCGGTCGAGCGAGATCCGCCGTTTGCTTTCGATTTTCGGTGCTGCGCTCGCTCGCGTGAGCGCCCGGATCGGACCGATGGAACTTGTGCTGCCGACGGTGCCTCATCTCGCCGCGGCGGTGCATGCGGGCGTTGCCGGCTGGCCCGTGGTGCCGCGCATTGTGGTCGAGCCTGCCGAGAAATGGGCCGCGTTCCGCAGCGCGCGCGCCGCGCTCGCAGCGTCCGGTACGGTGACGCTCGAGCTTGCCCTCGCCGGCGTCCCGACCGTCGCCGCATATCGGTTGACGCTGATCGAGGAGCTCATTGCCCGGCTCGCCGGCATTGGCCAACTCACCAGCGTGATCCTTGCCAACTTGGTCATCGGTGAAAACGTCGTCCCTGAATTCTTGCAGCGGGATTGTGTGCCGGAACGGATTGCGGATGCGCTCACGCTGCTGTTTTCTGACACTCCCGAGCGGCTGCGGCAGATCGACGCTTTTGCGCGGCTCGATCGGATCATGGCCCTGGAGGCGGCGCCGAGCGACAAAGCCGCCGCAATCGTCTTCGATGTCGCGCGCCGCGGCCGTTGCGATCCCGCCAGTGCCGCAAACGGCCAAAGTTAACCGCTTGTTGTCAGCGCCACGCTATCAATACCCTAACCATACTGTTAACCAGAGCCACGCGTGTTCCAGCCATTCCCACGGTTCACGGGCGCATGACGAAGAGAACCAAAAAGCACAAATCCTCGATCCACGCCGCGATCACCGGCGTGCACGGCTACGTGCCGCCCGATGTGCTCACCAATGCCGAGATTGCGCGGACGCTCGACACCAGCGACCAGTGGATCGTCGAGCGCACCGGAATCAAGGAACGGCGTATTCTCAAAGGCAAGGGTCTCGGCACCTCGCATATGGGCGCCGAGGCCGTGCGGGGCCTTCTGAAGAAGACCGGCACCGCTCCGGGCGAGATCGATCTTCTGATCTGCGCCACGACGACGCCTGATTTTGTGTTTCCTTCGACCGCCAATGTTATTTGCGACATGGCGGATATTCGCAACATCGGCAGCTTCGATGTTCAGGCCGCATGCTCCGGCTTCGTCTACGCGCTCACCATCGCCGCGCAGTTCATCGAGCTGGGAACGTATCGCAAGATCGTAGTGGTCGGCGCCGACAAGATGTCGGCGATCATCGACTATACCGACCGCGCGACCTGCGTCCTGTTCGGCGATGGCGCTGGCGCCGTGCTCGTCGAGCCGAACCGGAAATACGGCATCATCGACACGATGATCTCGTCCGATGGCGCCGGGGCAATACACTTGCACCAAAAGGCCGGCGGCAGCCGCATGCCGCCGACGGCGGAAACCGTCGCCAAGCGCCTGCACTACGTCCATCAGGAGGGCGCTCAAGTTTACAAACATGCGGTCGCGCGCATGGCCGAGGTGGCGACTGAATTGATGCGGCGCAATCGCCTGACGAAAGACACGGTCGATTGGCTGGTGCCGCATCAAGCCAACATGCGCATCATCGAAGCGACCGCCGAACGCATGAAGATTCCGCCCGAGCGCGTCATGGTGACGATCGACAAATACGGCAACACCACTGCGGGAACGATCCCGCTTTGCCTGTGGGATTACGAGAAGAAGCTCAAGGCCGGCGACCGTCTCATACTGGCAGCCTTCGGCGGCGGCTTTACCTGGGGCGGTATCTACATGACCTGGGCCTACGACGCGCGCTCGCCTCGAAGTGAAGGCAGAGCGGGCGAGGTAGCCCGCCCAAAGGGCGCTGGACGGGGCCTGGCCGGGAGGCTTGCTAATATGTTGAAAGCGCCCTTTGCCCTGCTTGTCCCTTTCCCTGCTCCTTCGCTGCGCAGGGGAGGATAGCCCCGCTGAACCGGCTATAGTGGCGTTCCCGGAGGAACGCCGATGCACGACATGACGGTCGTTGCCGAGCCGCAGCCAAAGCCGCTGGTCAGTCCCAGCCGCAATCCGCGCTATGTGGAACTGCATCGGCACTATCCCAGTATCGACTATCTGCGTCGCCGTGCGCGCCGTCACATTCCGCACTTCGCTTTCGAATATTCGGACGGTGGCTCGGGCAAGGACGACGCCGGGATCAGGCGCAATTGGACGGCGCTCGATGCCGTCGAGCTGGTGCCGCGCTATGGCGTCATGCCGACGTTGCCGCCATGCGATGTGGAGCTGTTCGGCCGCCGTTATGCCGCGCCGATTGGGGTAGCGCCGATGGGCGGCCCGGCGATCATTTGGCCCGGCGGCGACATCCATCTTGCTCGCGCCGCGCAACGCGCGCGTATCCCTTACACGCTGAGTACGGCCGGCGGCGCGACCATCGAACAGATTGCCGCGGTGGCGCCGGACGTTTTCTGGTTCCAGCTTTATCGGCTTGCCGCGAACCAACACGCGATCGGCCTCGATTTGGTGCGACGCGCCGAAGCCGCCGGTTGCCGCACGCTCGTGCTGACACTCGATGTGCCGGTGCGCACCACGCGCCCACGCGAAGTGGCAACCGGAATAGCGGGCGCCTTCAATGTAAACCTCGTCATCGTTTCGCAGATCGCGCGGGCACCGGGCTGGGCTATGGCGGTGTGGAAGTACGGTGTGCCGCGCTTCGCCAATCTTCGTTCCTATGTGGGCCCGAACGCGTCGCTTAACGAGGTCATCGCGTTCGGGCAGCGCGAGATGCGCGGCGCGTTCACCTGGGACGAAGTGCAAATGTACCGCGACCGGTGGAAGGGGACGCTGGTCGTCAAAGGCGTCCTGCATCCGCAGGATGCGGAAAAGGCGATGTCGCTCGGCGTCGACGGCCTCATCGTGTCCAATCACGGCGGGCGTCAGATCGAGGCGTTGCCGGCTTCGATCGACGCGCTGCCGGCTATCGTCCGTCAAGTCGGCAAGCGAGC
>Ga0182024_10009795_pt1 | contig 19717 bp, 15 predicted proteins | sample P32metaG_FD_120480 | JGI IMG/M metagenome (GOLD analysis project Ga0182024, IMG submission 120480) | Permafrost microbial communities from Stordalen Mire, Sweden - P3-2 metaG (Illumina Assembly) | ecosystem: Environmental > Terrestrial > Soil > Wetlands > Permafrost | place: Sweden: Stordalen... | reverse complement strand
ACGTATGTCTCGGGCACCAGGGCCACCGGCAGGCCGGCGTTACGCGCAGCGGCCGCCGTGACCTCGCCGACTGCGGCCACCTTCAGAGTTGCAATCTTGTCCAAAAAGCTGCTCCACGAAATGGAACGCACTGTGTTGGCGCTGGTCAGGATCAGCCAATCGTAGGTATCGAGAGAACGCAACGCGCGGTCGAGCGGCCCGAAATCGGCGGGAGGCTGAATCTCGAGCACCGGAACTTCCACCGGCTCGATGCCCAGCGCGCGCAGTCCCAAGCTTAGTTTCCCGGCCTGGTGCGCGGCACGCGTGACGAGGACTCGTTTCCCCTCTAGCACACGGCGGCCGGGAAGCGGCAGCGCCGTCATCAGGCCGCTCCCCCCGGCGCAGCGCAGCCGGCCGCGAGCAGCGGGCCCGCGCCGGCTTCCATCAGCATTGCGGCAATCTCGCGGCCGAGCGCGGCGGAATCGCTGTCTTCGCGCACGCTGCGACGATAAACGCGTACGGTTGCGCCGCTTTCAGGGTTGGCAACGATGGCAAAAACTTCATCGCGCGGCTTGGTTTCATTCGTACCATCCCACGCTTCAAACGGCACCTGCCGGCAATAGATCCCGATCGGCACCTGGCAACCGCCTCCCAGCGCAGCCAACGCCGCGCGCTCCACGCCGACGGCGAAGCGCGTGTCGGCGTGATCGAGAAAACTCACCGCATCGATCGTCGCTCGATCGTTTCTGCGCGTCTCGATGCCGAGGGCACCCTGCCCGGCAGCGGGACAAAATTGTTCCGGCGACAGGCGCTCGCGCACCCAATCGGTGCGGCCCAGGCGGTCGAGCCCGGCAGCGGCCAGTAGTATCGCCTCAACCTGCCCCTCGGCCAGCTTGCGCAGCCGCGTATCGACATTGCCTCTAAATTCCACCAAGTCGAGGTCGGGCCGGAGCGCCTTCAACTGCGCGCGGCGGCGCTGGCTGCTGGTGCCCACGCGCGCGCCCTGCGGCAGTGCCTCGAGATTGGCGTGCTTGACGGAAACGAATACATCGCGCGGATCGACGCGTACCGGCGTGGCCGCGAGCGTAAATGGCTCCGGCAGATCAGTGGGAAGGTCTTTGAGCGAATGCACGGCAAGATCAACGCGCCCCTCGGCCAGCGCTTCTTCAATTTCTTTGGTGAACATCCCCTTGGAGCCCACTTGCGCGAACGTCACTTCCTGCAGGCGGTCGCCGGTGGTTTTGATGATTTCGATTTCGACGTCGTGGCCCTCGACGCGCAGCAATCCGGCAATGTGATTGGCCTGCCAGAGTGCGAGCTGCGATCCGCGGCTCCCGATGCGCAGTTTCATCGGCGCGCCCTCTTGCCGCCTTCAAAAACTCTCAAGTTGAGAACGCGCTTGCTCTCGGGGTCCTCGGCACTGGGGCTCTCCGGTTCCGTCTTCGCAGACGGCTCACTCGCGGGTTGCGCCTCAGCCAGGGCAGCCGACGACACCGACCACTCGTCGCAGAGCGTCTCGAGCCGCGACTCGTCCCCGTCGCGCGCTGCCTGCTTGAGCGCCTGCATGGGCGGATGCAGAAATTTATTCACCAGCCCGCGCGTGAGGGCCTCGACGGCGGCCAACTGCTCGGCCGAAAGCGTGCCCAGCCGGCTGTGAATGCGCTCGATCTCCGCCACGCGAATTTCTTCGGCTTTCTTTTGCAATGCAACAATGGCCGGCGCGACATTGACCGTGCGCTGGCGCAGCTGGAAACGCTCCACCTCGGCGGCGATCAGCGTCTCCGCGTCCACCGCCTGGCGGCTGCGCTCTTCCATGTGCGACGCGGCCACCTGCTGCAAATCGTCGATATCGTAAACGAAGATGCCGTCGAGTTCGTTCATCTCCGGATCGACGTCGCGCGGCACCGCGATATCGATGAAGAACATGGGCCGGTTGCGCCGCTTCTGCAGGAAGGCCTGTCCGTGTTCGCGGCGGAAGATCGGATGCGGCGCGCCCGTGGAGCTGATGACGATGTCGGCGCGGCTGGCCGCTTCGTAGAGCTGATCGAAGGCGATGACCTGCGGCACCACTGCGCCGGAAAACTCCTCGGCCATGCGGCGCGCGCGCTCGGCAGTGCGATTGCTGACCAGGATGGCGCCCGCGCCCTGCTGCACGAGGTGCCGCGCGGCAATTTCGCTCATTTTTCCCGCGCCCACCAGAAAGACAGTGCGTCCTTCGAGCGAGCCAAAAATTTTACGCGCCATATCGACAGCCACGGATGCGATCGAAACCGAATTCGAGCCGATGCCGGTCTCGCTGCGCGCCCTTTTCGCCGCCGCAAATGCGCTCTGCAGCAGATGTTCCAATTGGCCCGAGACGGTTCCCGCGGCGCGCGCCACGGCGAAAGCTTCTTTTACCTGGCCAAGAATCTGCGGCTCGCCGACCACCATGGAGTCAAGGCTTGCGGCCATGCGGAATAGATGGCTGACTGCATCTTTGTCGTGATACTCGTACAGGTGCGGCGCAAGTATTGAGGCGTCGATGCCGAAGTAGCTCGACAGGAAACCGGCGACCGGTGCGTCGGGGCTCTCGACGACGGAGAGAAGTTCCACGCGATTGCAGGTGGAAACGATCATGCACTCGGCGACTCCCGGCGTCGCGGCCAGTGCGCGCGTCGTTTCTGCAAGATCATCGCGGCCGATGGCAATCTTCTCCCTGAGCGCGATGGGCGCCGTTTTGTGGTTCACGCCAATGAGTGCGAGCGTCATTGCGGACCGAACCTGTGCACCTGGCTGAAGAAGTTGATTGCCCAAACCGCCATCATCACGACCAGCGCCCCGCCGGACACATAGGCGGCCCTGCGGCCGCGCATTCCCATGCCGCGCCGGAGCAGCAGGAGCGTCGCGTAAACGATCCACATGACGAACGAAGCCAGGATATTGGGATCGAGAAAATAGGCCGCGCCCAAAGAGGTTTCCTGCACCAGGACGGAGCCAATCAACAAGCCCACGGTCATGCAGGGAAATCCGAATTCAAGGGTGGCGAGGGCCAGGCGCTCGAGCGTGTCCAATGGCGGCAGCCATTCCAGAGGCTGCCAGCGTTGCGTTTTGCCGGCCTTGGGCCCCGACTTGAATTTTGATTTGATGCGCCGCTCCTGCACCAGATAGAGCATCGACGCCAGCAGACTGAAACAGAGGGCCGCATAGGCCAGCAACAGGGCGATGATGTGCGCCACCAGCCAGCTCATCCAAACCCGCTGCGACGGAAACCAATAGCGGTCCGGCCCCAGCGAGGGGATGAAGACCAGCAAAAACGTCGCCGGCAAGGCAAAGATTCCAAGGGAGATGGCGTCATAGAGCCACCAGGCCAGGAAGAACAGCCCAGCCACGGCAAAGCCCAGCAGCGACTCGATCTCGCGCACGCCCACCGGCATCACGCGATGCGCCTGCACCAGCATCTCGACCACCGAGACAAAATGAAAGAAAAAGGCCATTCCGCCCAGGTGGACGCAGGTCTTGCGCCAGGGCAAGGATTTCGACAGCACGGCGGGGAAGATGGAGACACATCCGCCGGCATACAAAACGGCCGCAACTCGTAGCCAAAGCAGGTACATGGCAGCTCTAACCTTAAAGGCGTTACCGATAAGTATACTGTGATGCAAATCACCTTAAGGCGCCGGGAAACTGGTCCCTGCCATGGAAAGCCAAACTGAGATCTACCCCACCACGTCCCCGGATGAGTTTATCGGCCCGCATTGGGCGGACCTCTCTCCTGGGCGCCCGCGCAGTGCGGCGGACGCCGGGGTTGGAGCGTTTCATCCAAATGCGGTACTCGTTACTGCTTTTTGGCAACGTACGTGGAAGTCCGGCCCGTGACCTTGTCGTTATCGACGACGGTCATCATCTTGCCGTTCACGGTCATGGTCGAAATATCCACTACTTTGCCGTCCCGTTTGTCGGTTTCCTCAATCGTATTGGCGTTGACCTTTTTCAGCGAGACTGCGTTGTAGTTATGCGCCCCCGTCGCCGGGTAGTCTGCGCCGTCAAACTTCGCGGTATAGGTTTCACCGGTGGGCGCGGTCATTGTGAACTGGTCGCCATTCATCTTGTACGTGGTCAGCAGGCCATTATCACTTCCCGTCTCCTTCTGGACGATCCACTGGCCAGAAGTCGCATGCGCGCCCGCCGGCGCCATACCGTTGCGCTTGGCCATCGCTTCAAAGCTTGTTGCCGCGCCGCCACTCACCGGGTGACCGGTCGATTTGACAGTGAGGGTTTTGCCATCGGCAGAGACGGAACGGGTCTGTTCGTAATCGGCTTGACCGCCTTTTTTGGTCACGATCGAGATGGTGTTTGGATCTACGATCGTAACGCTGATCGTATCGTACGATTGCCCGGTAACTGCGTGATCCTGCCCGTCGGCGGCAACGTCGAACGTGGGGTTGCATGTGACGCAGTGGTACCAGCCCTGGCTGATGTAGAAAGCCAGGGGTTTGGGGCTGAACTTGGTTTGCGACAGGTCAGTCTTCCATGTGCCGTCGAATGGGGATTGAGCTCTGGTGACAGTGACAGCGCACAACGCCAATAAGGCAAGCAACGCGCAATAAACATACTGCTTCATCTTCTTCATCTGACTTTCCTCCGTGGGGATTTTGTGATCGGGTGTTTGGGCCGGACTTCGGCGTGGAAGAATCCTGGGGGCCCGGTGAGCCGCAGCGATTCTACATGGGTGCAGGTACGCTCGCCTAACTTATTTCTTCATGGCAACGAACGTTGACGTCATGTCGTTCATCGGATTGTGCGAAACGATGGTCATAGACTTTCCGTCGGGCGAAACCGTCATTTTTTGCTCGTTGAGGACCTTTCCATCCCGCTTGTCAGTCTCCACAATCGTGCGGGCATCGATACGCTTCAGCGAGACGACGCTCGTGTAATATCCGCCCTGGTAGGGGTAATCGCTCCCGTCGAACTTCGCCGTGTAACTGTCGCCGGTGGGGTCAGTCATCGTCAATTCATCGCCATTGGACTTGAAAGTGAAGGCCAAGTCGGCCTCGGTGTCAGTGAACTTCAGGGGCACCCAACCGCCTGAGGTCGCGTGGACACCAGCCGCCAGGACGCCAACTCGCTTGAGCGTCGTCGACGAGTTTTGCGGGCTGCTTCCGTTCGCGGGGTAGGTGATGGTCTTGAACGTGTTCAGCTTTCCGTCCGCCGATACGGTAGAAGTATCCTCCTCGATGGTCTTGTCGCCCTTCTTGCTGACGATCTTAATCGTGTGCGCATCAACGATCGTCACGCTGACGGTGTCGAACGGCTGTCCGGCAACCGCATGGAACTGTCCGTCGGCCTGCACATCAAAGGGCGGAGTGCAGCTGACGCAGTGATACCAGCCCTGGCTGGTGTAGATGGTGAAAGGCTTCTGATCGAACTTGGATTTGGCCGGATCAACATGCCACGTGCCATCGAACGGCGACTGTGCGTGGGCGAGTGCAGCGAAGGAAAACAGCTCGACAGAGACGGACGTGTAGACTGCGAAACGCATGGTTCTCATCATCGGAAAACTCCTCCATTGGGAATCTGGGTTCTGGCGCTCAGGCCAAGGGAATGGTTTCGGGGGAGCCTGCAGGCCCGGTGCTGCGGAACGCGACGATTATACCCTGATCCGGCAATGGATGCGTAGCTTTGGTGGTGGGTCAGTTAGATCCCGCCGTGAAAGGGCACGACTTCAGTCGTGCCGCAAAAACTCCAAAACAGCGGCGGGCTTCAGCCCCGGAGGCAAGGTTTTTTCAAACTGATCCACTACCGTAGCTTTTGCGCAGACTTGCTCTCACGCGCTGCAGAGTCCGTAGCCGCCCCAACCAGCCGAACGGCCTTTTCAAACAGCGCCGCTATCGCTTCGGCTCGCCGCCGCGATAATCTTAGAACCAGCGTGAACCCCGACAACTCTCAACGCCGCTCCGCGCAATCGCTGCTCCCGGAAGCAGTCCCGCCTCCCGACGCCGCCCCGCTGCCGTATGCCGGCGATGGGCTGGTCGCACCCGCCGCCGAAGATGCGACCTCCACGCTCGCGGACGATGCTGCCGCGCAAGAAGAGTTCGCGCTCACTTCCCTGCCCACGGAAAAGGGCCACGCGGACAAAGACTCCACGGAGTTGACGCCGTTCATGCGCCAGTGGACCACTGCGAAGAAGCAGAATCCCGATGCGCTGCTGTTCTTTCGCATGGGTGACTTTTACGAGCTCTTCTACGACGACGCCGCGGTGGCTAGCCGCGAGTTGCAACTGACGCTGACGGCGCGCGACCGGGAGCGCAGCATTCCCATGTGCGGCGTTCCCTACCACGCCGTGGAGCAGTACCTGACGCGCCTGCTGCGCAAGGGCTATCGCATCGCCCTGTGCGACCAGATGGAGGATCCCAAACTCACAAAAAAGATTGTCCGCCGCGAGGTGACGCGCGTGCTCACGCCGGGAACGGCGCTTGATGCGGGATTGGGGCAGGAGCAGAACAATTTTCTCGCAGCGCTTTACGACGCAACTCCCGAAGGCGCACGACCTTCTGAATCGGTGTGCGCGCTGGCGCTGCTGGATGTGTCGACGGGCGAGTTTCGCACCGCGGAATTTCGCGGCGCGGATGCTCGGGCGCTAGCCATCGATGCGTTGCTGCTGGCTGCGCCCAGTGAGGTGCTGCTGGCGGCGAGCGCGGAAGTGCCACCGCAATTGGAGAAGATTGCGGCGCGTACACGCGTTGAGGATTGGGTGTGGACGCGCGACTTTGCTGTTCCGCTTGTCGAACGGCAACTGCATGTGCATTCGCTCGAGGGATTTGGGCTGAATGGGCACGAGCCGGCGGCGATTGCAGCCGGGGCGGTGCTGCACTACGTGCGCATGACGCAAAAAAATGAAGCGCTGCACATCGACTCGTTGAAATTCGAGGAGCACTCGACCTCTCTCGAACTGGACCAGGTGACGGTGCGCAACCTTGAATTGGTAGAGCCGCTGTTTTCCGGCCAGGATGATCGTGTCACTTTGTTTCGCACCCTCGATGCTTGCCTGACGCCGATGGGCAAGCGGCTGCTGCGGGCAACAATTCTGCGGCCGTTGAACGCTGCGCCGGAGATTGGCGCGCGCTACGAAGCGGTTGCGGAGGGGCACGGTGATCTGCTGAAACGCGAGGAAATGCGGAGGGCGTTCGGTGCCATCCTGGATCTGGAGCGGCTGCTGGCGCGCATTTCGCTCGACTCCGCGGGTCCGCGGGATGTGCGGGCGCTCGCCGTCAGTCTGGCGCGGCTGCCGGGCGTGAAAATCGCGCTCGAAGCCATGACGGCGCCGCGATGGCGCGCGCTTTCCGCGCATCTCGACTCGCTCGACGACGTGACGACGCGCATTGTGCGGACGCTGGTAGCCGAGCCGCCGCTGACGCTTGTGGATGGCGGCGCCGTTTCTCCGAACATCGACGCGGAACTCGACGAGTTGCGGTCCATTTCGACCTCGGGCCGTCAGGCCATCGCCGCCATCGAGGACCGGGAGCGGCAACGGACTGGCATTGGCTCGCTGAAGGTGCGCTATAACTCGGTCTTCGGCTATTACATTGAGATCACCAAAGCGAATCTGGCGCTCGCGCCCGCGGACTATGAGCGAAAACAGACGCTGGTGAACGCGGAGCGCTTTACTACTCCAGAGCTGAAGGACTATGAACGCAAGATCCTCACCGCGCACGACCGTTGCATCGAGATTGAGAAGCGCATTTTTGCCGAGCTGAGGAAGTTCGTTCTCGAAAGCGCCGGGCGCATCCGGCGCAGCTCCGCGATTGTGGCCGAAGCAGATTTGCTGATGTGTTTTGCGCACCTGGCCGCGTTGCGACGCTACGTGCGCCCGCAACTGGTCGAGGAGCCGGTGCTCGAGGCTGTGGCGGCGCGGCATCCCGTGATTGAGCAGTGGATGGAGGAGACGCGCGAGGGGCGGTTTATTGCCAACGATCTTTATTTGTGCGCTTTCCACGAGCCTGATCCGAAAGATAAGAGTGCGGGAGCACCGCCGCAAGCGGCGAGCCTGTTGCTAGTAACTGGGCCCAACATGGGCGGCAAGAGCACTTATCTGCGGCAGGCCGCGATGCTGGTGCTGATGGCGCAGATGGGCAGTTTTGTGCCGGCAGACTCGATGCGCTTTGGACTTGTCGACCGCGTTTATACGCGAATTGGCGCGAGCGACAATGTGGCGCGCGGCCGCTCCACTTTTATGGTCGAGATGACGGAGACGGCGACGATTCTGAATACGGCGACCAGCCGCTCGCTGATTCTGCTCGACGAGATGGGGCGCGGAACGGCGACCTTCGACGGACTCTCGCTGGCGTGGGCGACGGTGGAGTTTCTGCACGCAGAGGTGGGTGCGCGCACGCTCTTTGCCACGCACTACCACGAGCTCACCATGCTGGCCGAAAAACTGCCGCGCGTGCGCAATCTGCGCGTGGGTGTCAAGGAGTCGGCAAGCGGCATTGTGTTTCTGCACAACATTGAGCCCGGCGCGGCGAGCAAGAGCTACGGCATCGAAGTGGCGCGGCTGGCCGGGCTGCCGCCGGCGGTGATCGAGCGCGCCAAGCACGTGCTGCGCCAGCACGAGAAGCAGGAGCGGCAGAGTGTACAGGTGGAGACGGAGCCTGATCCAATGCAGATGACAATCTTCACGCCGCTGTCGCAGAGGATTGTGGATCGCATCGAAGCCACGGACGTGAACGCACTGACGCCGCTGCAGGCGCTGAACCTGCTTGAGGAATTGCAGCAGGAATTGAAGAAAAACAAGGACTGAGGGACTATGAAAGAAAGTTTGCGTCAGGCTGCGGGAAGCCTGCTGGTGGTGGGGTTGGGCGACAAAGAGCTCACCGCGATGGAGCGGGCTTGGCTCAAACTCATTCGGCCGGCGGGAATTATTCTCTACCGCCGCAACATTAGCGACGTGAAGCAGACGCGTGCGATGCTCGGCGAGGCAACGTCGTACTGCTGTGCGCACAGCCCGACGTTTGTCGACGTGGAAGGCGGGGTGGTGAACCGGCTGAATCTCGCGCTGGCGCCGATACCTTCGGCGCAAGCTGTAGCGACGGCGATGCTGCGAACCGGGAAGAGGGCTCTGGCGCGTGAACACGGCGAGTTGATCGCGCGGGCCGTCGGTGCGTTCGGATTCAACACGTCGCTTGCGCCGATGGTGGACCTGGCGCTGCCGGATTCCGCAGAAGTGCTGGGCACGCGCTGCGCGGCAGCGGACCCGAACGATGTAGTCAGCTACGCACGCGAGTTTCTCGCGGGACTGAAGTCGCGCGGGATTGTGGGTTGCGGGAAGCACTTCCCTGGCCTGGGCGGCGGAACGCTGGATACACATGTGGCGACTCCGGCGATCGGGCGCAACTGGGAGGAGATGTGGAGCGAAGACCTGGTACCGTACCGTGCACTGCATAACAAAATGCCCATCGTGATGATGAATCATGCGGCGTATCCGCGGACGCCGGGCAAGGAGCTGCCGGCGAGTGTGTCAAAGTTCTGGATCGGGCAGATTCTGCGCAAGCGGATCGGCTATCGTGGGATGATTCTTTCGGACGATCTTGAAATGGGCGGAATTCTCAAGTTCATGCCGATTGCTGAGGCGGCGGTGGCGGCCATACGTACGGGGTCGGATTTGGTGGAGATTTGCCATCATCCGGATCCCATTTTGCTCGCTTATGAAGCGCTGGTCACAGAGGCGGAGCGGTCGGCGACGTTCCGTAAGATTTTGCTCGAGCGGGCGAGGCAAACGACGCGGCTGAAGACCAGGACGTTTCCAAAGAAAATGCCGGCGGCCTTAAGCGAGAAGCAGTTTGAAGCGCTTCGGACGCGGATTCTCGTGTTCAGCGAAACCATCGAATCGATCGCTCCGCGCGTTGCGGAGGCGGCCCCGGCGAAACCGCCGTCGCTTGTGGAAACAGCATGAAGATAGGCGCGAGCGCGAAGGCGATGACGGTTGCGGGCGTGATGAGCGGGACGTCGGCCGATGGGATCGATGTGTCGGTGGTGCGGATCGCGGGCGCCCCGGCCCGACCGAAGCTCACTCTGCTTGCGCATGAGCACTTCGCCTATCCAGCCGTAATTCGCCGCTCCGTACTCGCTGCCATGAATGCCTCCTCGACTTCAACAGCCGAACTGGCGCGGCTCAACTGGCGCCTCGGTCTCGCGTATGCGGAGGCGGTGAGGCAAACCACCGAAAAGCACAATCTGCAGGTTGATCTGGTCGGCTGCCACGGTCAAACGCTCTACCACCAGGCGCGCGCGGCCCGGTATGCGGGGCGCAAATTTGCGTGCACGTGGCAGGCGGGTGAAGCGCAGGCGATCGCCGCCGAACTGGGCGTTCCTGTGGTCTCGAACTTCCGCCCTGCCGACATGCTGGCCGGCGGCCAGGGAGCTCCGCTCGTCCCGCTTTTGGATTATGTTCTCTTCGCCGACGCGAAGCGCGGGCGCGTTTTGCAAAACATCGGCGGCATCGCGAACCTGACTGCAATTCCCGCCGGAGGTCTGCCCCGCGCAGTGGTCGCATTCGATACCGGGCCGGGCAACATGGTTATCGACTGGCTGACCCAAAAGCTGTTCGACAAACCTTTTGACCGCAACGGCGCCCTGGCGGCGCGCGGAGCAGTGATCGAGTTCGTGCTGAAAGACGCGTTGCGCCTTCCATATTTCAAACTGAGCCCTCCCAAGACCGCGGGGCGCGAGCAGTTTGGCCACGCTTACGCGGCCAGGTTTTTGGAAGAGTGTCTTACGAAATCCAAGAACCCCAACGATGCCCTCGCGACCGCGACGGCCTTGACCGCGGAGAGCATTGCATGCAGCTACGAACGAGAAGTCCGGAGGCAGATGAAAAGCGGCACCGTGGATTTCATCGTCTCCGGCGGCGGCGCGCGCAATCGAACGCTGATGAAGATGCTGGCCGCGCGGCTGGAACCGCTGGGATGCACGCTGCGCGACAGCGACGCCTTCGGATTGCCGGCTGAAGCCAAGGAAGCGGCGGCGTTTGCGCTGCTCGCGTGGTGCACGTGGCATCGACTGCCGAGCAATGTACCCAGCGCAACGGGAGCAAAGCGCGCGGCGATCCTCGGACAGGTGACGTTTGTGTAGGGCGCATCGATACACCGGTAGTGCAGGACGCTGGTAGTGCAAGTCCGCGGCCGACCCACGTGTCGCCATCGCCTTCAAGAAGTTATACCTTTCTCGAAACGGCGGCGCCGGCGGGGCCTGAATCGGGACGTCCCGAAGCAACGTGAGCGGCGCCCGCGTTTTTCCTTGCGCATCTCTGCTACCATGAACATGATTGCGGCTCCCGGCGCCAGCCTGAATTCTCTAGAGCAAGAATTGAGCGCAAACGTAGCGAGAGCCACCCAAAGGAGAATTTTTATGCCTCTAGTTTCCATGCGGCAGCTCCTCGATGAGGCTGCCAAGGGCGGATACGGTGTCGGCGCGTTCAACGTGAACGACATGGAGCAGATTCAAGCCATCATGATGGCCGCAAAGCAGACCAAGTCGCCGGTCATTGTCCAGGCCAGCCGCGGCGCGCGCGCGTTTGCCGAGGACCTCTACCTTTTCAAGCTGATTCAGGCCGCTGCAGAACTGAATCCTGACATTCCCATCGCCATGCACCAGGACCACGGCAATAGCTTCGAGACCTGCAAGAGCGCCATCGCGTTGGGTTACACCTCGGTGATGATGGACGGCTCGCTGAAGGAAGACGGCAAGACGCCGTCAACGTTCGACGAGAATGTCGACGTGACGCGCCGCGTGGTCGACTACGCGCACGAGCGCGGCGTTACCGTGGAAGGCGAGATCGGCGTGCTGGGCGGCGTGGAAGACGGCCATGGCGCGGGCGGCACGGGCCTCGAGCACATCACCGATCCCGACCAGGCTGTCGAGTTTGCGGAGCGCACCGGCGTGGACGCGCTGGCCATCGCCATCGGCACCAGCCACGGCGCGTACAAGTTCAATAAGAAGCCCGACGGCTCTGTGCTGAAGATGGACGTGCTGATTGCGATCCACAAGCGTCTGCCGCACACGCACCTGGTGATGCACGGCAGCTCCTCGGTCCCGAAGGAATTGCAGGACATCGTGAACCAGTACGGGGGCAGTCTGAAGCCCACCTGGGGCGTGCCCGTCGAAGAAATCCAGCTCGGCATCCGCAACGGCGTGCGCAAGGTGAACGTAGACACCGACAACCGCCTGGCCATCACCGGCGCCATCCGCAAGGTGCTGTGGACGCAGCCGGACAAGTTCGACCCGCGCGACTACATGAAGCCGGCGCGCGAGGCCATGGCGAAAGTTGTGTCCGAGCGCATGACCCAATTCGGCCAGGCTGGCCATGCCGGCGACTACACGCCCATCCCGATCACCGAAATGGCAGAGGGCTACAAGAGCGGCAAGTTCGACACGCGCCCCTCAGTCGTTGCCCGCTAGCTCCTGGACCACTCTTAAAGACGAATGCGCCACACCGTGATTGCGGGTGGCGCATTTTTCCTGCCGTACGGATCTTCTCACTATTGCCAGCGGCCTGATTTCAGAGACCGTAGCCGGTTTGGCCGCCGCCTTCGCGGCTCACTTCTTCATGGTGCTGAATATTCAGCGGCTTCAAGTCGCGTGGCACCACGACGGTGCGCTCCACCTGGTCTTTTGCCTTCATCGCCTCTTCCACGCCGAAGGTCATGGCGATTTCGTCGATCTTGTCGCCGTAGTGCCGGCGCAGAAGCGAGAGGTCGGCGCGCAGCCCGGCGCGCTCCTGGGGATCCTCGTCCTCAGAGGTCTCCCATCTGGCAGTGAGAATGATGGAGAAACGCAGGGCGGCCAGCTCTTCGGTTTCGTAAGCAAGCAGCGCCTCGCGGCTTTCCTTGACATAGCGCGAAGCAGGTCCAATCAGCGATGAATGAAGCGGAGCGAGCAGCAATTCTGTGACCAGGGCAGTCCTCCCTCCGCGGATTTTCGCGGAGATGATCTCGAGCGATCAGCCGGAAACCACCAACCTCAAGAGCACCGGCCCGCTGCCCTGTTCTTCGGCTGGAATAGTCATAGTGTGTAGGGGAGAATCGGAGTGTGCTGTGAGCTAAATCACTCGACGTCGGTTGGAGTTCCGAATGGGACGTTACTATCGGGAGCCTCAGGGGGGCGGCGACCATCAAAAAACTAAACGGGTCACCAACTCTGGTTTTGCCGTAAAGCGCTTCAATCCAACACGCAACGTGTGGGAGGAAGCGAGCTTTCGCGCGGTCCAGTTTTTTTACGGGCTCAGGCCACTTCAGTGGAAACGGGCGCAGCGGTCACACCCGCCGCCCCACTCGATTCACCCGGCTGCATCAGCAACCAGTAGTGAAAGCCATCCACAATGGCCATCAGCGCGGCCTGGTTCAGGTCGCTGCTGACGCCCGCAGTGGTCCACGGTTGGTGGCCGTCGGCATTAAAGCTCACCGCGACACGCACGTGCGCGGCCGAATCGTACGCCTTGACGTCGAGGGCGGTTACGGTGAAGGTTCCGAGATGCATGTCAGCCAGGGACGGGAACGGCTTCTCGAGCTCCCGGCGGAGGGCCTTGGTGAGTGCGTCCACCGGGCCTGCGCCTTCGGCCCGCGTGGTGGCAACTTTCGCGTCGCCGAGCATGAGCGTCATGAAGGCGAGGGCATAGTGGTCACCAACGTCGTCGCATTCGTCGAAGATGCGCCAGCTCCTCACGGCGAACCAATTCGGCAATGTTCCCAGAGTCCTCAAGCAGGCCAGGCGGAAGGAAACTTCGCTCGCGGTGAAGCCGCCGCCCTCGATCATGGCCGCATAGGTTTCCATCAGCGCCTGCGCCTGTGCGGAGTTGAGCGGCAAGCCCATCGACTCCGCCAGGAGCATGATGTTGGCCTTGCCCGACTGTGCGTTCACGCCGACGACGGGGCTGGCGCCAACGCGCGCCGGATCGCACCACAGGTACGCGCCGGGATTTTTGCGCTCGCTCGAGCCATGCATTCCGGCCCAGGTGCCGAACGCGCCGGGACCGACGATTGGCGCGCCGTGCGGCGGATCAAGTGCGAAGGCCGCGTAGGCCCAATGCGCCAGGCTAGTCAATCCCGTGAGCGCCTGCGGTGAAACAAACTCCGCTTCGCCGCGCAGTTGCATGGCCCCAACCACTGTGGTCAGGTTCACGTTCCCGCAGCGCTCGCCGGTGCCGATCAGTGTTCCCTGCACCTGAACGGCGCCGGTCATGATGGCAGCGCGCGTGTTGGCGACGCCCAGGCCGCGATCGGTGTGGCCGTGGAATCCGAAACCCGCGCCGGGGAAATTCTGGCGGAGCTGCTCGAAGACATGCGCCACTTCCTCAGGACTTGCGCCGCCGTTGGTATCGCACACGACGATGCGGCTCACGTTCTGGCGCACGCATTGTTCGGTGAGCTGGTTGAAGTGGTCGAGGCTGCGCTGGGCGAAATCGCTGTTGCAGGGATTGCCATTTTCACAGCGGCCGCACTGCGCATCCATGGCGTGTTCCAGATCGACGATCACTTCGAGGCCGTGCGCTTGCAGGCAGTCGATGGTCTCCCACGTCATGCGTAGGTTTTCTTCCGGGCTGACTCCGAGCGACCGCTCGACGTCGAGCAGGCGCGACTTGACCACGATCACCGCAACGGGAACGCGCCGTTTGTGGCGCAGGATGAATTGCACATCGGGCCACTCTTCAACCTTGGCGCCGCGGCCGCGCGTGCGCCCGAACAAAGCCAGCTTCATTGCGCCGCTATCGACATTTCCATTGCCGACGGCGCTATCGGCGAGGGCGCTGGTCAGGTCGCTGACAAACTGGTTGGCTCCGGCGAACCCGATCTCGGCGTAGTGCACGCCGAACGCCGCCATTCGCTCAAGCAGGAGCACGGCATTGGGCACAGAGATCTCCAGATTCGGCTGCTGCATGCCGTCGCGGAGGCTGGTGTCGAAGATCTCGACTTTTCTGATGGTCTCTTCCGTCATCGCGTCCTGCAATCGCTCGCGTCCCACAGGTTTTTCTGCCGGTGCGCGAGAAAACCCTGACATTACCATCATATCGTGGCTCAGGATTTCGGGCACCGCAACGCATCTACCCCACGCTAAAGCGCGGGGCTAACGATCACTGTGCCTGCGGGGCGGGGCCTTGGGGACATCTGTTCTCAGTTTTTCTTCATCCCTTGTTCCCTTGGTCCCTTGGACCCTGCTTTACTCACACCGCGGGCGCGGCCGAAGGCTCCCGTGCAGGCGGCACCAGAGCGCCGGCCTCCTGGTCCTTGTACTGCAACTGGTAGAGCTTCCAGTAGAGGCCGCGCTGCGCGAGCAGTTCCTGGTGCGAGCCCCTCTCGCGCAACAGGCCCTTGTGCATCACCAGAATGGTTTCGGCCCTTTGCACTGTCGACAGCCGGTGCGCGATCAGCACGCTGGTGCGCCCTTCGACCAGGCGCTCGAGCGCCCCGCGAATGCGCAGCTCCGTGTCGGTGTCGACGCTCGACGTGGCCTCGTCGAGGATGAGAATGCGCGGGTTGTAGGCCAGCGCGCGGGCGAAGTTGATGAGCTGCTTTTGCCCCGTGGAAAGCGAGTTGCCGCGCTCGCGTACCGGCTCGTCGAATCCATGCGGCAAGCTGTCGACGAAGTCGAGCACGTTGACGTCCCTCGCCGCGAGGCGCATGGCGGCGTCGGTGATTTCTTCGTTGCCGAGGCGGATGTTTTCGCCGATGGTGCCCGAGAAGAGGAACGGATCCTGCAACACCACCGCGAAATGGCGGCGGAGCGTCGTCAAATCGTGATCGCGAAGATCCACGCCGTCGATTAGGATGTGGCCCGCAGTGACATCGTAGAAACGCATCATCAAACTGGTGAGCGTGGTCTTGCCCGCGCCGGTGTGACCGACGATGGCGACTGTCTGTCCCGGCTCGATGGTGAAGGAAACGTCTTTGAGAATCCACTCGATGTTGTCGAGAGCGGCCAATTCCGCGCCGTCTGCCGCCCCTTGCGCAACCTTTGCCACAGCGGCCTTCTGCTCGTCGGTAAGTTTCTGATAGGTGAACCAGACGTGCCGGAACTCAATGCGATTCGATCCATCTCCGGCCACGGGATGCGCGGGACTGACAATCTCCGGCGCCGAATCCATGAGTTTGAAGATGCGCTCGCACGCGGCCATAGCGGCTTGCAGGATGTTGTACTTGTCGCTCAGGTCCTGGATGGGCCGCCAGAAACGCAGCGAGAATTGTGTGAACATGATGAGCACGCCGATAGTGACCGTGGGCGGCAGTTGCAGCACCCCAAACCCGCCGCGCCACACCACGAGGGCAATGGCGACGGACGAGAGAAAATCTACGGCCGGGTAGTAGAGCGCGTAAGCAAAGATCGTGTCTTTGAAGGCGATCATGTGCTGCTCGTTCACCTTCGAGAAATCCTTGAACGCACGCTCTTCGCGATTGAAGAGCTGCACCACGCTCATGCCCGAAACGTGTTCTTGGGTAAAACTATTGATACGCGCGATGGCGGTCCTCACGCGGCGATAGCTCTCGCGCACGTGGTCGCGAAAGATGCGAGTGACCACAAGAATCAGCGGCAGCACGGCGAAGGCCAAGAGCGCGAGCCACCAGCAAATGGCGAGCATGACGGCGGCCATGATGGTGAGCATGAAGAAGTCGTTGACGATGGCCAGCACGCCGTCGGTGAACATGTCGTTGACGGCGTCTACGTCCGAAGTAAGGCGCGTGACCAGCCGCCCCACTGGATTCACGTCGAAAAAGCCTACATGCATGCGCTGCATGTGACGGAAAATATCGCGGCGCAGATCGAACATGATCTTCTGGCCGGTCCACTGCATCAGGTAGACCTGGACGAACTGGAAGAGATAGGCCGACACCAGCATCGTCAGGTAGATGTCGGCGAGCCGCGTTATACCTTGGAAGGCGCCGGCAGGAAGCAGGCGGGCCAGCGGGCTGGCATTCGCCACCCAGTGCGCCACAGCGTTCGAGGGATCTTTTGCGACCAGGTCGGGCGCAAGATAGCGGTCGACGGCCACCATCACGAGGATGGGTCCGGCCACGTCGCAGAGCGACTTGAAAGTGACTGCGAGCGCGGCGATGCCAGCTTGCAGCCAGTACGGGCGCACGTAGTGGCCCAGTCGCCGCATCAGGTGGGAGTCGTACACCTTCCCGGCTACGTGGTCCTCATCCGGCTTCCTGCGGGTTTCGCCCGCGCCGGACTTCGCCCCAGGTTTTGCGCCGGGTTTTGCCCCGTTTTCCGAGCCGGGTTTTGTCTTGTTGTCTTCTAATTCCGCCATCGGCCGCGTAGGGTGAGCTCCCTCTACCATTGTACGGGGAACGCTGCCGATGCCGTTGATCTCAGCTTTTCGGCATCGGCTTAGCTGCTGGTTTTGGTTTCGGCGCGGGCCGCGACACACCCATGCTGAGCAATACGAACCCAAAACCCTTCTTGAGCGTATTGATGAAACTCATGGTTTCACTTCCCTTTTATTCCTGACCGGCGCGCCCACCTGCCACTCGCGCGTCAATTATTTGGCACAAAAGGCGGGACTGGAACCACAATCGGCGCCGGCGCTGGTGCCGCCGCCGCCGGTTGCTCGCCACGCACAATAGTAAGCGCCGCGGGAGGCAATGGCTTATTCGCGTTGGCCAGCAGCAGGCTTACCTGCCACATCTGCGTATCGGTGAGCGTGGCCTTGAAAGACGGCATGCCGGTGAGCCGGATGCCGTTCGCGACCTTCCAGTAGGTCTCGCCCGGCTTATCGTCGCTCACGCCCACTACGTCGCTGTTCTTGTGCTGCTGCCACAGCCCCGGAGCGCTGGGATACATATGCGGGCCAAAACTCGATGGCTTGCCATAAAACCCATGACAGGCCGAGCACTGGTCGCGGTAGACCTCTGCCCCGGCCGTGAGATTCGCTTCATTGGCCTGGATGGGAGAATTGCCGGGCGGATTCCCCGGCATTTCGCGGGCCACGCGTGCGTTGAGCGCCACATGCGTAATCTCCTTCTCCATGGGCAGCGGAGGATCGGACACTGCCACCGGCACGTGCCCCCAGTGGAACCACGCCAGCACTACTAACGGCACCAGAATAAGCGCCAAAATCATTCCAAGTACGATACGGCCCATGCTTTCTTTCCCCTTCCGAGTCCCAATTTTATCTCTCGCGCGTTTTGCAGATTATTTCAGCAGTTACGCAACAATAACAAGTACGCGTCCGGAAATGGAGTGAGACTCGGGCGGCGCATCGCTTCTCGATCGCCTTCCATCCCAGAGTTCACTCCCAAACCCATGCGCACGAAAGGATCCCTCCCATGGCAGATCACTCCAAAATGAAACTGGGCCGCAAGGCCATCAAGACCGACAGCCGTACGCTGATGCTGGGCGATTACTTGACGCCCAGCCTGCCACCACCACCGCCCACGGCCGACTGGACCAGGGGCGTTACCGCCTGGGGCATGATGCTGAACGATGCCCTCGGCGACTGCACCATCGCCGGCTGTGGGCACGCGGTACAGGTGTGGACCGCGAACGTCGGCGCCGAAGTCACCCTCCCCGACGCGACCATTGAAAAGTATTACGAACAGTGGGACGGCTATGAGCCCGCCGATCCTTCGACCGACAACGGCGGCGTGGAGCTCGACGTTCTGAACGATTGGAAAAAGCAGGGCTTTGCGGGCCACGCGCTCACCGCCTTCGCCGACCCCAGGCCCGCCAGCCTCACCGAAGTGCGACAGTCGATTGCCCTCTTTGGCGGCGTCTACATCGGCCTGTCGCTGCCTGTGATGGCGCAAACGCAGGATGTTTGGGACGTGGTTCCGAATGGCGGCTCTAATGCAGAGCCCGGCAGTTGGGGCGGCCACTGTGTGTACGTGCCCAAATACGATCAGAACGGTTTTACCTGCATCACCTGGGGACAACCGAAGACCATGACCCTGGCCTTCTGGAATGAGTACTGCGACGAGGCGCACACTCTGCTCAGCCAGGATTGGCTGGCTGCCAAAGGCTCCCCCGGCGGCTTCGATCAGGCTCAGTTGCTGGCCGACCTGAAGGCGATTGTTTAGCCATTCAGTTGCCGCTTCGCTCCTCCACGCGTCAAAACCCAGCAGGGCAACGGACAAACAAGCAGGTCAGCCGACGAACCCCGGCGCAAGGTCCCCCTCAAGATGTTTTAATACCAATGGGGGGAGCTAATCTGCCGTTTGGGTCCGCTCTCGCACTCCCGTGGAGGAATCCCGATACCGATGCAATCTTTTCGCCGTCTCGCCCTTTTGCTGGCGTTCGCATTGCCGGCCATGACCGCCGCATTCGCCCAAAGCTCTGGCAGTTCTACATCGAGCACCACCCCGGACCCAAGCCAATCCCGAGATCAGACCAGTTCCAGTCAGCAATCCGCCCAGGAGTCCCAGGGGCAAATCAATGTCCAGGCACGCATTCGCCAGCGCCGTGAACAGCGCCGCGCCACGGCCATCCATGACGCCTACGACCACAAGTGGGAATCCTATGCCGACGCGGGCTACCTGCGCTTCACGCCCGGCCCATCGCTGCAGCGCCTCACCTTCTATGCGTGGGAGACCGGCCTGACCCGCTTCTCCAACGAGCGCCTGGGCTACACTCTCGACGGCCGCGGCTACTACGGCACCGCCTACGTGGGCCTGAACCCCTACAGCCAGGGCGCTTTCACCCGGCCACAGGTCAGCATGTATAACCTGCTCTTCGGCCCCGTTTATCGCTTCTATCTGCAACCCAAGTACTCCGT
>Ga0182024_10009794_pt1 | contig 19717 bp, 11 predicted proteins | sample P32metaG_FD_120480 | JGI IMG/M metagenome (GOLD analysis project Ga0182024, IMG submission 120480) | Permafrost microbial communities from Stordalen Mire, Sweden - P3-2 metaG (Illumina Assembly) | ecosystem: Environmental > Terrestrial > Soil > Wetlands > Permafrost | place: Sweden: Stordalen... | reverse complement strand
CGTGGTATATCCGGTCGAGAACGCGACGCCGATCGTACGCGCGGAGTCGCTCCAGAACGCGCTGATGATCTCCGGCGACGGCGAAGGACTGGTCGACGTTGCCAATGTCGGTTTGCTCAACGGCGCGGGCGTGACGCAATACAGCGCGTCGTACACGACGCCGGCGGCGCTGCGCGCCGCGGTCGGGCCGGCCACCACGCTCGTCGTCACCGACGAGAACCGCGACCGCGCCCGTATCTGGAGCTCCGTGCTCGACAATCTCGGCTACACCGAACAGGAAGGCGAGACACCCGTCGTCGACGACCCGAACGACGCGCGCCTCCCAGTGTTTCCTGGAGAGCCCGCCGACGCGCTCACCTACACCCAACAGCGAGGCGTCAAGTCGGTTCAGGCCAGCTCATACGGCAACACGATCACGTATACACCCGAAGACCGCGCGGTGCGCGCACTCGACGGCGACACCTCCACCGCGTGGCGCGCGGCTTCACTCGGAAACGCAGTCGGCCAATTCATCCGCATCGAACTCAACTCGGCGATTACGACCAACCATGTGAACCTCGTGCAGCCGCTGAACGGACCGCGCAATCGTTGGATCACCAACGTCCAACTGATCTTCGACAACAAGACGAAGATGTCGGTCGCGCTCGACGCGTCCTCACGCACCGCCGCGGGACAGACCATCTCGTTCGGACGCCGGCGCTTCTCGACGCTCGAGATCAAGATCACAGACGTCAACAACCCCGCCCGCACCCTGTTCGGCGGCGCCGACGCGGTGGGCTTCGCCGACATCCGACTACGCGACGAGCACTCCGACCATGACATCGTCGTCGACGAGGTCATCCAGATGCCGCAAGACCTTCTCGACGCGCTCGGCACGTTGGCGGCCTCCCATCCACTGATCCTGGTCATGACGCGCGATGCCGTACGCCCCACCCCGCCACGCTCCGATCCCGAGCTCTCCATCGCACGCACCTTCGACCTCCCCGGAACCCGTACCTTCGCGCTGACCGGCAGCGCAAGCGTGAACCCGGGTGCGAGCGACGCCGCGATCGACACCGCGCTCGGTCTCGCACCAACGGTGACCGCGGACGCGAGCGCGTCGCTCCCAGGCTGTCTGCAGTGTCACGCCGCCAGCGCCGCCGACGGAAATCCCGCGACCGCCTGGAACACACCGTTCTCGACCGTCGGCGGACAATGGGTGCAGTTCGAAACGCGCAAGCCGCTCACGGTGTCGGAGATGCATCTGCAAGTTGTCGCCGACGGCCGGCACTCCATTCCTACCTCGATCGAACTGCAAGTCGACGACTCGGTACGCGACCTGACGATCCCGCCGATCACCAACCGGGCCGCCGAAAACGCAACCGCGACCGTGCAACTGCATTTCCCGGCCATGACCGGCCGTCGGATCCGGGTCACGATCACCGGCATTCGTCCGCAGCTCGCGACCCGCGAATCGACCTTCGACACCGTGGTGGCACCGGTGGGCATCGCCGACCTCGGCATCCCCGGCCTGCGAATGGCATCGGCGCCGGCCGAACTGCCCGGCGTGTGCCGGTCGGACCTGCTCACGATCGACGGACACGTCGTGCCGGTACGCGTCACCGGCGCCGCCGACCACGCGTCGCAGATCGATGCACTGTCCGTGACTCCGTGCGATCCCCACGATCCGAACCGCGTCCCCACCATCACGCTCGGACCTGGGGCCCATGTGATCCGAACCTCCGAAGGTCTGCACACCGGCCTCCAGCTCGATCGCCTGGTCTTCGCCTCAGCGGCCGGCGGCCGCCCTCCGCTCGCGGTGCGCGACGGACGGGTCACCGGTCTGGGGTCCGGCCCACCGTCGGCGCCGACAGTGACGATGGTGCACAACGGCGCGACACGCATGCGCGTCCACGTCAGCGGTGCCGACGGGCCGTTCTGGCTGGTGCTCGGCGAATCGCAGAGCAAAGGCTGGACGGCGACGATCGCCCACACGGGAGCGCTCGGCACCTCGCACCTCGTCGACGGCTACGCCAACGGCTGGCTGGTACATCCGACGCAGGCGTCGTTCGATGTGGTGCTCCAATGGACGCCGCAACGTCAGGTTTGGGCCGCGCTGTGGATCTCCGCGCTGGCGGGACTGTTGTGCTGTGCCATCGTGGGATGGGCAATGCTTCGAAACCGGTCGCCGGTCGTCACCGCAGCAGTGCCGTCAGACGCGCAGGTGCACGTCGACTGGCCGGTCCCGCCCCGCGACGAAACGTCTCGCCGTCCCAGCACCCGACGCGAACGGATCGCAGTGCCGATCCTGGCCGGCCTGGTCGCGGCGTTGATCGTGGCGCCATGGGTCGGGGCGCTCGTGTTGATCCTCCTGGTGGCGATGCAATGGCGACCACGACTGCGCGCGGTCCTCGTACTGGGGCCCGCAGTGCTGCTCACGCTGGTCACCGTCTACGTCGTGTACCTGCAGCATCACTTCCGGTTCCCGCCGGTTTTCGAGTGGCCGACACTGTTCCCGCTCGGACGCCCGCTCGGATGGCTCGCCGTGGTGTTCCTCGGCGCCGACGTCCTGGTCGAGCGGGTTCGAGCCGCACCGCCGAGCGCGCAACCCGACCCGCTGCCTGCGCCTGATCCGTAAACGAAGCACCGGTGTGTCGCCAGTACGCGACAATCATCTGTGCTCCAGGTACGCGACCTGTCCGTAGAAGTTGGTGGCCGGTACACCTTGACCGGCGCATCGTTCTCCCTGCGCGCCGGGGACAAGGTCGGTCTCGTCGGACGCAACGGGGTCGGCAAGACGTCGCTGCTCAAGGTCCTGTCCGGCGAGGCGCCCGCCGCGCACGGCGTCGTCGCTCGCAGCGGAGCGATCGGATACCTGTCCCAAGACCCCTCGCCGCGCGGCGCTGGCCTCGACGGCACCGCACTCGCGCACGTACTGTCCGCCCGCGGACTCGACGCCGCCAGCCGGCGGCTCGACGAACTCCACTGGCGTATGGCCGAAGACGCGTCGCCCTCCAACGTCCGCGCCTACAGCGACGCCGAAGACTCGTTCCGCAATGCCGGCGGTTACGCCGCCGATTCGGAGGTCCGCCGCATCGCGGCCGGTCTCGGACTCGCCGCCGACCGCCTCGACCTTCCGATCGCCGCCCTGTCCGGCGGTGAACGCCGACGCGTGGAGCTGACACGGATCCTGTTTGCCGGCAGCGACCTGCTGCTCCTGGACGAGCCGACCAACCACCTCGACATCGACGCCAAACAGTGGTTGGTCCAGTTCCTCCGGTCCTACCGCGGCGGGTTGCTGGTCATCAGCCACGACCTGCAGCTGCTCGACCAGGCGATCACGCGTGTGCTGCACATCGACGAAGGGGAGCTCGTCGAATATCGCGGGACCTACTCGCAGTACCTCGTGGCCCGCCAGGACGACGCGCAACGCCGGACGAAGCTCGCCGCACGCCAGACGAGCGAAATCGACCGGCTGCGCGCGCTTGCGAACTCGATGCGCGGTCAAACCGAAAAGCGGGCGCGCACTGCCAAGACGCTCGATCATCGTGTCGAGAAATTGACCGCCAATCGCGTGAACGCAGCGCGGGCCGAACGCAAGATCCGAGTGCGGCTCCCCGAACCGCCGCGGGCGGGCCTCGTCACGCTCGAGGTCGCCGACCTGGCCAAGGCATTCGGGACGAAGACCGTGTTCGAGGACATCACCTTCGACGTCGGCCGCGGCGAACGGGTGCTCGTCCTCGGGTTGAACGGTGCCGGCAAGACGACCCTGCTGAAGACGCTGGTCGGTGAGCTCGAAGCCGATCTGGGGACGGTGGCACTCGGCCATCAGGTTTCGCTCGGCTACTACGCGCAGGAACACGAAGGCATCGTTCGGGGACGCAACGTGCTCGCACACCTGCGCGACGTGAGCGCCGAGCCGGATCAGTATCTTCGCTCCCTCCTCGGCATGTTCGGCCTGCACGGTGAGATCGTGTTCCAGGACGCCAGCACGCTGTCCGGCGGGGAGAAGACGAAGCTGGCGCTGACGATGCTCGTCGCCGGCCACCACAATCTGCTCCTGCTCGACGAACCCACCAACAACCTCGACCCGCCCTCCCGAGCGGCGATCGGAGCCGCGCTCCGCACGTGGAAGGGCGCGATGCTGTTCGTCAGCCACGACACCGAGTTCGTCGCCGAACTCGAACCGAATCGGGTGCTGGTCATGCCCGACGGCACCGTCGACCACTGGTCCGACGACCTCGTGGAGCTCGTCGCCCTCGCGTAGAGTTCCCGCGTCAGCACGCGGGAGGTCGACGTGAGACGAAGCGCTCGAATGATGGTCGGCGCCGGGCTCGTGGCACTCGCGATGGCGAGCGCGGCGTGCGGGAGCGGCGCCGCGAAGAGCGCCCCGCCGCCGCCGTCGTCGTCGAGTGGGGGAAGTGGCGCCCAGGTCGGCAACGTTCCCGGTCTCGGACCTGGCGTCACCGCGACCGAAATCAAGCTTGGTGTCGCGCTGATCGACTACAAGTGCGTCGAGAGCTACATCGACTCCATCTATGTGAATCAGGAGCAGATGTGGGGCTACTTCATCAACAACATCAACCAGCACGGCGGGATCGACGGTCGCCGCATCGTGGCGGACTACAAGGAGATCTGTCCGATCCAACCTGCCGCCGCGTTGGCTGCCTGCACCTCGTTCACCCAGGACGACCATGTCTTCGCCGTGATCGGCAGCATGTACGACACGTCCGGCGATGCGCAGCTGTGCATCACCCAACAGAATAAGACGCCGCTCATCACGGACAGCCTCACGCAGGAGATCATCGACAAGGCGCCGCCCGCACTGCTGCTCACGCCGGACATCACCGCCGACCGACAGTTGAAGGTCGTGATGTCGCTCGTGAAGTCGCACCACATTCTCGACGGCAAGACGGTGGCCGTGCTCACAGAAACGGACGCGACCGCGCGGGTCGAATCGGTCGTGTACCCGACGCTGAAGTCGATCGGCGTGAAGGAAGGCAGCGAGGCGGTGCTGACGATCACCGGCGCCGACACCACGGTGGCGCAGGCTCAGCTGTCCAGCTTCATCGAACGTTGGAAGACCGAGCACGTGAACGCCCTGATTCTCGTCGGCGCGGCCGCTTCGTCGAAACAGTTCATCAACGAGGTGAAGGGCGCCATCCCCGACCTGCAGCTCATTGCCGACACGACCGACGTCGAGAGCGACGCCCAGGACGACGTAAAAGCGCACATCGCGCCGAACCCCTACGACGGGATCATCACCGCTGAAGGACGGATCGGCCTCGAACACTCCAAGACCGAGCACTTCCGCTACTGCAACAACATCTACAAGCAGGCAACCGGCAACCCGATTCCGTTGCCGAACATCGTGATCAAACTTCCGAACGGAAAGCAGAACGACATTTACGGCAACGCGGAAGATGCCTGCTCGTTCGTGACGATGTTCCAGGAGATCGCGGCCCGGGTCGGCAAGAACCTGAACGTCACGAACTGGACGACCACGGTGAACAATTTCGGGCCGATCGGCGTCATGAACACCGACTACGCGTCGATCCACGCCGGCAAGTACGACGCTGACGACACGTACGGCCTGGTCGAGTTCGACCCGAGCATCAAACCCATCGGCGATTGGAGGCGCCTCACACCCATCGAAGACGTCAGCGGCGTCTAGGTCTGGGCCGGCGCGACAGCAGGGACGTGCCTTTCACGCGTTGCTGCGCTGGATGGCGCGTTCGTCGGTTCCGAGGTACGACGCGATGACGAGCGGACTGTTCCGTACGTCGGCTGGTGTGCCTTCGGCGATCACCGCACCCGATTCCATGCAGTACACCCGGTCACTGAGCGCCAGGATCATCGGCAGGTCATGTTCGACCACCACCAGCGTCGCGTCGAGCTCCTGCTGGACCCGCTTGATCAACGGACCGAAGGCTTCCGCTTCGCGTTGGGCGACTCCAGCGGTGGGCTCATCGAGGCAGATCACACGCGGCGCGACCGCAAGCACCGAAGCGAGCTCCACGATGCGGCGGGTACCCGTCGACAGTTCGGCGATGAAGCGGTCGGCGTAGCGACCGAGGCCGAGAAAGTCGATCAGCTCGGCGGCCTGGGCGCGTTTGAGACGTTCGGCACGGGTGGCGGGCGGGAGCCACAGCGTGCTTCCCCAGAACGACGTCGCGGCCCGAGCTTCGAGCGCCAGCTGCACGGTCTCTCGTACCGTGAGCTCGGGGAACAGCGTGGCAGCCTGGAAGGTGCGGCCGAGCCCGGCCCGGGCGCGGCGATGCGCCGGCAGCGAACTGACATCCTGGCCGAGAAGCTCGACCGCGCCGTCGGCCGCGACGAAGCCGCCGATCGCGTTCAGCAGGGTCGACTTTCCGGCGCCGTTCGTGCCGATGAGGCCGATCACTTCGCCGGGTTCGGCTCGAAAGTCGACCGAATCGACGGCGACGATTCCACCGAATCGGACGGTGAGGCCGCGGGTGCAGATGACGCTGCCGTCGGTGTTGAACGTCAACGAGCCCGGAGCGGCGACTCGGGTGAGCGACTGCGGGATCACCGTTGACGACTTCACTGTGCGTTCCGGGAGGCGCTTGTCGAGCCAGTCGAGGATCGCCCCACGCAACGAATATCCGATCTGCGTGAACCCGCCCGGAAAGTACAACAGGACGATCAGCAGGCCGATGCTCGACGTGAGCAGGAGCACGGTGTCGCTGTTCGGCCAGAACGAGGGAAGTCCGACAACCCATAACGCGCCGGTGACGGCGCCGGCGAGACTGCCGAGGCCGCCGATCACCGCGATGGCAACGACGTTCAGGGAGTCGGGCACGGTGAAAAAGCGTTCCGAGAACCCGATCGTGATGACGAGCCCGCCGAGCAGCGCTCCGCCCAGACCGGAGATGAATCCACCGAGTGCAAATGCCGTGAGCTTGGCGCGCGAGGGCGACACGGTGAGTGCCGCGGCTGCCGGCTCGTTCTCACGCACGCCGATGATCGTCCGACCGATCCCCGTACGTCGTAGGTGACCGGCGACTGCCAACACGATGACGAGGCACACCAACACGAAGTAGTAATAGTTCCGGTTGAGATGGTTCAGGTCGATGCCGGCGAGCTTGCCCCGTGGGAAGTTGACGGTGAGCGCCCCCTCGCTCCCGGTGAAGATCGGCCGGGCGAAGATGTAGCTTTCCGCCGCGATTGCAAAAGCCATGGTGCTGATCGCGAGCAACAGTCCCTTCACGCGTAGGGCTCCGACGCCGACCAGCACGGCCAACAGGCAGGCCACGAGGGCGCCGAGGAGAATGTCGAGCACGAACGGCAGCGGTCGCAGCGTCGGCCCGATGGTGTGCCCGACGAACAGCGGCTGCAGGCCGACCGCGACCACGATCACCGCAATCGCGACGACGCGGCGGGTCGACCGCCATCGTTGTCTCCAAGCGGTGATGCCGACCACGATGGCGGTGACGCCGAGCCCCAGGACCATCACGAACGGGAACGGCTGGAGTGCACCGTTGAACAAGCGGTGTGACCGCCAGCCGATGTCCATGGTGATCCCACGCGAAAAGGCGGCTCCGCTCAACGCGCCGATGCCGGCGAATGCCATCTGACCGAGCGAAAGCTGGCCGCCCCAACCGGTGAGCACGGTCACCGACACGGCGCAGATCGCAAAGGCGAGGATGATCGAGTAGGTGAGTTGCCGCGCCGACTGATGGATGACGAGCGGCACGATGATCGCAGCGATGAGCGTGATACCGGCCAGGAGTTGCGGCATACGGCGGACCCACCAGATCTCTCGCAGCCGTTCCGGAACGGGTGGGACGCGCGGCGCGAACGCGAAGGATTCGCCGCCCGCGTCGTCGGCGCGGCTCATGCGCGCGACCAGCCCAAGGACGATGATGAACAGCACGAACTGGACGAGGCCGGTTTCGTTCGGGAAGTTGAAGACGAGCACCTGGTAGAGCAGCCCAACAAAGATCGCGCCGCCGACCGCCTTCGGGAACGATGTCATTCGCGCGATCAGCGCGGCGGACAACCCGAGCAGCAGCGTTTCGGGTCCGATCGAGACCAGCTCCGAAGACCCTTGCGAAGTCGCGTAGAGGATGACCGACACTGTTGACAGGAAGCCGGCGATCGTCCAGATCGCGGTCGACATGAGCTTGGGGCTCACGCCGGTGAGGCGGGCGAGGTCAGCGTTGGTGGCCGTCGCACGTACCGACTCTCCGAAGCGGGTATGGCCGAGCAGCCACCACAGACCGAGCCCGATGAGCGGCACGACGATGATCGCTAACAGCTGGGGGCCGGTGACGGTGATGTCGTGCATGTGGAACGGGCCGAAGCCCATGCTCTTGATGGTCCACTGCGCGGTCATCGGGCTCGGATAGGAGATCTGCAACTCGCCGGTGCGGTAGTCGGGGAGCGTCTGCGTGACCGCTTCGGCGAGCTCGGCGATACCGATCGTGGCGACGAGCACGATCACCCGCGGCGCCTTCGAGAGCCGCCGGATGATCGCCATCTCCACGACGGTTCCCGAGGCGGTCCCGACGAGCACCGCGAAGATCAGCCCGGGCCAGTACGGCCAGTGCGACTTGCCGACCAGCACCGCGAGCACCGCCGCGGCCGGCACTCCGAGGTCGCCGACCGCGAAGTTGATAACTCGGCTCGACCGGTAGACGAGCACGATGCCCATCGCGATCAGCGACACGATCAGGCCCTGCACCAACCCGATGAAGATCAGGTTGGCCGTCCAAATGTTGGGGTGCAGCAGCGACCCGGCCATCAGCCGCCCTCGGTGCCGAAGAACACCGCGCGCGCGAGGTCGTTACGTTCCAACAGCTCGTGGGCGGGTCCTTCGAAGCGGACCTCGCCTTTCTCGAGGAAGATTGCCCGATCCGCGATGGCGAGCGCGACGTTCAACGATTGTTCGACGATGAGCATCGTCTGGCCGCGTTCTTTGAGCTTGTCGACGAGCTCGAGCACGCGCTGCACCACGACCGGCGCGAGGCCGAGCGAAAGTTCGTCGATCAACAGGATTTCCGGGTCGTGCATCAGTACGCGGGCGAGCGCGAGCATCTGTTGCTGGCCGCCCGACAGGCTGCGCGCCGGTTGCTTCTTGCGCTCTTCGAGCTCGGGGAACAGGTCGAGCATCTGTTGGACCCGGTCGTCGATCTCGGTGTGGGTGCCGCCGTTGAGTCGGGCACTGACGGCGAGGTTCTGCGCGATCGTGAGGCTCGGGAACACGCCCTTCCCGCCGGGGAGCTGGACGATACCCATCCGCGCCCGTGATTCGGGGGCCACGTAGGTGATGTTGCGCCCGTTGAGGCGTACGACGCCGCGTTCGGGTACTTCGAGGCCGCTGATCACACGCAGGATCGTGGACTTCCCGGCGCCGTTCGTGCCGAGCAGCGCGACACACTCGCCCTGTTGGATCTCGAAGTTGACGTCGAACAGCACCTGCACGGTGCCGTACGAGAAGTCGAGGTTCGCGACCTGCAACACTGGAGTTTGCGCTCCTTGCTCGGCGCGCTTGTGTTGTTCGGCCTGTTCTTCGAGGAGCTCTTCGACCACGAGCGAGAGGTCGTGGCGGATATGGCGGGCGCCGTTCATCAACAGCAGGCTGCCGATGATGCTGGTCGGGATCCCGAGCAGCATGACTGCGGCTCGGACACCGAACGCGTTCGTGAAGAAGTCGGCGAGCACGCCGCCGGCGAACCCTCCGATGAACACGACGTACATGACGCCCATCGCGGTGCCCAGGCCGCGCAATCGGTAGGGGCAGACCGCTTGGAGCACGGGGGTGACCATCGCGAACGCGCACGCGGTGAGCACAGCCTGGGGGATTCCCCAGATCACGAACCACACGACGCTGTGGGTCGACACTTGCAGCGGTGTGAACAGCGCCGACGGCAGGATCAGCGCGCCGACGATGACGAGTGCCTTCGCGGGGTCCTTGCGGTAGGTGCGGTCGAAGTAGGCGCCGACGGGGAACAGGAACGGCACCGCGACCCAGCCTGCGAGGCTGAGGATGAAGCCGCGGTGAAGGATGTTCGTCACGTGCAGCGTGTTATTGAGGTACAGCACCTGCAGGCTGCCGAGCGCGAAGATGCCGAAGCCGAGCGCCGCGAACGCCGCGATCGCCGATCGGATCGTCGCGATCTTCTTGAGTCGGGTGAACGCGGCCTCCATTGACGGCTGCGCCGGGTCCTCGTCTTCGACGACTTCGCCGAGGACGTCGTCTTTTTCGAACTGGCCGCGCGGAGGTTCTTTGATGAAGAACGCGACGACCGCGACGAGCGCGGCCGGGATGCCGAGGATGAAGAAGGCCCAACGCCAACCCTGGGTGCCGCCGGCGATGGTCGCGATGACGCCCACCAGGAGCGGACTGAAGTTGCCGAGGATCTGCTGGCCGAGGTTCAGCACCGCCGACATGCGGGCGCGGATGCCGATCGGGTAGTTGTCGGCGATGAGCGACGGGTGCACCGCGATGTCGTTCGCTTTGGTGATGCCGGTGAAACAGATGGTCCAGAACAACATGAACGAACCGATCGCGGCGCCGGTGACGAACGTGAACGCCGCGCCGAGGACGCTCGTCACGCCCACGATCGGCACGCGTCGCATGCGGTCGGCGAGCCAGCCGAGCGGGATCGCGCCGAGCGCATAGAACAATCCGGACGAGGTGCTGATGAACACCGCCGTGCCTTGGCTGATGTGGAACGTGCGGATCAGCTCGGGTTCGACGGTCTGCACCGCGTTGAGAGTGAGCGCATCGAACGAGACCAGCAGCCCGAGCACGATGAACATGAGCACGCCGCCCTTGGCGAACGCCTGCCCGAAGTTGACCGGCTCCGACTCGACGCCGGGGAGCATGTCGTCGGGGAAGATCACCTGCTCTTTGGCGCGCGCCTGAGCTTCTTGGCGGGCGGCTTCCTCGTCGAGCACCGCGGCCGCGAGCGACGCGGCGTTGCCGCTCGTGCCTGTCGCCTCGTCAGGTGCGTCCACAGCTCTCCCGGGGCGTCATTGTGCCGTTGGCGGATCGTAGGCGCTTCCTGACATGTGTGTCAGGCTCACCGTGCGCTTTTTGGTTGTGTCTCGCGTCAACTAGCTTCCCGCGATGACCGACGCTCCCGTTGCTCCCAAGTCGTTTCTGCTGTCATCGGACCTCGCGGCCTACCTCGTCGGGCACGGTTCGCCCCCCGACGACGTGCAGTTGGCCCTCATCGAAGAGACCCGCGGGCTCGGTGCCGTCTCGGGCATGCAGATCGCGCCCGAACAGGGAGCCTTCCTGACCATCCTGACGCGGATCGTCGGTGCGCGCTCGGCGGTGGAGGTCGGAACTTTTACCGGCTACTCGTCGCTGTGCATCGCCCGCGGCCTGGCCGACAACGGCCGGCTGGTGTGTTGCGACGTGTCCGAGGAGTGGACGGCGATCGCTCGCCGGGCCTGGACGCGAGCCGCGGTGGCCGACCGCATCGACCTGAGGATCGCGCCGGGTGCCGACACGTTGCGGGCCCTGCCGAAGGCCGCGACCATCGACTTGGCGTTCATCGACGCCGACAAGCCGAACTATCCGGTGTACTACGAGGAGATCCTCACCCGTCTCCGTCCGAACGGCGTCGTGCTCGTCGACAATGTCTTGTGGAACGGCCGGGTTGTGGAGCCGGAAGCCGACGACGAGAACACCCGTGCGATCCGGGCGTTCAACGACATGGTCGCGGCCGACGCCCGCGTCGAGGCAGTGATGCTTCCGATCGCCGACGGCCTCACCCTCTGTCGAAAGAAATGAGCCCGCGGGCTACATGCCCCGGAGCATCTTGTAGACGGGGGCCATCTTCTGGCGGGTCTTGTCGGGAAGCGGGACGAGGTCTCCGAGCACCCGTGCGCCCCAGACCATTTCCGCGGTGATCTCCACCAGGTTGGCGATCTTCAAGGCGTCTCTCGGCGACTTCCCGACCGTGAGCAGCCCGTGGTTGGCCATCAACACCGCGGCCCGATCGCCGACCCACTTCGACACTTCGTCGGCGAGATGCTGCGACCCGGTGAACTTGTAGTCGGCGACCGGCACGTCGCCCCCCACGAACGCTTCGACCTCCTCGATCACGCACGGGATCGGCTGGTGGGTGATCGCGAACATCGTGCAGAACTTTGCGTGGCAGTGGATGACCGCGTGGATGTCGTCGTATGCCTTCAAGCAGGCGAGGTGCAACATCTTCTCGGTGGTCGGGCCGCGGCTGCCCTCCACGACGTTGCCGTCGAGGTCGCACACGACGAGGTCGTCGAGTGTCATCGTGTCGTACTCGAGCGACGACGGCGTCAGCGCCACGTTGCCGTCTGGCAAGCGTGCCGAGAAGTTGCCGGCGGTGCCGTGCACCAGGTTCGTCCGAAGACTCTCCTGGGCGACCCACAACAGGTCGGACTTGATCTGGTCGGCGCTGCCTTTGAGTTCGCCCATATCAGCTGAGAACCTCCGGGTTCACGCAGTTGACCGGCTTGTCGCCGCGCAAGATCCGTGCGACGTCGTCGGCGATCAGCTTCGAATGGTTGGCTTCGGTGTCGTAGGTCGCGCCGCCGATATGGGGCGTCAGCACGACGTTGTCCATCGCGCACAACGGATGGTCGAGCGCGAGATGTTCGCCTTCGAAGTGGTCGAGACCGGCGCCGGCCAGGTGGCCGGACCGCAACGACTCCACGAGCGCGTCGGTGTCGTGCAGCAGCGCTCGGGCCGAGTTGATGTAGATCGATCCCGGCTTCATCGCCGCGAACTGTGCCGCGCCCATGAGGCGCTCCGTTTCGGGCGTGACCATGGCGTGCATCGACACGACGTCGCACGCGGCGAGCATCTCCTGCAACTCATCTGAGCTGTGGTGCGTGGCGTCGGGGTTGTACGGGTCGTACGACAGCACCTGCATGCCGACACCCTCGAAACGCCATTTGGCGGCACGGCCGACCGCGCCGAGACCGACGATGCCTGCCACGCGTCCGGCGAGCTGCCACGCCCGGTAGCGCTGATAGGGGATCTTGCCGCCCGCGTAGACGGCGTCGGTGCGCACGTCGTGGTCGGCCGGCACGATGAAGCGGTTCGCGGCGAACATCAGCGCGATGGTGAGTTCCGCGACGGCGTCGGCGTTGCGTCCCGGCGCCCGCAGCACCGGAATCCCCGCTCGCGTCGCGGCGTCGACGTCGACGTTGTTGGGATCGCCTCGACACGATCCGATCAGCTTCAACGGGAGGTCGAGGACCGGCCCCTTCACCGAGTCGGACTCGACGATCAGGATGTCGGCGCGTTCTTGGACCAGACGCGCCGCGAGCTTCTCACCGTTCAGGATGCGGATGGGGACGTGTTCGATCCACGGGTCGTACACGACGTCGACCAACGCGTTGAGCGTCTCCCAACCCTCGCCTCGGAACGGCGCGGTGACGAGCGCCTTGTGTCGTTCGGCCACAGGGTCATCCTCGCGCGTGGCTGACGCAGACGTCAGGTTGGCCCCGGGCCGGCGACGGCCGAACCGGCCGGCGCCGATCGTCGGGGGGCGACCGACGGGCAAGGTCGCGGCCCCACGAGCGGGATCAGTAACTTCTGGAACGTGCCGATTCACTACGAACAAGACAGCGAACACGTCGTCGTGATCACGATCGACCGGCCCGAGGCCCGAAACGCGGCCGACATGGTGCATTTCAAGGCGCTGCGGGAGGCGTGGGAACGGTTCGCGGCCGACGATCAGGCGTGGGTCGCGATCGTCACGGGCGTCGGGGAGGCGTTCTTCGCCGGCGCCGACCTCAAGACCTACGTGCCCGAAATTACGAAGTTCCAAAAGGAGATCGCCGAAAAAGGGCTCACAGAAATCGACGGCTTCCGGCTCGACGACGGCACCCGATCGGTGTTGCGGAACTGGCCGCTCTACAAGCCGGTCATCGCGGCCGTGAACGGCTTTTGCACCGCGGGCGGGATGGAGATGCTCGGCGGCTGCGATATCCGGGTCGCGTGCCCGGAGGCGAAGTTCGCGGTGATGGAACCGAAGCGGGGCTTGTTCGCAGGCGGAGGCACGACCGTTCGTCTGCCCCGCCAGATCCCCTGGGCGCAGGCAATGGAGTTCTTGTTATGCGCGGACCTGATCCCGGCCGAGCGCGCCTACGAGATGGGACTCCTCAACGCGATCGTTCCCCGTTCCCAGCTGCTCGACAAAGCCCGCGAGTACGCAGCGCGGATGATCGCCAACGCGCCGCTCGCGGTGCAGGCAACGAAGCAAAGCGCCCTCACCGGCCTCTACGTTGACGAGGACGCGATCACGCAAGTGCGCGAGGCCGCGCGTGCCTTGCGCGCCGCGCTCGAACAGGTCGACGCCGCCGATCCGACGACCGCGCAGGCGGCGATCGAGGCCAGCGTCGCGGTGTTGACCCGACTGGGCAAGGAGCTGCGCACCGCGTTCGAGAAGGAGAGTCGGATCTCGAGCGCGATCTTCCAGACCGAAGACGCCAAGGAAGGACCGAAGGCGTTCGCCGAGAAGCGAACGCCGATCTGGAAAGCCAAGTGAGCAGTCTCGATCCGCGCACTCCGTGCATCATCGGGGTCGCGACCCACACCTGGCATCCGGAAGTTGTCGGCGAGCAGGGCGCTCCCGAACCACTCGAGATGTGGGAGCACGTGTCGAGGCTCGCCGCCCGCGACGCCGGCAAGCCGGGTCTCCTCGAGGCACTCGACAGCGTGCAGATCGTGTACTGCCAGACATGGGAGTACGACAACGCGGTCTCGAGGCTTGCAGCCCGGCTCGGCGCCGAACCCCGGCACCGCCACTATTCCGGCATCGGTGGGACGACGACGCAGCAGCTCGTGAACGCGACAAGCGAAGCCATGTTGCGCGGCGAGATGGACCTCGCGCTGATCACGAGCGCCGAGGCGCTCGCCACCAAACGGCTCCGCAAGCGCCAGGGCGTGCGCTACGCGGCGTCGTTTGCGCCCGCGCAACGGTCGCCGTTCCCGTGGGAGTCGCCACCCGACCCGATCGAAGTGGCTCACGAGGTGTTTCAGGCCTGGCTGACGTTCGCGACGTTCGACTCGGCCCGGCGCGCCCATCTTGGCGTCGGGCTCGACGACTACCGCACCGGCATCGGTGAGCTGCTCGCGCCGATGACGCAGATCGCGGCCCGCAATCCGCGTGCGTGGTACCGGATCGAGCGGTCAGCGGCCCAGATCGTCGACGTCGGCCCGGACAACCGAATGGTCGGCTATCCGTACACCAAATACATGGTCGCGGTGATGGATGTCGACATGGCCGGTGCGCTCGTCCTCGCCACCCACGGACGTGCTGACGAGCTCGGGATCCCGGCCGACCGGCGGGTGTACCCGCGCGGGTGGTGTGACGCCCGCGATCCGACGCTCGTGGCTCAGCATCCCGACCTCGGACGTTCGCCGGCGATGGCCGCCGCGAGCGCCGAGGCGCTGCGGATCGCGGGCGCCGACGTCGACGACGTCGTGTTCTTCGACCTCTATTCGTGCTTCGCGAGTTCGCTGCACTTCGCGTGTGACGCGCTCGGCATCCGCACCGATGATCCTCGCGGGGTGACGGTCACGGGCGGTCTGCCGTACCACGGCGGACCCGCGAGCGGATATCTCACCCATTCGATCGCCGAGATGGTCGAACGGCTGCGGTCGGAGCCGGAGGCCGTCGGTTTGGTCAGCGGCGTCGGCATGCACATGACGAAACACGTCTTCGGCGTCTACCGCGCATCGCCCGGAACCGTCGGGCCGCCCGACGCGGCCGGGGCGCAAGCCGCCGTCGATCGTGCCGGTTCGACCGAGCTTGTCGCGGAGCACGACGGCCAGGCCACGGTAATTGCGTACTCGGTTGTACACGACCGAGACGGCTCGCCCGCCTGGGCCCTGTTGGTCTGCGACCTTCCGTCCGGCGGCCGTGCGTACGCGCAGGCCCGCGCTCAAGCATTGTGTGTCGACGCCGAAACCAACGAACTGGTCGGACGCACCGTCACCTTGACTCCCCACACCGTCGACGGTGCCGCAGGCCCTGCCCGCGTCAATCTCGCGACGTGGTGAATACGTCGCAAAACGGCCGCTCCACTCGCGCTCGCGAACGCGACCACGACGCGAAGAACCCAACCGTGTCCAAAAGCAAAGCGCAGTCGCGAGCCACGGCTGACGCGGTTGTCACGGAGAGCGACCGTGCATCAACGGCGGCGAGCACGACCGGCACATACGGTCATTGACAGGGGCGGCGCTTGTTCCTTAGGTTGCGCCGGTACGATCACTGTGACGACGGTCACACTCGGCGTCACGTGCACTGCCGGTCCCTGTGCCGGCCCAATGTCACTTTGGGAGAATACGTGAGACACGTTTTCGGGTCGCGTCAGCGGAGTGGGGTCGTCGCGATCGCCGTCGTTTCGGCGATCGTGCTGGCTGCTTGCGGGAGCAGCAGCAAGACCACAACCCCCAACAAGACCTCCAATACCGCGACGCCGACGACGGCGGCGGCCCTCGACCTTCCCGGAAGTCCACTTCCCGGGATCACGCCGGACTCGTCCAAGCCGGTCGAGGGCGGCAGCGTCACGTTCGCGGTCGACGCCGAAACGACCGGCGGCTGGTGCCTGCCCGAGGCGGAGTTGGCCATCAACGGCATCCAGGTCGCCCGCGCGATCTACGACTACCTGACGGTACCCGACGCCAGCGGCGGCTATGTCCCCAGCCTCGCCGATTCGGTCACCTCGAACCCCACCTACACCCAGTGGACGATCCACTTGCGGTCGGGCATCACGTTCTCGGACGGGACGCCGTTCAACGCGCAAGATGTCGTCGACAACCTGGACGCGTACCGGGGCACATTCCCCCAACGTCACCCGCTCCTGTTCATCTTCGTATTCCAAGACATCACGTCGGTCACCGCGACGAACAACATGACGGTGCAAGTCGACATGAAGACACCGTGGGCGTCGTTCCCCGCCCACCTGTACCAATACGGGCGGCTCGGAATGATGGGCGAGCGCCAACTCAAGGACGGCAAGAACTGTGCGTCCGACATGGTCGGCACCGGTCCGTTCATGCTCAAGCAATGGATCCCGAACGACCAGCTCGTCGTCGTGAAGAACCCCCACTATTGGCGCAAGGACCAGTACGGCCAGCAGCTGCCGTATCTCAACCAGATCACCTTCAAGCCCGTCACGGACGGTTCGGTGCTGCTCAACGGCTTGAACTCCAAGACGTACGACCTCGCGAATACCGACGACACGACCACCGTGATCCCTGCGCTCCTGCCCGAGGCGAAGTCCGGCAGTATCGGCTTGGCGATCGCGACGGCGAACCCGGAAACTGCGTACACGATCTTCAACACCTCGAAGGTGCCGTTCAACAACATCCTCGCCCGTGAGGCGTACGTATACGCGTACAACACGACCCTGTACAACAAGCTGCGCCAGGACAGCCTCAACCAGGTCGCCGACGGGCCGTTCGGTCCGAACGTGCTGGGCTTCCTGCCCAGCACCGGATTCCCGGCCTACAACCTCGCCAAGGCGAAGACGTTGGTGGCGCAATATAAACAACAGACCGGTCAGGCGCTGTCCTTCACGCTGAGCATCCCCAACGACTCGGCGTCGGAAGCCAGTGCGGAGGTCGTGGTCGGCATGATGAGCCAGGCCGGTATCAAGATGGGGCTCCACCCCGAAGAACAGTCTCAGGAGATCAACGACGTCATTGCCGGCAGCTTCCAAGGGGCGGCGTGGCGCAACCACCCGGGCTTCGACCCCGACACGCAATGGGTGTGGTGGCACTGCAGCGTCAAGCCTGCGATTGCGGCGGCCCCGGCGCCGCCGTCACCGAACCTCGGGCCTCCGACGGCCCTCGGTCCCGTCGGCAACAACTGCGACAACGCGGTGAACTTCAGCAAGTTCAACGACCCGGTGATCAACCGCGACCTCGAAATGGGTCGTGAGAGCACCGATGCTGCGGTCCGCAAGGCCGCCTACGAGGGCATCAACACCGAGTTCGCGAAGGAGGTCTGGGAAGGCTGGGGTTACTGGTCCGTGTGGACAATCCCGTACCAGACCGACGTGCACGGGATCCTCGGACCGAACCTGCCGACCGCGACCTCTCCCAATGTTGTAAACAACTCTCCCAATCCTGCAGACAACAGTCAGCCTCCGTACACGGGTCTCGCAAGCGGCGACGACGTGTCGGGGCTCTGGCTGTCGTAGTCGTGGTGAGGCACAATCGAACAGGAAGCGGACGCGGCTCTGCCGAACAGGAGTAAAGGATGCGAGCAGCACTGCGGCGTGTGATCCAACTCGCTGTAGTGCTGCTCTGCGTCTCGTTCTTCTCGTTCGGGCTGCTCAGCTTGGCGCCTGGTGATCCGGTCGTCGCGATCGTCGGCTTCGCTTCACCCCAACAGCTCGCAGGCGTCCGCCATCAACTGCATTTCGACCGCCCGTTCCTCGTGCAGTACTGGTCGTGGTTGAGCGGATTTCTACACGGCAATCTGGGCTACCAGTACTTCGGGCCGACGAGCGTGCAGAAGGTATCGACCGCCCTCGGTCACGCCCTGCCGGTGTCGTTGCAGCTGATGGCATACGCGATGATCCTGACGATCCTGATCGCGATCCCGCTCGGGGTACTCGCGGCGTACAAGTCGGGCACCTGGCTCGACAAGGTCATCAACCTGACCGCGTTCGGCTCGCTCGCCCTTCCCGACTTCGCGCTCGCCCTCATCCTTTCGTACTGGGTCGGTGTCAAGCTGCACTGGCTGCCGTCGCAGGGCTACGTCTATCCCACCCAGAACTTTGTGTCGCACCTCAAGCACATGCTGCTCCCGGCGCTCAGCCTCGCGGTGGGCCAGACCGCGGCCTACATGCGGTTGCTGCGCAGCGACATGATCTCGACCCTCCAAGAGGACTTCATCCTCATGGCCAAGGCGAAGGGCATCACCAACCGGCGGATCCTGTGGCGACATGCCCTGCGTCCGTCAAGCCTCACGCTCCTCACCGTCGCCGGACTCAACGTCGGGGCGCTCATTGGCGGGACCATCGTCATCGAGATCATTTTCCAGCTGCCGGGGATGGGACTGCTGTTGTTCAGCGCGATCGAAGAGCGACAATTCGTCATGTTGCAAAGCCTGGTGGCCGTCATCGCGGTCGGATATGTGCTCGTCAACATCCTGATCGACACCCTGTACTCGATCCTCGACCCAAGGCTGCGGCATGCTCGCGCAATCGCCTAGCACCATCCCCGACGGGGACGTCGCGCCGCTCGAACCGGCCGACCCGGTCAAAGCTCGGCGGTTCCGTCGTCCTCGATCCCAGCGTCTCGGTATCGGCGGCTGGGCAGCCATGATCTGGCTGGGCATCGTGCTCTTCGGTGCGGTGCTGATCCCCATCTTCTTGCATTCCAACCCCGACACGAACGCGTTGGCCGGCCACTCGAGCCAAGGCTTCCTCAAAGTGTGGAGCCACCCGCTCGGCTTCGACCGCGACGGCAACGACATGTTGTTGAACCTGGCCAAGGGTGCCCGCAACTCGATGCTCGTCTCCCTCGGCGCGATCAGCTTCGGTTTCATCGTCGGCGGCGGCTTGGGCCTCATCGCCGGCTATTTCAAACGAGGCGTCGACAACGGCATCACGACCGGGTTCAACATTTTGCTCGCCATCCCGCAGTTCGTACTTGCACTCTCGCTGATCACCGTGTTCGCGACCACCGCGATCGACTCGACCGGCAACCAGCATCCGCCGTCGTCGTTGCATCGCCTGCTCATTCTGATCT
>Ga0182024_10009793_pt1 | contig 19719 bp, 15 predicted proteins | sample P32metaG_FD_120480 | JGI IMG/M metagenome (GOLD analysis project Ga0182024, IMG submission 120480) | Permafrost microbial communities from Stordalen Mire, Sweden - P3-2 metaG (Illumina Assembly) | ecosystem: Environmental > Terrestrial > Soil > Wetlands > Permafrost | place: Sweden: Stordalen... | reverse complement strand
CTTCCGGGACAGCCGGATTCTATTCGGCGGGAAATATCGCCTTGGTCCGCGAGGGCCATGCGCGGAATTGGCCCCTCAAGTCATAACGCCACCATGATACGCCGCGGCGGACAAAGAAGCGGCGCTTAGGACCGCTTCAAACATTCAAGCTGGATCGCCGGTCCGCGCCGGGGGTACGACCTTTTTTTCAGGCGTTTCCCTGACGACGCGGGGCGGCGGAGCCATGACAATGCGCTCAGCTTTGGCTTTCTTCGGTTTCTTTTTTTCACGTCCTCGTGCGTCTTTGTTTCCCATGGTGACAGCTTGACATGGATCGTCGCGCTTGGCTAGAGGCAATGAAGGTCCGAGCCCCTGCCCTTGCAAGGGAGTCATAGCCACGGAATGAATAAGTCAGGTAAGATGACCTCTCCGGTACCATCGCAGGGTGTTCGCGGAAGCTGAGGTGCCATGCTCTCTAAATGGTCTCTTACAGCCGTTGCTATTTGCCTGTTTTCGGCGCTATTTCTCGCCGCCCGGGCCACGTCCCAGTCCGCCCAGCCAGTGGCGGCTGCACCGCAGGCCGAAGCGCAGCAGGCCGGAGGGCAACCGCCTGTGTCCTCGCAGTCAGACTACGTGCTGAAAGTCACCACGCGCCTCGTGACGCTCGACCTCATGGCTACGGATTCCCGAGGGAATCCCGTGCGCGACCTAAAGCCCTCCGACTTGCAAATCTTTGAGGAGCACAAAGAACAGCAAAAGATCGAGCATTTTGAGTATTTTGAAAAGATGGCGGCCACTGGGGCGCCGGGGAATTCCGCAAATCGAAATCCGGCGAATCTGTATTCAAATCAATTGCCTCTTGATCAGTTGAAGATCCCGCCCACGGTATTGCTGATCGATAGTCTGAATACGCAGACGGCCAACCAGCAGCAGGGCCGGGCCCACATGATCCAGTTGTTGAGGACCCTCCCGCCCGAGACTCCCATCGCCGTTTTTGTCCTGGGAAGTTCCTTGAGAATTCTGCAGGGGTTTACCAGCGACGGAAAACTCTTGCGGGCCGCGCTAGATCAAGCGGTATCCGGAACCACGATAGAACAGGACCCGCGCGACGATCCCAACAGCCCTTCCAATTTCCTCCTGGCAACGCTCGGCGGTCCGGCGTCGAACTTTGGAGCTCCCGCCACGTTGGGCGCACTTCTGGATTATGAGAAGGAAGAGTATTCCACGACTTTCGATCTAAGGGCGAAGGAAACTCTGGGAGCGCTGGCCCAGATCGGGCAATACCTGAGCGGAATTCCCGGGCGCAAGAATTTAATCTGGGTTTCGGAATCATTTCCGCTTTCCATCGCTCCCGATCCGGATACGGGCAACAACGCGTTCGCCGGCATCCGGGAATACGGCGATCAAGTCAAGACCGTGGCGAATGCCCTCACGGATGCCCAGGTGGCCGTGTATCCCATGAATGTTCTCGGTCTCCAGGCGAATCAGGCATTATCGGCGTCCCAGGATCTAAGCCTTCCTCAGACGATGATGACGGGGCCCGCAATTGCCGGCCGTCTGAATCGTGAGGACACCCTGATCCTGCAATCTCAAGGAACCATGGATGAGCTGGCCCAGGACACTGGGGGAAAAGCTTGCAAAAACCATAATGACCTCGCCGGCTGCGTGATGACGGCCCTGAAAGACAGTTCCTCGTATTACGAAATGTCGTTTTATCCTCAGAATGTCAATTGGGACGGCAGGTTTCACAAGATTGTCGTGAGAACCACGCGGCCGGGAGTGAAGCTCACGTATCGCCGCGGCTACTATGCCCTGGATGCCGCGTCCCTCGCGAAAAAGCAGCAACCCGAGGATCATCTCCACCAGGCCTGCGCCGATCTTTTGCCCTCGACGACCATACCTTTGAAAGTGCAAGCGCTGCTTCCCGGCCAAACTGGAAATTCGCAAGGCGGCCTTCAATACATGCTCTTGATTTCGGCGGCTGGCCTCGCTTCCGCTCAAGAAGGCAGTTCGTACAACTTGAATATCAAGATCGCCGACTGCGAATTCGCTCAGAAAGCCACGATTTTTAAGTTCAATGAAAAGGACCTGACGAAAACGGTTTCCGCTGATGTATTTCGGGCCTGGCAGTCCGTTGGCATTCCCGATCACATCGCCTTGATGCCCGCCGCGGATACCCGAAGAATTCGTCTGGTAGTTCTCGATGTTTCGTCGGGTCTGACCGGCGCCATCGACATTCCCGTGAGCCCTACGGAAATTGCGAAGGCCACTGCCCCCGTTCCGCCGCCGGCGCCTGTCGTGACGACTCCCTATTTGGAGCTGCCCGATAAGGTAAAAGGCTCATCGCCGCCCAAAGTGGTCGAGTCAGTGACATTCCATTCGAACTCCGGCGATTCCGGAACGCTGAACTGGAAAGGTGATGCCGTATTGTTCGAAGGAAACCTCTCCCTGGATCTGGCAGCGAACGGATTTTCCAGTTACGCGTTCGGCGGGCGATTTCATTGCCAGGACGACCATTTTATTCCCGTGGATCCGGCGGATGGCGAGCCAGCGCTGCGGTTCACGTTTCACAACCACAGCGGAAAAGTGGTCGTCGTGGACCTGAAGGGGGAGCAGCCTGTATACGTGGGCGATCTTCCCGTCGATCCCACGGCGCAATCGCTCTTCGAGCAGGTGTGGAAATCGAGCCACTGTCAGGGGCAATAAAACCCCGTGAACGCGAATCTCCCGATTTGCGTCCTTAGAGGCGACCAATATCCCCGTCAATCGGGAGATTGGCGTTCCCGGGTATTGCAGACTAGAATCGCCTTCTGTGGTCTCCGAAGCTGAAATTCGACTGGGCACGTCGGCCTTCACCGCCGCCGGGTGGGAAGGCACATTTTACCCAGCCGGGATGAAGCCTGCCGATTATCTGAGCTACTACGCCACAAAATTCGATGCCGTGGAATTGGACAACACGTTTTACCGCACACCTGCGGTTTCGACTGTAAAGGGCTGGTATGCGAAAACTCCTCCGGGATTTTTGTTTGCGGCGAAAGTGCCGCAACTCATCACGCACGAGAAGGCACTCGTGGATTGCGACGAGGATTTTCGCATTTTCCTGAAGACAATGGATTGCCTCGGCGAAAAACTGGGGCCGTTGCTTTTACAATTCGGGTATTTCAATAAGAAAGCGTTTGCGGGCGTGAACGAATTCCTCGCGCGATTCGTGCCGTTCCTCAAAAAAATCCCCAAGGGATACCGTTTTGCCGTGGAAATCCGCAACAAAAATTGGCTGGTGCCCGCATTTGTGGACGCGCTCAGAGAACGCCAAGTCGCGCTGGCGCTCGTGGACCATGTGTGGATGCCGCGCCCCGGGCAGCTATTCGATCGCTTCGACCCGATCACGGCCGATTTCGCCTATGTGCGCTGGCTCGGAGATCGCAAAGGAATCGAGGAGAAGACGAAAACGTGGGACAAGATCATCGTGAACCGGACGGCGGACCTGGTCGATTGGGTTGATGTGCTGAAAAAAGTTCACGAGCGGAAAATTCAGATCCTCGCGTTTGCCAATAATCATTACGCGGGCTACGGCCCCGGCACGATTGAAGAGTTTCGAGGCCTATGGCGGCGCGCTATGCGGTAGAACGTTCTTGTGGCGCAGGCTTCAGCCTGTGGGGGTTGGGCCTTGCAAGTACAAAACCCCACAGGCTGAAGCCTGCGCCACAAGACCCAGTTCGAGGCCTGATCTTCGATTCCTGGAAAATAATTCGGACTAATGTAATACGGCAGATTCTTCTGCGATCCTGGTTTCCTTTTGTTCCGCGGGCAAATTGGTTCGCAGCCGCAGGCTCGTAAACGTTGCGGCCGCGGCGCACAGCGCGGGAATCGATCCGGCAAGCAATATCTCTCGCGGACTCCAATCCAGCTTCAGCATCACGCCGCCAAGCATGGGGCCCACAATCGACCCGATTCGACCGACGCCGAGGCACCAGCCGATTCCCGTGGATCGCATCGAGATTGGATAAAACGTGGCGGCGACGGCAGACAGTCCTCCCTGCGCGCCCTGCACCACGAAACCCAGAACGAACGTGACCGTCATCATGAGCGCAAACGAATTCGAGAATGCGAGCGATGCGATGAGCAAAGTGGTGCAGAGGAACTCCGCCAGCAATACCGTGAACGCGCCCCAGCGGTTCATCAAATTTCCCTCGATGAAGGAACCGGCAATGCCGCCGACGCTGAACAACATGACCGCCGTCGCCCCCGCGGAAACGGGTTTGCCCGTTTGCCGAAGCAAAGCGGGCAGCCAAAATACAACGAAGTACAACATCAGAAGGTTCATGAAAAAGGGGATCCACAGCAGAATCGTTCCGGCAGCGCGGCCTTCCGTAAACAGGCTAACCACCGGAGCATTTTTGCGCTGATCCTGATGTTCGGAGCGAGAGAAAGGTGCGTCCACAAGCTCGGGTGAAATGCGCGCCAGAATTTTTGAGATTTTCCGCTGGTCCGCTCCTGAAACTTCCAGGTAGCGCACCGATTCAGGAAGTATCGCGATCAGAAGCAGAGCCAGCGTGAGCGGCAGAACTCCCCCCGCATAAAACACCGATTGCCAGCCCCAGCGGGGAAGCATCACCGCACTCACCCGAGTGGCGAGAACGGCCCCGGCCGGCATTCCGCAAAACATCATGCTTACGATTACGGCCAGCAGGCGCTTTGGAGCGTATTCGGACATCAGCGCCACGGAATTGGACAGCGCGCCGCCCAGTCCCAGGCCAGTCAGAAATCGGCACGCGAGCAACTGGTCAAACGTAGCGCAGCGGGACGTGAGCACGGCGAACATCCCGAAGATCAGCGTGCAAGCCACGATCGGCCATTTCCGTCCCCAGCGGTCGGCGATTGGGCCGGACAGCATGGATGAGATCATCAAGCCGATCAGCGCGGCTACGAAAATGGGGCCGAAGGTTTTAATCGGGATGCGCAGGGTTTCGGCCATGGACGGAGCGAGGAAGCCGATGCTTTGCGTGTCGAAGCCGTCGAGCACGATGACCGTGCCGCACAGAACCATGGTCCAGATCTGATAGCGGCCCATGGGCCGGCGGTCGATCAGTTCACTGACAGTTGGAGCGCGCTCCATGCCATCTCCCGGATGTCCGCGGTGCAAGTTCGTTTGTGAATTCAGAATACTACCGTTTCACTGGGGAATGAAAGCGGGAGTCCGGCGCATCGTTTGAAATACCCAGGGTTGCATTGCGGCAAATATCAAGTCCGCTCGGCGCTCCGAACCTTGATCAAATATCCTCCCGGAATAGTATCCAGGTATTTCGGGTCCGCCAGAGCTTCTTCCAGATTTCTTCGCGTCAGCCTGGAATGCTCGCGGGCGATGCTTTCTGCTCGCGTTCCCTGGTGGTGCTCGATGGCATCAATCAGCGCCCGGTGATGTTCTTCCGCGATCGGTATAATTTCCTTCGATCCTTGCAAGGATTTGTGCACGATGACGCGTGAGCTTGGGGAAGCAAACGGGAATCTGTAGACCTGCTCGATTGCGCGGCGAAGGATTTGGTTATTGGCGAGGTCCGTGATGGCTTCGTGGAAAGCCTTGTTCAAATCCAGATATCGAGTGAAGCTCACCAAATTTATTTCCGAAATTGATTCCATGGCGCGATTGATTTTGCGCAGAGGTTCCAGTTGAACGGGATTTTTCAATCGTTCGGCTGCGAGCCGGGCGGAGGCTCCCTCCAGAATGCCCCGTGTCTCGATTGCATCCCAAATATCCGTGAGGGTGAATTCGCTGGCGGCGAAACCGGAATGGGGAAGGGCACTGACCAGGCCTTCGTGTTCCAATCTCTCAAAAGCCAGGCGCAAAGGTGTGCGGGAAACTCCGAGTTTCTTGGATAAAGGAATTTCGGCGATTCGCTGGCCTGGCCGGAATGCGCCGCGGAGCAGCATTTCCCGCAGGCCCAGTGTCGCGCGCGCGACTTGCGAAGCGCTGTCCCGGGGCGGATTCGCCTCACCGGCCGCGTCCATACGGGTTCCGGCTCGACTCATAAATGTCACTCCACCAAGATTCTAGGGGGACGGGATAGCGCTTTGAGCGCATCTGGGCACATTGTTATCACCAAGCGCGTGCAGCGACAATATAATTATTTGGAAGGGGGCGGATCTGCAGATTTAAATAATATTTTGAGTTGCCGGGTGGTTATTCTCTGCGCCGTATGGCCGGAGAGCGACGGTTTCAATCCTAACCCCACTGCAACTACGGAATAATAGCGACGGCTTCCTTCATCATTCCGAAATTGGCGCTCCCCGGATCCAGGGCGAGCACCTGCAATTCCAGCGGCCCCGACGCCGTCGCAGGCACGTCCACATGAAATGTGTTTTGCACTCCCGCGTACGTCATCGGAATTTCCGACTCCACTTTTCCGTCCCGGAGAAGCCGCGCGACCACGCGAATCTTGTTCGCGTCCCACAGGCCGTCAGGCTCCGTCGGACAGCCGCAAGCCATCGTGACGGTGGCGCGGACTTCAAACGGCGATCCTGTCTTGACCTTGGCATCGGGGAGTGGCGCAATCGCTGTCACGATGAAGCCGTGAATCTCCAGCAGGATCCCTTCGCCAAGGATGTCTTCGCCGGGCACGAGCAGCAAAGTTTTCGACGAGCGTTGCGTAGCCTGCGCGTTGCCGAGCGGCCCTTCCGCTGACACTTCGACAACCGTTGGCTTATCAAGGTGCAGCACGGCAAGGTATCCGGATGTATCCCCGGCGCTGAAGACCGCCATTCCGCGAGTGTGCGGTTTTTTGATAATTACGTCCGTATCGCCCGTCCCGCCCTGCTGAATTCCCTGCGCCAGGATTTCTCCGGTCGCGACATCCCGGACCGTGATCTTCGCGCCGCCCACGTGCGTTCCAATGACTTTGGCGTCGCGTGCGATCGCGCGAATCATGATCTTGGTCTCTTTGCCGCCGGTTTGGGCGAAGAGCGGCGAAACAGATACCAGAATGGCAAACGCAATCACACTGAACAACCGTCGAGTTCTCATAATTGCCCTCCGTTGATAGGTCAAAACATATCACACTTCCGCGTAGACCCAAGGTTTCTGCACGTCGAATCCCGCCCCGCGTCATACGGTGGACGACCCGCAACAGACGAGCGTATGATTTAGCCCAGCCGGAAATCGCCCGGACGCACACAGTCCGCCGCGACTGGAGGAGAAAAATCCATGAGCGAATTCTCACGCCGAACCCTGCTGGGCGGAGCGGCTGTGGCGGCCGCAGCGACGATGTGGAGTGAGCCCGTGCACGCTCAATACGTCTGGCAAAAGCCCGATTGGCAGGCCGCCGAGTTCGAAACGCTGGCGCATTCGCCGCGGCGCATCAAACAGGTGATCCACGGCTTTGGCATTAACGAAGGCCGATTCCTGAAAAACGCCAAGAACTCGCTTAATGGCCTTCGCTTTGGCGCCGGCGTCCCGAATGACCAGATTCAAATCGTCTGCGCCTTGAACGGGCCTGCGAATATGCTGAATTACACCGACTACGTATGGCAGAAATACCGGGTCGGGGAATGGGTAAAAGAGAACGACCCCAAGAGCGGAGAGCCGGCGGTGCGCAATTTTTATTATCCGAGCAAGGCTGCGCCATCCATGTCGTACGCGTCCGATGATCCCAGCAATCCCGACTCCGCCTACCAGGACAGCAGCGTTCAGGGCTTACAGGCGCGCGGCGTGAAATTCTTGAGTTGCCACTCTTCGATCGAAGAAGCGGCGCGAGCGCTCATCAAGTTGAACAATTTGACCGCGCAGCCGGAAGAAGTTGTGAAGGATATCCAGGCCCACATTCTGCCCGGCGTCCTCCTCGTTCCGGCATTAGCCTCGGCGCTTGCCCTGCTGCAGGGTGACGGACACTACAGCTACATGAGCGCTGGATAGCGAATTGTCAGTAAAAAAAAGAAGGTGGGACTCAATGGCGGATTCTCAGCAGTGTGTTTCAAGACGTCATTTGTTGAAGAAGCTCGGCGTCGCAAGCGCAGCCTTGGCTGCCGGGCAGATATTTGGAAAACCAGGCGCATCAGCGCAGGAAACTTCCGCACCGCAACCGGCCCCAGAATTTACCGGGCCTGGCGCAAACCCGTATTGGACCTCGCCGGGACAATTTGCAACTTACCCTCAGAAGGCTCCCCTGATTCTTTTGACCGATCGTCCTGTGCAACTGGAAACTCCGCGCCATTATTTTCTGTCGACGCTTACTCCCAACGATGCGTTTTTTGTCCGCTGGCATCTCCCAATGATTCCCAATGCTGTTGATTTGAAAGAGTGGCGCCTGCATGTGGAGGGGAATGTCGAGCGCCCGCTGACGCTCAGTTTTTCGGAACTGGCGACTCGATTCAAGAGCGTATCGATTGCCGCGGTAAATCAGTGCTCCGGCAATAGTCGCAGCCGCCTGCAGCCACGAGTCGCGGGAGGCCAGTGGGGAAACGGGGCGATGGGCTGCGCCTCATGGACCGGCGTGAAACTTCGCGAAATCCTGGATGCCGCCGGGGTAAAGAACGGCTCGGTGCAAGTGCAATTCGAGGGTCTGGATAAAGGCTTGGGTCCCAAGGGTCTCGGCTCGAACCGGTTCATGAAGTCACTCGATTTGACGAACCCCGTCCTCGATATGTGCGTCGTCGCACTGGCGATGAATGATGAGCCCCTGCCGATGCTGAATGGCTTTCCCGCGCGCCTCGTCGTGCCCGGCTATTTCGCAACCTACTGGCTGAAGTCGATTTCTTTCATTCGCGTCCTGGATGCGCCCGACGATAATTTCTGGATGAAAGCCGGGTATCGAATTCCGGACACACCGCGCGGAAACACGACTCCGGAGGACATGAAAACCGGCAACGTCAAGACAGTTCCAATCGCCCAGATGCCGGTTCGTTCATTCCTTATTTCCCCTGACGGTTCTGCGAAGATTCCCGCCGGCCTGCCGCTGCGTTTGCGGGGCATCGCTTTCAGCGGCTACGGCGGCATAAAAAAAGTCGAAGTGTCCATAGACAATGGAGCGACCTGGGCCGAGTGCCAATTGGGACCGGACGCGGGAACGTATTCCTTCCGCACCTGGTGGTTCAACTGGACTACGAAGACGGCCGGGAAGTACCAGGTGGCCGTTCGCGCGACGGACACGAAGGGAAACGTTCAGCCCGACGAAGGAGTCTGGAATCCCGGCGGGTATTTGTGGAACAAAATCGAACGTCAGGAAATCGTGGTTGGGGACGCGAGCTAGGAGAGGCGCACGATGCACACACGAAAATGGTACTTGGTTGCGGTGATTGCGCTTTCCATATTGGCTGCGCGGGGGCTTTACGCCGATTTTCGCGCTGGAGACTACACGCAAGCCGGGCCCGGAACCATTCATCCGGTGCTGCCGGCCGTGGCATCCACGGACGCAGCTTATGACGCGGGCCAGTACCCGATGTATTATCCGGAGCTCGCTCCCGGCGACGGGAAGGACGATGTCGAAAACAACTGCGAGCTGTGCCACAGCCCTCGCTACATTACGATGCAACCAGTGATGCCGGCGCAAGCGTGGGCGGACGAAGTCACCAAGATGAGGAAAACGTTCGGCGCATCGATCCCGGACGATACTGCGCAAAAGATCATCCAGTATCTCGGTTCGCACTACACACCGGAAACCCGAAAGCGGTAGAATAGCGGCTGCGGGATCGCAAGTTCGCCCTTCCTCGGGAGGATCTCCATGCTTCGACTGATCGCCATCCGATGCGGAATGATCGCCGCCTTGATTCTTTTCGCCGTCCTTTTCGTTTCGACAGGTTCGATCAGCTTTGGGGCGCTGCCGAATCCGGGGCAAGCCGCCGATTCCGCGAAGGCCTGGGTAGCGCCGGACCCCGCAACGATCCCCGAGGGACCGCTGGGCGATAGCATCCGACTGGGAATGCGCGTGTTCAACAACACCCCGAAATTTGCCGAGAAGTACGTCGGCAACAAGATGAGTTGCACGCACTGCCACATCGACGGCGGCACGGTTTCACAAGGAATGCCGATGGTTGGGTTGCCGGGGATGTTCCCGATGTACCGGGACCGCGAAAAAACGGTCATCACCTTTGAAGAGCGGATCGAGCAATGCTTCCAGCGGAGTGAATCTGGCCACCGCGTTCCGAATGACAGCCCGGAAATGACTGGGCTAGTTGCCTACTCGCAGTGGCTTTCCAGGGATCAAGTGACCGGGCGTCCTTTTCCAGGCCGCGGTCTCGTCAATCTCTCCGAACTGAATGGCGACGCGGCGCGAGGAAGCAAGATCTACACCGACCAATGCGCCGTTTGCCATGGCGAGGAGGGCGCCGGAAAGCCTCCCTTAATCCCGGCCCTTTGGGGACCGGACGCCTACAGCGACGGCGCCGGCATGCATCAGATTGCCAAGATGGCGGCGTTCGTGCAGCACAACATGCCGCAGAACGATCCGGGGACGCTCACGCCGCAGGAATCGTACGACGTCGCAGCGTATGTCCACAACAAGCCTCACACCGTTTTCAATATGAAAGACCACATGTAGTCCCGGCGCCGAATCTAGCCCCGCTCGATGTAAGAATAAATCTCCATCCTCATTCATCGCGGCAGGCGCCGGCCACTGCTTGCGTGAACATACTGGAAACATTGCATGCCGGTTGGGATGGGTGTAGGTTACCGGTGGGCTAGGAAGTCAAAATTGAAATTTCCTTCCGAATAACAACCATGACAATGATAAGAAATGCGGTTCGATATTTCCTTCTGGCAGGATTCCTGATTCTGCCTCTGGGCGCGCAACAGGCGAATGTTGGAAGCATCGTACGCAGCGATCCCGCGCTGGACAAGATCGTGCCCCCAGAGGCGAAGGTCGAAAAAGTTCAGGGGGATTTTCGATTCATCGAGGGGCCCGTTTGGGTGAGAGATGGCGGTTACCTGTTGTTCAGCGACATTCCGGCCAATTCGATCATGAAATGGACACCCGGAGGACCGGCTATTGTTTATCGAAAGTCGATATTCCCGGGCGCGTATCCGGATGGCGTATTAATTGGCTCGAACGGGCTGACCCTGGATCGCCAGGGCCGTCTTGTTGCCGCCGAACATGGAAATCGCAGAGTGGCTCGATTCGAGAAAGATGGTTCAGTTACGGTCCTCGCTGACCGTTATGAAGGGAAGCGCTTGAACAGCCCGAACGATCTCGTCTCCAAGAGGAATGGAGATATTTACTTCACGGATCCTTCCGCGCTCTACCGAAGTTACCCGGCGGATGCGAAGGACGTGCCGAAAAAGGAATTGGACTTTAACGGCGTGTATCGGATTACGCCGCGGGGCAAGCTCGACCTGCTGACAAAGGATATCCCCTATCCGAATGGCCTGGCTTTTTCGCCCGACGAAAAAAAGTTTTATGTTGCGAATACCAGACCCGATAAATTCTGGATGGTGTACGACGTCAACGCGGACGGAACTCTCGCCAATGGCCGAAAGTTTTTTGATGCCACCAACATTCCGGGAGACGACGTGCCGGACGGGATGAAGTTGGACACCGCTGGAAACATTTACGCTGTCGGGCCCGCCGGAATAATGATTTTCTCACCGCAGGGTGTTCTTCTCGGGACCATCCAGTTTCCCGAGCTTCCCGCGAATTGCGCGTGGGGGGACGCCGATGGAAAGACCCTTTACGTCGCCGCCCGGACTGGCCTCTATCGAATCCGGCTTAGCATCCCGGGCATTCGGCCGTAACGGCGATGTTTACTCCGCGCCCTGAGCAGATTTTCTATCACGATCAAAAATGCTGAGCCATGAGTTCTTGCTTCTGATGATTCAAATTGCGATTGGTTTGCTGTTCCCAATCGGTCGCGGAAGTTTCACCGGGGGCGAGCGCCCGCGATATTAAAAATAACGCCGAGACCCATGCGCTGCCCCTCAGTGCGCAAGCGAGAACTTCTGAACTCTTCTGCCGGTTTCGACCTCGCCCGTATACAGGTTCCCCTTGGAATCGGCAACGATGGCGTGCACGTGGTGAAACTGGCCCGCGCCGCGTCCCGCGTGGCCCGTCGTGCCAACGACGGAGCCGTCGCTTCGGAGCAGTGTCCAGATCACGTTATTTTCGCCGTCCGCGACGAGCAAATATTTCTGCCCCGCATCATGCGAAAAGACGAGATCGTAAGTGGCCCCATTGCCGAGCGTCACCGGACGCACAAAGAATTCCTTCACGAATTTTCCTTCCTTTGTGAAAACCTGAATTCTGTCGTTGATTCGATCGCAAGCATACACGAAGCCATCCCGCGAAATGTGCACCGCATGAACCGGATTCCTGAACAGCTGGCTCGGCGCGCCTCCGGGAGCGTACGGGATGAGGTCGGCGTCGCTCGGCGGATTTCCATAGGCGCCCCACATTCGCTTGAACGCGCCTGTTTCGGAATCAAACACAATGATGCGCCGGTTGAGATACCCGTCGGCGAAATAGATCTCGTGAGCTTTTTCGTCCAGCTCAATCCCGGCCGGGCGGCCAAGAATGGTTGTGTCCGAATTATTCATGGGCGCGGCGGAAGGATGGCCAATCTCCAAGAGAAATTTCCCATCGCCGGAGAACTTGATCGCTTGTCGGTCCTTCGCACCGTTTCCGGTTATCCAGATGTTGCCGGCGTGGTCGACAAAAATGCTGTGTTCCGAACTCGGCCAGTCAAATCCCTGGCCCGGACCGCCCCAGGACTTGAGCAGATTGCCCTCGGCGTCAAATACCAGCACCGGCGGCGCGGAAACGCAGCATTCAGATGCGGGAGGAGTTTGCGCCGCGCCGAGATCATCCTTGGTGTTCGAGCTCGGACGCTGCATCACCCAGATATGATCTTGCCCGTCCACGGCCATCCCGCCCACCTGGCCCATGATCCAGTTATTTGGCAACTGCTTTGGCCACATGGCGTCAACCTTGTATGTTGGCGGCGCCTGCGCGGATGTTGAGAAGCAAGAACCAAGCAGAAGCAAACAGGTGCCAACCGAAAGCGAAACCACCTTCGTCCATCCATTGAAGCTGGGCATGACAAGCCCTCCAGGTCACGAGCTGTCTATTCGAATTTGATTTCTGGGACGACCGCGAATATACACCCGCCCGGCCCCGGGTAGCATGCTCTAGTTCAGAATTTCCACAGAAGAAGGGATGAACAGCGCGAGCATTCGAATGCTGATATCATCTGCAGCGGTCAGGGTTTCACTAGGGCAGCTCTTTATAAGTTAAATGTGATTTCGGGAAGATAATTCCGGTATCTGGCCTTGCGAAAAGGGATGATATGAATAATTTGACTAGGTTCGCTCGAATTGCGGTTGCCTCCGCGGGGCTGGCTTTCGCGCTGTGGTTCTTGTGTCTCGCGCCATTGCGTGCACAGGGGAAAGCGCCCACGTTCGTAGTAGATCCTGCATGGCCTAAGCCGTTGCCGAATCTCTGGGTGACTGGCGGGATCGGCGGCGTGTGCATTGATTCCCGCGACCATGTGTTCATCCTGAACCGGCGCGATTTAACGGATAACGATCTCGACGCCGGCCACCAGGCGCCTGTGGTGATTGAGTTCGATACGGATGGCAACGTGGTGAATTCCTTCGGCGATCCCGACACGACTCCCAACACTCCCCACGGCTGCGCGGTGGACGCGGAAAATAATATCTGGATGACTGGCAACGGTGACGGCATTGTCCAGAAGTTTTCGCATGACGGCAGCAAACTCTTGTTCCAGATTGGCAAGCGGGGCGTGGTCGATTCTACCGACGACACAGCCAAAGGAAAAGCTCTAAACTCCAGCCACGAAGGATTCTTCAAGCCCGCGGGTATCGCCATCGATTCCAAGAACGGCGATGTTTACGTGGCCGACGGCGAGACTCCCGGCGGCAACCACCGCATCGCAGTCTTCGATCGCAATGGACAATTCCTGCGCCAGTGGGATTTGCACCGCGCGGAGGGCGAGACCGGTGACGCGTTCGTGCCAGTGCTGCATTGCGTGGCCCTGGACAACAATGGTTTGGTCTACGTATGCGACCGGCGCGGCCACCGAATCCAGGTGTTCGATAAAATGGGCAACTTTCTAAAGAACATCCCGGTTGAATACGAATTGATGTCGAAGCTCCCGACGGGGCCGGAACACATCCCCGGCGCGCTAGGTTCGGCAGTGGCGATCGGTTTCTCGCGCGATGCAGGGCAGAAGTACTTATATGTGGTCAATCAGGACAACGAGAAGATCGATATCCTGGATCACGAGAGCGGGAAGTTGCTGTCGAGTTTCGGCCGCGTGGGGCGCCAGCCGGGTGAATTTACGTACAATCATTTCCTCGCGGTGGATTCGAAGGGCAACATTTACGTGGCCGAGGTGGGCACAGGCAAGCGCATTCAGAAATTCAAGATGAAGCAGTAGCACAGACTTCAGTCTGTGGGTTTCTGTCAAGGCACCCGTATTCCAGCGGGGAAGAAAACCAACATGCTGAAGCCTGTGTTACTTAACTTTCAGATGTAAAAGTTTGATCGCGTTACCCTTCAGGATGCGTTCCTTTTCCGCCGGCGGATAATTAAACTGATCCAGCACGAAGCCCGGATACTCGATGTCCCTCGCCGCAAAAATATCCGTGCCAACCACGATGCGGTCAGTTCCAACCATGGTGACCAGAAAACGGAACGCCTCCGGATAATAGATCAGATAGTCGTAGTAGAACCGGCGCAAATAATCCCGGAACGGGTGCGCCAGCGGAATATTCTGATTTGGAAAATGCGAAAAGAAATGCTCGATCCTTCCCGCAAGATATGGGAACGAGCCACCCGCGTGCGGCAGTACCATTTCGAGCTTCGGGTATTTGTCCAGTACGCCCGACATCATTAACTTAGTTGCAAGCACGGTGTGGTCGGTGGGCGCGTCGAGTCCCGCCGCCAGATTGGGCGGCCCTGAAACCCGGTCGCCTCCATAATTGTTGGCCACTCCATCCATCTGATGAAAAATAATCGGCAAGCCCAGTTCCTCGATGCGCGCCAGGACCGGGGTAAAGTTCGGTTGGATAATGTAATCGTGCCGCTCCATCGAGTCCGGCAGGTGAACGGCGTTCACGCCCGGCTTCCCGGCCACGCGGTTCAATTCTTTCAGCGCCAGCTGGGGATCGCGAATCGGAAGCTCGATGCCGAGGACAAATCGGTTGGGATGCTTCTTGTGCACTTCGATTCCCGTGTCATTGATGATCTGCGCGAGATGCGCGCCCTGTTCCGCCGATGTCGATTGCCACGGCATCGCGCCGGAGAGCGTGAGGCAATGCATCAGCACGCCGTGCTGGTCCATCCATTCGATGCGTTTTTCGAGATCGTAATTGAGCGGATAGACATTGTTGAGCGGCTGCCCAAGGTCGGCCAGCGCCTTGTTGTAAGGCTCGGGCGACCAGTGTGCGTGGCAGTCAATCGCGACGGGTTTTCCGACGCCGGCCTTTCCAGGTTTCGCGTCCCACCAGTCCACGCCTTTCTCTTTTGTCTGCGCCGCGGCGCCCGCGGGAATCGCGGCCGCTACGGCGCCGCCGACTCCGATTTTCATGAAGTCTCGCCGTCCGAGAGCCGAAACTGGTTCTGGAGCGTCCGAATTTTTCATCGTCAATTCTCCTCAATCGCTGGGTTTTCTTTTGCCGGTAGCGCAGACTTTAGTCTGTGGGTTTTAGTTTTTGCAAGGACTAAAACCCGCAGGCTGAAGCCTACGCCACTGAAACCGTCTCAAGCATTTGCAAGCAAGGACCGCAGCATTTTTCGTTCTTCGCCATTCGGGTCGTTCACCACTTTGCATTCGTCATTGAAAATCATTGTGGCGCGCTCCTGATTGCTAAAGGCGGGCCAGTGGGGAAGCCCTGCGTAGTTGGGATTGCCGGTGCGAGCGAACGCAACCCATGCATTGCTCATCCGATCGGAGAGGGCCTGCCGATCTTCTCCAGTCCCGGTCATCGACTTCGCCGCATCAAGGTTTCCGAAAACAAATGGGATCTCGATGGTATGAAAAGCCCTCAGTTTGCCGTCGCGCACGGGCGAATGCCAGGTGAAGTAATACATATAAGCTGGCGCTTTTCCTTCCGCGGCTTTGCGTTCCGCTTCCGCAAGAACTCCCTGGCGGAAAGTCGCGTCCGAAGCAAGGATCAAATACAAATCCGTATTGGCAACGCCGGGCCGGCCCTTTCGATAGGCCTGGATCAACTGATCCACTTGCTCGTCGCCGGCCTTTCCCAATGCCTGTTTCACCTTTTGATGCAGCGTCGCGTCATCGATCGGATCAAGCACTTGGTTCGGGATGAATGCGACTTCGGTTTCGACTGAGCCTGTAAGGAGCGGAATATTCGCTGAGAGTTCCGTGGCCCTGGGATCGAACATGCCCCAGGGAAGCGATTGGCCATCGACGGTTGGCTCAAGCCTGAGCGAAGGATTCCCCGGTAATCCGCCGGCCCGCATCGCGGTTACGAGCTGTTCCATCGGCAGCTTTTGTGCTTCGTCGATCTGATTGGGTTTCAATCCCAGTCTTGACAAAAATTCTTCAGCGGCTGCCGATGCTTCTCCGCGAGGCACGCCCTTTTCCATCGGGCGGCTTTCAATAACGGCGCGGTGAAACAGCCCTTTCGCGGACGGCATCGCCATCAGAGTGCTGACTTTTCCCGCGCCGCCGGACTGTCCGAAAATTGTCACGTTCCCCGGATCGCCCCCGAAGGCGCCGATGTTGTCGCGCACCCATTCCAGCGCTGCGACAAGGTCCAACATCCCGACGTTGCTCGAATGGGCATACTTCTCTCCACCGATTTCGGCGAAATACAGGAAGCCGAACACGTTCAGGCGATGATTCACGCCGACGATGACGACATCCTGTTTTTGGGCGAGGTTCGCGCCATCGTAGATCGCATACCCCGAAGATCCGGCCGAATACCCCCCTCCATGCAGCCACACCATTACCGACCTTTTGCGCGAACGGCCGGCGCCCGGCGTCCAGACGTTCAAGACCAGGCAGTCCTCACCCGCGGGTTCTTTCCTGTCAACCGCTGCAACTTCAGGGATCAGAGTGGAGGGTGATTGTGGACACCTGAATCCGAGTTCAAGCGCATCCCGCACGCCGGCCCAAGGCTGAGGTTTCCCCGGAGGCATGAACCGCGAGCTTCCCCCTGTAGGCGCACCGTAAGGAATCCCCTTAAATGCGAGAACGCCGTTTTGTGCCAGGCCGCGAATTTTTCCCGCCGAGGTTTCGACAATTTCTCCCGGCGCGCCTTGCGAGGCAATCGCCCGCGCGACTTTCATTTTCCCCGACAGGAGTATTCCCGAAGCCACCGCTCCCAAACCGATAAATTTTCGCCGGTCCATTGTGCTACCTCCTCTATGCTTAAACTCCCTGAGGATCTACCATCTTGTGGCGCTGAAAGCGCCACCGGATGCCAGCCCAGGGCAACGCCCTGGGTTTCCGAATCAATCGATCGTGGCGCCCTGAAGGGGCGCAGGATCCTCCTCGCCGTTGACGCGACTACCTGGCCTGGTTTGAAACAGAGAAATTGCCGCACAATAATTTACGGAACACCCTCTAATACGAATTCTCAAGTCGCGCATATGGTCCAGCCGCATAAACGATTTTTCCGCCGACCATGGTCAAAACCGATTCGAGGCTTTCAAGCTCATCCAATGGCCCCGTCATGTAATCCTTCGTCAGAACAGCGAGGTCGGCGAGTTTGCCGGGCTCGAGCGAGCCACGCTTGCCTTCGTCGAAAGAAAACCAGGCGCTGCCGATTGTGTAGGCTCGAAGGGCGTCTTCGCGCGTCGGCGTTTGTTCCGGTCCCCGCCGCGCCCCCCCGGGGTTCTTGCTGTCGACGAGCAACCACCGCAGCGTGGTGAACGGATTGTAGGAGGCCACTCGATGAGCGTCGGTCCCCGCGCCCATCTCCACGCCAAGCTCCTTGGCGTTTTCCACTGAGGCGGCACTCGGGCGCTGAATCGTCCACCCGACGCCCATCGCTTTCATTCGCCGAAGATGCTCGGGCGAAGCACCCGTCAGATGAGCCACGGACCAACGCAAATCCTTGATGGGATATTCCGCATTCACGCGCTCATAAATGGAAAGCAGCGTATCCGCGGAGGCGTCATTCGGCCAGTGCATCGTGACCGCCATCCCTTTTTGCGCTGCCCAGCGCACGATCTGGTAATACTTCTCCTGGTCGTCGGGGGTCGGATGATCGTTATTGTTCATGCCCCAGGTGAGGCGCTCCCCGATGCCGTTGAATTTCAACATGTCGTCGCCAAATCCCTGCGGCAACATCTGCGTCAAACTCTTCAGTTCATCGAATTCCTTGCCGGGAGTCGGCCCGCACAGGCTGTAAGCGATTCGCACTGTCAATTGATGCTGTTGCCAGACTTTGAAGACGGGCTGATAGTTTTCAGGATTGAGATTGTTTCCGCCGGGATCGCCGACTCCGGTCACGCCGAGCCGGTTCATCTCGCGGAAAAATTTCTTCGTGCCCTCCACTTGTTCATCGAACGTCGGATGAGGAAGCTTGTCGAACAGGGCGATGGCGACGTCAAAGCCGCCGCCGTCTTCAATCGCTCCCGTGGGATTGCCGCTCGCGTCCCGCTCAAACTTGCCCGGACGCGGCAGGTCGGTTTCGCTGTTAATGCCCATCGCCTTGAAGCCCGCGGGCGTCATCACTTCCCAGTCGTAACCAAGCTGCACGTAAACGGGATTGTTCGGTGCAGCCGCCACGAGGTCCGCCTGAGTCGGCCTGCGCTTTTCCTTGAACTGTTCCGCGTTCCAGCCGCCCGCGACAATCAGCCAGGAGCCCGGCTTCTTCGCTACTGAAGCTTCGTGAATCCGGCTCATCGCCTCGGCTATGGAAGTAGCGCCCACCCAGTTCACTTCGGTCGTGAATGTCTGTCCCGCTCGAATGGCATGAATATGGGAATCGATGAAGCCGGGGATAACTGTGCGTCCCTGTAAATCGATTACGCGCGTCTTCGGCCCCGCTTGTTTTCGAATTTCCGAACTGCTGCCCACCGCCATGATTTTGCCGTCGCGTATGGCAATGGCTTCACGTGTTGAGAATTGTTTATCGACCGTCAAGATTTTGCCGTTCACCAGGATGGTGTCGGCGTTTTGGGACCAAGCGGGCAACGCGGCGGCGAGCACGACGATGTCGAGCAGTGCAGCGCAAAAGAATGTGGCGGCCCGTATTTTCATTTCGCCAGCTCTCGATGCCTTTTTAGTTCAGGCGTTTTGGTGCGCCGTCTTTCTGGTACCAGTCCACGGTCTCGCCGCTCGTGTTCACCGTCACGGTGCGCACTTCCGTGAAGTGATCGAAGGATTCGACGCCGGTCTCGCGGCCCATGCCGCTGTCCTTGAATCCTCCCCACGGCGATGCGGGGTCGAGCCGGTGATGGTCATTCACCCAAACCATGCCGAAGATCAGCCGGCTGGCCACGCCATGCGCGCGCGCGATGTCGCCGGTCCACACTGATGCAGCCAGCCCGAACCTCGTGTCGTTGGCGATGCGAATCGCGTCGGCTTCGTCTTCGAACGGAATGACGACTGTCACAGGCCCGAAGACTTCCTCTTGGGCGATCTCGGATCGAGGGTCGGCGTCGTAGAGCACCGTCGGCTCGACGAAAAATCCGGGAGGCAAACCGGTAGAAGCCGCTTTGCCGCCCGTCAATAGCTTCGCGCCCGCTGACGTGGCGCGATCGAGCATCAGCAAGATGCGCCGTCGCGATTTTTCAGAAATGACCGGCCCAAGCTGCGTCTGTG
>Ga0182024_10009792_pt1 | contig 19719 bp, 13 predicted proteins | sample P32metaG_FD_120480 | JGI IMG/M metagenome (GOLD analysis project Ga0182024, IMG submission 120480) | Permafrost microbial communities from Stordalen Mire, Sweden - P3-2 metaG (Illumina Assembly) | ecosystem: Environmental > Terrestrial > Soil > Wetlands > Permafrost | place: Sweden: Stordalen... | reverse complement strand
GCTCGCATCTGGCCGAGCGCGGGCCGAGCGATCCGCTGGCGGCGCGGGTTCATGCGTACGAGATGGCGGCCCGCATGCAGGTCGCCGTTCCCGCGGCATTGGCACTGGAACAAGAGACGGCCGAGACGCGAGCGCTTTACGGTCTCGACGAGAAAGGTTGCGCCGGCTTCGCGCGAAACTGCCTGATTGCACGCCGCCTGTTGGAAAAGGGAGTGCGATTCGTCCAGCTTTGGTCGGGATCGGGTCCGACGTGGGACTCACATGGCGATGTGCCGGGCCAGCACGCGGCCGAAGCCGCGCTGATCGATCGGCCCGTCGCCGGCTTGCTGCGCGATCTGGCCCAGCGCGGCATGCTCGACGACACGCTGGTGATTTTCAACACCGAGTTCGGGCGGACGCCGTTCGCGCAGTCGGCGGCCGGCACGCTGGGCAAAGGACGCGATCACAATCAGAACGCTTTCAGTGTCTGGATGGCGGGTGCCGGTCTCAAGCCCGGCTTCGCCTACGGCGCGACCGACGACTTTGGCGGATCGGTCAGCTCGAACCCTGTGTCGAACTACGATTTCCACGCCACGATTCTGCACTTGCTCGGCATCGACCACGAGCGGCTGACGTTCTATCACAACGGCATCCAGCGCCGGCTGACGAACGTTCACGGGCATGTCGTCCACGAATTGATCGCTTGATCGCCGCCGGCTCAACCTGCCGTCACCTGAACCTGACCGGGGGTTTGCGGATGCGGGCGGGACACGCTGATTCGAACATCGCAGCCCAGCGCATTGAGAAAACGGAATAGACGGTCGCTGGAAAACCCATCCAGGCGACCATTCAGCAGCGCGGACACCTTGGGTTGATTGATCCCCAAGAGCTTGCCCGCAGCAGCCTGCGTCAAGCCCCGCCGTTCGACGATCTTCAAAATCTTCGCGGCCAATTCGGCTTTCGCCAGGTATTGCTCGGGGTTAGGAATCCGCAGATCGGCAAAGACGTTGCCGCCGCTGCGATGGATTCGTTCTTTCTTCATCGCTCGTCGCTCGCATAAAGCCGTTGGTATTCTACTCGCTACTCGTGCGGCGTGGCGGCCAGGTTCGAGGCGGCCTGCATTCCTTCGGCCACCTCGGGCAGGATTCCTTTTCTGATGTAGATGGGCCGCAACAGGGGCCGCAGGGTCGGCAAATGGAGCAGGAAGGCAATGGCGGTGAAGACGGAGATGATTCCGGCGGCCATCATCGTCCACGGAGCGCCGACAAAGTTGGCGACCGTGCCGGCCAACAGACTGCCGAACGGGGCCATACCCATCACGGCGACGGCGAACAGGCCCATCACGCGTGCCCGTTTGTCGTCGTCGACGATCGTTTGCAGCACCGTGTTGGCCGATGCCATTTCGACCACCAGTGCGCCGCCGACCACGGGCAGAATGGCGAGCGACAGCAGCAGCGATTTCGAAAAGGAAAAGGCGATCATGCCCAGTCCCAAGGCCGCGGTGGCGTAGGCGATGACGCGGCCCAGGCCGAGCACCGTGCGGCGCGAGGCCAGATACAGGCTGCCGATCAGGGCTCCCAAACCGGAGGCGGCCAGCAGCAACCCCAATGTCCGTTCGTTGCCCCCCAACACCTGGTCGGCAAACAGCGGCATCAGCACTGGCTGCGACATGGCCACCAGGCTACTGATTCCGACCAGCACCAGCAGCGAGCGAATCGGTTGGAAGCCGAAACTGTACCGGAGTCCCTCGGCAAACGCGTGCCGGGCCGATGCGTGCGGCGGGGCGGCCGGCCGGGGCGCCAGTCGCATCGCCAGCAGGGCCACCAGCACCGCCAAATAGCTGAAGCCATCGATCAAGAAACAAACTCCCTCGCTGCTGATCGATATCAGCCAGCCGGCGACGGCGGGGCCCAGCAGACGGGCCGAATGAAACATCGACGAATTGAGCGCGATCGCACCGCTCAGATCGTCGCGATTCTCGACCAGTTCGACGACGAAGGCCTGCCGGGCCGTGACGTCGAACGCGTTGACCACTCCTTGCAAAGCATTGAGTACCAGCACGTGCCAAATCTGGATCACCCCCCCCAGCGCCAGCGCGGCCAAGGCAAACGACTGGATCATCGACAGTGACTGAGTCGCCACCAGCACCCGGTGCCGATTCCAGCGGTCGATCCACACGCCCGCAAAAGGCGAAAGCAAAAAGATCGGAATCTGGCCGGCAAAGCCCACGATTCCCAAGATCAACGAAGTCTGGCCGGGGTACTCGACTTTGGCCAATCGATAGACCAGCCAACTCGTGGCGAGCATCGTCAGCCAGGTGCCGATGAGCGACGCCAACTGGCCGCAAAAAAACAGCCGGTAGTTGCGATAGCGCATCGCACGCAGCATGAAGCTGAGCGTGCCCTCGCTGGAACCAGGGGCCGGTTGAACCACGAAAACTCCGCTAGCCTTGGGATCGCGGGAAAGACCACCCACGAGCAACTATAGGAATTTCGACCGGCGTGAATAGAGCGCTCGCTGGACGGGAGCGTTAAAAAAACCGCCGGGGGCCAATAGCCCCCCGGGACACTCGCGCGATGCCCGGCCGCGTGGCCGAGCATCGGTCGGGAGTCACTTGAGGATTTCGAACAAATTGCTGTGCGCGTCGGTCCAGACGATTTCGCGATCGGAGACCGGCACGCTACCCGGCGCGGCTTGCAAAAGTTCGATCAGCGCCGCGTCCCGCGACAGCACGATAAAGTCGGTGCGGCAAATATTGTGATCGTAGTCCCCCTGGGTTTGGATCCGGGCCGTGTGGAAGCCGAACTTTCGGGCCAGGCCGGCGACGACCGGCCCCGCGTCGAGGTAATGATTCGTGATGTTGACGACCATCGTCGCGCCGGCCGAATCGAGATGACGATCGTAGATCTCGAAGGCTTCGCTCGTCAGCAGATGGACCGGGATGGCATCGCCGCTGAAAGCGTCGAGCACCAGCAGATCGAAGTGTTCGGGGGCCTGGCGTTCGAGCGAAATCCGCGCGTCGCCCAGCTCCACTTCAGCGATTCGATCGCCACCATGAGACATGTAGCTGAAGTACTTGCGGGCCAGCATGACGACATTGGGATTGATTTCATAAAAGACGAAATGATCTCCCCCTTGGGCGTAGGCGGCGAGCGTGCCGATCCCCAGCCCGACCACTCCCATCCGAATATCGCCGCGCGACTGGTGGAGATAATCGAGTGTGCGGGCAATTGCGGTCGGCGCCGTGTAATAAGTCTGCGGCAGGTCGCGCAGAGATGGGTCGACGTACTGCGCCCCGTGCATGATGTTTCCGCTGAAAAAGGCAAAGTCATGCTCGAGCGGCTTGTCGGCATCGCGCTCGTAGACGGTGACGACGCCATAAAAGTTGCGCATGATCGCCACCGGCGGGGTCGAGTCCCACTGACTGTGGACGATCATCACCAGTCCGGCGAGCGTCACCAATCCGCCGGCCAGCCACTGCACGTTGCGCCGATTCACAACTTGCCCGGTCGATGTTTTGCGGCCCGCCGAGTGGCGGCGTGCCGATCCGAACAAGAGTCCGATGGCCAACGCGTAGCCGATCGCCAGGACCGCGGGCCATTCCCAAAAATCGTTTAGCACCATTGGCGCCACCAGGCTGACGAGAATTCCACCCAGCGCCCCGCCGCCGGCGATCATCAAGTAGAACGACGTCAGCCGCCGGGCATCGGGTTTGAGCCACACCAGTTCGCCGTGGCACAACATGCACAATAAAAAGAGTGCCGAGAAGTAGACCGCCAGCTCGCCGAGAAAGTTGATGTAAAACGGCAACTCCCCGATCGTGGCCGAAAGGAGCAGCGCGACTGCCGCGGCCAAGGCAACCGTGCGCCGGTGATACCAGCGCTCGTGATCGAAGGCGATGATGAACGTCACCAGATAAAGGGCCAGCGGCACCACCCACAAAAACGGAATCACCGCCACGTCCTGGCAAACATGGTTCGTCGTCGCCAGCAGCGCGACGGAACCGCAAGCCGGCAGCGCCAGCCACGCCAGCCGCCGGCCCCAACTGGGGGCGGCGCCGAGCGGGGCCAGGTCTTCGTCGCGGCTGTGGGCGGCCTTGGCACTGGCTTGTCGCCAACCGCAGCCGGCACATAGGACGGCAAAGATCAGAAAGCCCCCCGACCACCACCAGGCCTGGCTCGAGGTGTCGAGCGCCCGCTCGAAATAGAACGGATAACTCAGCAGTGCGACCAACGAACCGACGTTCGATAGCGCGTACAAGCGATACGGCGATAGTTGCGGATAGACGCGGCTGTACCAGGCTTGGACCAACGGACCGGTCGAAGCCAGCACCAAATAGGGCAAGCCGACGCAGACGACCAGCAGGGCCAAGATGCGCCAAGTCGGCTCGCCGGCGTCGGTCGGCTTCCAGACCGCGTCGGGCGCGATCGGCAGCAGACAGGTGGCCGCGACCAGCAATCCGGTGTGAACGATCCACTGCCAGCGCGGCGTGAAAATTCGAGTCAACAAGTGGGCGTAAGCATAACCGGCAAACAGCATCACCTGGAAGAAAAGCATTGCTGTCGTCCACACGGCCGGACTTCCACCGAACCAGGGAAGAATGAACTTGCTCAACAGCGGCTGGACTTCGAACAGCAAGAACGCGCTGGTGAGAATGGTGGCGGCGAAACCGAGCCCGGCGCGATGCGAAACCTCAGCCGGTGCTGGACGAACGATCGGCGGCGATTGCAAGGATTCCAAGGTGCTCGACACAGCTTTAGCTCCGAAGGGTGTAGGGGTAGGAAACAGGCCAGCGGCGATCGGTCGGTTGCGAGATCCAGCAGCAGGAGACGGGCAAAATAACAGGCCGTTGAAAAATGGGACTGGCTCCGAGCCGCATCGAGCAAACCCCGAGAGAAAAGGCCATTGCGAGGTGCCTGTCCCAATTTTTCAACACACCGCTAGGACTGGGCCCCCGGCCGGAATGTCCGGGCGCAGGGCGAGCCCCCGGCGGAACAGGCAATTTTCATGCCGGCCGACGGCGGCAATTGCCGGTTCTGACCTCTACCCGGCGGATATTCCTTCGATCGGCCCGAGGGGATTGGACATTCCAATCGGCATTGACCCAGCCCGAGCATGGGTCAGAATGCTGCCAGATCATGCGTCGGGGCATCGCCAAGCCAGGGCATTCGGGCCGGTCGGCCCTGCGGGGCGCGGCGCGGGCAGATGTATTTTTTACACGTCGAGGAGGTGTTTGATGAGCATTGCGAAGGAGTTCAAAGAGTTTGTCATGCGCGGCAACGTCGTCGACATGGCGGTCGGTATCGTCATCGGTGCGGCATTCGGAAAAATCGTGACGTCTCTGGTGAATGACGTGATAATGCTCCCCCTGGGGGCATTGCTTGGCGGCATCGACTTTTCCGATTGGGCGGTCAAGATGCAAGGCGCGGACAAAGAGGTGGTGGTGCTCCGATACGGTGCGTTTCTCACCGCGGTGCTCGACTTTTTGATCGTGGCCGCGGCCATCTTTGTGGTCGTCAAGCTGATGAACATGCTTCGGCATCAGCCCCCCGCGGCACCCCCGCCGCCACCCAAGCAAGAAGTGCTGCTGACCGAGATTCGCGATCTGCTGAAAGCGCGGGGCTAAAGGGGGGAGGATCGACGGCAAATCAGAGGAGTTTTTTGCGCAGAGTGGCCCGATGAATGCCCAACAAATCGGCGGCTGCCGCGCGGTTGTGCAGCGTGTGGTGCAAGACCGTTTCGAACAGGGGTGACTCGGTCGCGGCCAAAAACTGCTCGTGAAGGCGGCCGGCGCTTTGGGCAGAGGCCAATTCCGCCGTCGTCCACTCGCGCACCGCGCGCGACAGTGCCACCGATACGTTGGCCGCCTCCGGCCCGCTCATTTCGATCGGCGGCGGCAGATGTTCCGGACCGATCGCCCCGCCGCGAGCCACCAGCGCGGCGTGCTCGACGGCATTGCGCAGCTCGCGGACGTTTCCGGGCCATTGGCGTCGGCAAAGGTTGGCGATCGCCGCCTGAGTGAATCGCGCCGGGCGCGCGTCGGTGCGGGAGATGCGGGCCAGGAATCGCTCGGCCAAGAGCGGAATGTCTTCCACTCGCGACCTGAGGGGCGGAACATGAATCTCGAACACGGCCAGGCGAAAATACAAATCCTGGCGGAAGTTCCCCTCGGCGAACTGGTGCCCGAGTTCGCGGCTGGTGGCGGTGATGGCCCGAAAGGCGCTTTGGCGCGGCTGCGTATCGCCGACCGGCGTCACTTCGAGTTGTTCGATCACGCGCAGCAGTTTGACCTGCACGTTGGGCGGAATGTCGGCGGCTTCGTCGAAGAAGACCGTGGCGCCGTCGGCCAGTTCGAGCAAACCCGCGCGCGCGGCGTCGGCCCCGGTGAACGCCCCTTTGACGTGACCGAACAGTTCGCTCTCGACCAGCGTCGGACTGAGCGAGGCCAGATTGATCGGCACGAAGGGTCGGTCGGCACGTAGCGAGTGCCGATGAATCGCGCGGGCGACCAACTCCTTGCCGGTGCCGCTCTCGCCCGTGATCAGCACCGAGCAATCGCTGGCGGCGACCAAAGCGATGCGCTTGAAGACGTCTTGCATGGCCGGGCTGGCCCCCAGCAACTCGTCGGCCGAGCCGGTCGCCAGTTCGGCGATCGTGGCCGTACCGCGGGGATCGCCGGCAGCCAACGCCCGCTCGATCACCGTGGTGGCCTGTTCCAGATCGAACGGTTTCGGCAGATAGTCGAACGCGCCGTTCTGGACGGCGGCGACGGCGGTTTCCAAATTGCCGAACGCGGTGATCACGACGATCGGAATCGGTCCGAGCCGGGCGGTCAATTCTTTCATCGCGGTGAGCCCATCCATGCCGGGCAGACGGACGTCGATCACCACCAGGTGGGGCCGCTGGGCGTCGGCCGTGAGCAGCGCCTCCTCGGCCGACGAAGCGACGCTGACCCGATGCCCGGCCTCGCGCAACAGCCGCGCGAGGCCCCAGCAAATGCTCTCTTCGTCGTCGACGATCAAAACTTGACTCATGGCGGTTCTCGGGAGAAATCAAATGGCTCGGGTGAGCTCGGTGATGCCGGCCGCCGGGTCGGCCAAGGCGTCCGGTCCTGCGGTGGAATCGCCGGCAGCGGCAATCGGCGCGAGTGGCAGCGTGACCGTAAAACAGGTCCCGCCGATGGCGCTGAACTGCAAGCTGCCGCCGTGGGCCTCGGCAATTTGGCGTGCGACGGTCAGCCCCAGTCCGATCCCCTCGGGTTTTCCAGTGCTGAACGGTTCGAACAGCCGATCGGCGACCGCGGCGGGTGGGCCGGGGCCCGTGTCGTGGATGGCGATGGACACCTCGTCGGCCAAAAGGCGCGAAACGACGCGAACCTTCCCGCCGGGAGGTACCGCTTCGATGGCGTTGAGCACGAGGTTCAGCAACAGATGGCGCAGTTGTTCTTCGTCGGCCGACAGGCTGGGGGCGGCCTCGGCGGCCTCGACCCGCAGTTCGACCCGGCGATGCCGGCAGGCCGGACCGACCAGTTGCACCAGTTCGTCGATGAGCGCGTGGAGGTCGCAGGCGGTGCGGCAGGGGGGCTGGGGACGACCGGCGGCGAGAAATCGCTGCAGATGTTGTTCGGTGAGCGTCAGTTGCCTGAGCGCGACCGCCAGGCTTTCTTGATCGACCTGTCGGCAATGTCGCTGATGGAGCTGCACGGCGATCCGCGCTCCGGTGACGCCGTTGCGCAAGTGATGCGCCAAGCCGCCGCTCAATTGGCCGAGCAGCGTCAAGCGTTCCGAGCGTTTGACAACCCGTTGCATTTCGTCGAGTTGGCCGGCCAAGGCATTTACCGATCGGGTCAAATCGCGCAGCTCGTCGTTGTGGGGTGGTAGTGGAAGTGGCTGGAAATCGCCGTGGGCGATGCGCCCCACCTGCCAGCGCAGTTCGACGATCGGCCGACTCAAGCGCCCGGCGATCGCGCCGGCCAACAGAGCCACCGGCACGAGCGCCAGCGCGCCGACGAGCAGGGGCGGGTAGGCGGCCTGCCAGCGGGCGTCGCGCCAACTACGCTCGGGATACAACAGGTGCAGCACCGCGCCGCGCGCCGAAACGCCCTGCGGCGCGAGATTGAGCGCGGCGTGAAAATATCGCTCGCCCGAAACGACCGTTGCGTGGTCGAGCTCCAATTTCTCCCACTGGCTGGTCGACACCACCTGTGGCAACGCCTCGGGCGAAAAGAGACTGGCCGCCAGCACGTTATGCCCGTCGGTCAAGATAAACTCCGCCCCCGACAATCCGTGAGCCTGCCGCAGCACCGCGTCGGTCAGCGGAAAGCGGGCGTCGGCCAGCGTATGGGCCACATCGCGCAAGCGGTGAACGGTTTGCCGGAACGATTGTTGGGCCGCGAGATAGGCATTCAACAGGCTGACGGTCACCAATACAGCCACAATGACGGCGGCAAAGGGAACCAGAATTTGGTAACGCAGGGGCCAACGCATGGAAGTGTCTCGGACGGCGAAAAAATCAGCACTGTTGGTCATCTTATGTCCACCGCTCCGCGGCTTCAATCAAAAGCCGCCTCGGGACCGACACGATCGAACCACCGGCGGTAGAATGACTTTCGCACTGCCCCCCGGTTTTGGCACAGGGAGTGCCAGGGCGGGGGCAGCGACCCTCCAGGCACCTTGCGCGCCACGGCGGGGACAAGGAATCGGCCACGGTTGAATTTTGGCCTGGAAGGTCGAAAACTTCTGGCGCTGGGCTCTATCACTCACTCTGAACGAAGATTGGCGGGGCAAACCTATGAATCTCGTAACAGCAAATCGAGCCGCGGCGCCGGGCGGATCGGCGACGACCCAAGGCCGGCCCGCACGCTGGGCAGTGGCCGGATTGGTCGTGGCGGTGGTCTTGACAGTGGCCGCGCAGCTCGCGATCGCCCCGCTTCGGGCCGCGGAGCCGGGCGGCAAGCCAGGCGACAACAAGCCAGACGGAAAGCGCTATGAACAAACCGTCGAAAAGGCGATTGATTATCTGCGCACCAAGGGTCAAGCGGCCGACGGCTCGTTCAGTCCGCAGGTCGGACCGGCCGTGACGGCGATCGTCGTGACCGGGCTGGTGCGCAACGGCCGCAGCGCGGACGACCCGATGGTCCGCAAGGGACTGGAGTATCTGACCGGTTTCGTGCGCGACGACGGCGGCATTTATGCCGAGGGCTCGCGAATCAAGAACTACGAAACTTGCGTCGTGCTGATGGCCTTTGCCGAGGCCAACAAAGATCATCGCTACGACAAAATCATCAAAGGGGCCGACGCCTATATTCGCGGCCTGCAGGCCGAGGGACTCAAGCAAGGTCCGGCCAACGTCGCCTATGGCGGCGTCGGCTATGGCGGTTCTACTCGGCCCGACTTATCGAACACTGCCTTTTTGATCGACGCGCTCAAAGCGGCCGGAGCCGACGCGGACGACAAAGCGATCCAGGAGGCGTTGGTTTTTGTCTCGCGTTGTCAAAATCTGGAATCGGAGCACAACACCACGGAATGGGCCGCCAAGGACCCGGACGGCGGTTTCTACTACACGCCGCTGGCCGGCAAGGGTCCCGACGCGGAAAAGACGGTGAAGGGGGCGCTGCCCAGTTACGGCTCGATGACCTATTCGGGGCTGAAGAGCATGATCTACGCCGGCGTCGGCTCGGACGACGAACGCGTAAAAGCGGCGGTCGATTGGGCGCGTAAGAACTACGACTTGGAAACCAACCCGGGCAAGGGGACGGCTGGGTTGTTTTACTACTACATCACGTTTGCCAAAGCGCTCGATGCCTTGGGTGCCAACCAGCTCAAAACGGCCGACGGCAAAGCGCATGATTGGCGCGCCGATCTGCTGGCGGAGTTAGCCCGCAAGCAAGGGAAGGACGGCGCGTGGGTCAACTCCAACGGCATGTGGCTGGAGGGAGATGCCAACCTGGCCACCGGCTTTGCGCTGTTGGCTTTGTCCTATTGCCAGCCGCAGGGCAAGTGAACGGCTTGACGCTGTGAGGAACCGGCCGGAGACACTCGGAGCGAACATGAGCAGCGCAGGCCTTTCGAAGTCGCGGCTCGAGCGAATGCATCACGTTTTGTCGGGCTACGTCGAACGCAAAGAGATGCCGGGGCTCGTGGCACTGGTGAGTCATCATGACGACGTCCACGTGGAGACGCTCGGCAACTTGTCATTTGACAGCAGGTCGTTTGACGCCGAATCGCTCGGCCGTTCGGCGCCCATGCAGCGCGACACGATCTTTCGCATCGCGTCGCTCTCCAAGCCGATTACCGCGGTGGCGGCCATGATTCTGGTGGAGGAGTGCCGGTTGCGGCTCGACGAATCGATCGAGCCGTGGCTGCCGGAACTTGCCAATCGCCGCGTGCTGAAGTCGATCGCCTCGCAGCTCGATGACACGGTGCCGGCGCTGCGCGCGATTACCGTTCGCGATTTGCTGACCTTCCGCATGGGCCTGGGGAGCGTGATGGCACGGCCGGACACCTATCCGATTCAAAAGTTGATCCGTGAATATCGGATTGGAGGAGACGGCCCGCCGCGACCGACGCAGGCGCCCGGCACGGAAGAATGGCTTGCGAAGCTCGGTTCGCTGCCGTGGATAGCGCAGCCGGGAGAGAAGTGGCTGTATCACGTCAGTTCCGACGTGCTGGGGGTGTTGATCGCCCGCGTGTCGGGCCAATCGCTGGGCACGTTTCTGCGCGAGCGCATCTTCGATCCGCTCGGAATGAAGGACACAGCGTTCTACGTCCCCGCCGAGAAAATCGACCGCTTGCCTGCCTGCTACCGTTTCAATCGGAAAACAAACCGGCTCGATCTGTATGACGATCCAGCCAACAGCGATTGGCGAATGGAGCCGCCGTTCGAATCGGGCGGCGGCGGGCTGGTGTCGACCGTCGACGACCATTTTGCCTTCAGTCGCATGATGCTCAACAAAGGTCGGCATGGCCGCGAGCAAATTCTCTCGCGCGCCGCCGTCGAGCTGATGACTTCGGATCAACTCACGCCCGAGCAGCGGGCTGGATCCGAAATCTTTTTTGGTAACCATCGGAGCTGGGGTTTTGGCATGGCGGTCGAAATCGAGCGGAACGACATCTTCCGCACCCCGGGCCGTTTTGGTTGGGACGGCGGCTTCGGCACCTCGGCCTATACCGACCCGGCCGAAAGCATGATCGGCATTTTGCTGACGCAGCGGATGATGGAATCGCCCGAACCGCCGCAAGTCTTCAGCGACTTCTGGACACTGGCGTACGGAACGATGGAATAGGGGTAGTGACAACGGCGGATTCACCAGCGCCTCACAGCGCGCGTGATCAGGCGCCGGAGCTAATACTTCGGCCGGGCCATCATCAGTCCGTTTGCCACAAAGCCGCTCGCGAAAACGCCAATCGAGAACAGCCCTAAGCTCGACCGGGCCAATTCTTCACTGATCGTAAAGTTCACCGCCCCCACCAGGCCGACGAGCGCCAGCAACGCAGTGTAAAGGGCCATCACCTTGCGAGGCCAACCCGCCGAGCAGTTGAAGACGGCCGAGAGGGGCAAAACGACGAGTCCCGCCACGAGTGCCATCAGGAATACCGCGGCCGATTGGAGGAGAAGACCGGCGCAGGCCAGAACGACGGCCAACGCCAGGCACCCGCCGACCCAATTCGACGCAACCAGTTCTTCGCGAGAGAGGGCGTAGCGGCCGAATTTATTGAGTCGCAGCAGCAGGTTAAACAGGGGATCGGCGAGCCAGGTGAGCAGGACAAAAACAACGTACACGACCACGATTGGCCAGATCCACGCCCCAATCGCCGGAGTCGATTGCGCCAGTCCGCGCAAGACACGCATGCCAAAGAATCCGCCCAGGATCACTCCCCACTGCATCCTGCCGCTCAGTTTGGACATCCACAGAAAGTATCGCAACATCAAGCCGTAGAGACGGTAGCGCGCCTTGAGGCCCGCCACGATGCCGGCTTGCGCCCACTTCATATCCGGGTCAAGTCGCAATGCTTCGCGGAAATGTTCCAGCGCTTCACGCGGCTGATTCCGCTCGAGCAACGTCCAACCCATCGTCGCGTGACTGGTGGCGTCTTCGGGATCGCGGGCAAGCGTTGCTTCAACCGTGGCTTCGGCTTCTTTCTTGCGCCCGAGCTTGATCAGTGCTGTTGCCCGCAGGTTGGCGCAGCCGACATTTTCGGCGTCGTGGGCCAGGCCTCGATCGGCCGCGTCGAGCGCATCGCCCCATTTCTTCTGCTGCAAGCGAACGTTGGCGAGCAAGGAGTAGTAGTCGGCCTCCGCAGGGTCGAGCTGAATGGCTGCTTCGACCGCGCGCCCGGCCTCCTCGAAGCGATTGCGATTGAAAAAGACGTAGGCCAGCGCGTAATGACCGAATGCCGTATTCGGCATCAGTCCAATTGCTGCCTCGGCTTCGCGTCTGGCATCGGCGTGTTCTTCATCGTCCGACAGGCAAATGGCCAGCAGCGCATGAGCGGACGCGTGGTTCGGCTCTTCGGCGAGCGCCTGGCGCAGATTGGCTTCGGCCTCCTGCCGACGATGTTGCTTGAGCAGCAGAGTCGCGCGCTCGAAATGGACGTTCATGTGGAGTTCGGATGGGCAAGGACGTCGTCGTGAAAGGGCAGCTTGATTCGAGGAACAGCGCGTTCAGGCAAGCCGCCTCAGGCGCTAGCGAAGCTGCCGGCGTGCGTTTCGGTAAGATATACGGCTGTTGCACCGACCACAAGCGAATCGAGACCTTGCAGCAAACGCGCGGGGGCGTAAGCATCAGCTTTTCTACGCTCGTGTGAAACCGTAGTCCGGATCATTGGTCTTATCCGGTTATGAGCGGTTCTGGGATGAACACCGAGAGCGACTTGAGAAACATCGAACCAAAAGGGACCAGTGATGACTGAGAGCAGGGCGAAACCGACGGCCAAGCGCGCGTCTCGTGCAAGCGAGGCGAGCAAGCCCACGGCCAAAGTCAAGAAGACCGCCCGCGCAGCCACGGCCAAGGTACCGGCGAAGGCAGGCGCGAAGGCCAAGCCCGGTGCGCGCAAGGCGGGCACGACGAGCCCTGAGCGAGCGACCGGGAAACCCGCTTCCCGGCTCATCGACCAGCGGATCCGCGACCTGGGGGGATGGCGTGGAGAGACCCTGGCCCGCATGCGGGGGCTGATCCTGCAAGCCGACCCCGAAATGACCGAGGAGTGGAAATGGATGGGCACTCCGGTCTGGTCGCACCACGGGAATGTCTGCACCGGGGAGGCGTACACGAAGGTCGTGAAGCTTACGTTCGCCCAGGGGGCCAGGATCCCAGACCCATCGCGCCTCTTCAACTCCAGCTTGGCAGGCAACACGCGCAGGGCGATCGACATCCACGAAGGGGAAAAGGTCGACGCGGGCGCGTTCCAGACGCTCGTGAAGGCCGCGGTGGTCCAGAACAGCCCGCCGGCGAAGAAACGGTAGACTCTGAGGTGCGATTGCCCCGCCGGTCTGCCGCAGCGACTGGTTCGGCCTCAGGATCCGGTTGCTCGAATGCTGCGAATACTTGAAAAAGTCGGCGAAGCGTAAGAAGTAAGCGTGTTCATGGTTTATGCGTCAAGTATGCAAGTGCCGGCTAGCCTGCTGGTCCAGCCGAACACGACGAGCACGGTCACGACAAGCAAACCGCACACGGCGACCGCCAGACGTCAATTCGGCGCACGTTTGGGCGCCGCGTGGACGCCACCTATGGGATCAGCAGCGTTCGGGGCATGTCGCGACCGTCCGGCAAAATCTGGTCCCAAACGACAAGCAAGGCGTGGCTTTTCGCTCCAGAAAAATTGGGAAAAATATTTTTCCTAGAAGGGTTGACAGCGGTCCATTTATGATTAGATTAGTGGCTAATGATTCAGCTTGCGCCGATTAAGCGGTTTAATAGCAAACGGCTAACCGGAGTAGAGGCGAAGCGGTTGTTTTCGATCGTTATCCAGCGAAGAAAACGACTTCCGAGCGACATCACCAATTACAACTTTTGACGATACCATCCAAGGAGTCGCTAATGACCTGGTCTAAAATCGTTCGTTTTGCAGCCTACTCTTGGCTTCCCGTCTTTGCGCTGGCCGGCATGGCCCAAGCCACGACCTACAATGTCTCGACCGACTGGGCGGCGCAGTATCCCACCAGCACTGCCGTGCAGGCAGCCACCTCGGCCACCTGGGGCGCCGGAGGCGTCTGGAGCGCCGGCGAAATGAGTTATAACTGGACCAACGGCCCAGCCTATACCTCCGGCAACGGCTATAATCATGCTATCCAGGGCAGCAACAACATTCAAAACCTGACGACCTACTACTCGCCTAGCACCGGGTACGAGACCAGCGGCAGTTCGTCGACCGTCTCCAATGTCGCGACTTACAACTACACCGTCCCCTTTCAAACCTATCAGTTCAATCCTGGCACGACCATCCATCAGGCCGTCGGCCAGACCCTGACCGAACAGCTCGCCAGCGGTTTTAACGCTTACGCGGGTGAAAAAATCACGCTCCCGGCAGGCTGGACATCGGACGGAGCGGCATCCGGCACGATCCAAGAAGTCAACCACGTCGAGAACATTCAATCAAGCTCGGCCTACGGCTTCACGACCTCGGCCTTCGCCCTCTCGGGCAAATTCAGCGACGGTGCGACCGGTAATACCGTGCCATCCGGCGTGGCGGGCGTCTTCTACAACTACGGTGCCAACGTATTGAGCACGAACGACCCGATGTTTAACGCAGCGAACAGCTCTGTCAACAACACGATCGTTTTGGAGCCCTCGTTTGGTACGACCTACGTCGCGTGGACCTCTCTGTTCACCGGGACGGCCACGATCAACATGAGTGCCTGGGACACCGGCTATAATAATTCGACCAACGACGGCGTCCCCTCCTTGTACGTCATCACCAGCCTCGCTGGTCCGACGTCCCCCATCATGTATGCGAGCAATTTGGCTAACGTCGGCAACGGCAACCAGGTTGGTGGCAGGAATACCCCCTGGGTATCGGCCAACAACACCGGCTCCAGCTATGGCACGGTCAGCTTCATTTCCCAGATGCCCGCATACACCGCTGCCCTTGGCTACCAAGAGGGCGTCGGTTGGGTTGCGAACGTCCCCGTGACGACCGGCGAGATTCTTTATTTCGTCGCCGATGCGGACCATACCAACGGCAACGCACACTCGTACGAGGGTTCGCAGGACCCCGTCAACATGCAGCTCAGCATCGTGGCTACTCCGGAACCTACGAGCTTGGTGCTCTGCGGTCTCGGCGCAATTGGTCTTTTTGTGGCTGGTTGGAAGCGACGCCGGGCCGCCTGACGGGCCGAAGGTTTGCATTAGTTCCTGACGATTGTTGATTCTCAGCCGATGGCTCCACGAGCGGGCCATCGGCTGTTTTTTTTATCGATGGCGCCGTCCGGCCTGTCTGATCGAGGTTTTGCGCGCGGGAAGTCGAGCGTTTTCCGTGCGACTAGTGTCGCCATGGAGCGCGGTTCCCATGCCCCTGGTCGCCGCAGGCGCATGTCGGGCCCTACATCGGCCTCCGGAGCCGAAGGTTTAGACGTTCCAGCCCGGCGGGGATCGTTTTTCCTTGTTTCTCGCGGTTTTCCAGGGTTTCTCGCGGTTGGCAGTCCTCTCGCCGACCGCCTTCAGCGGCCATCTTCTGCTGCGAAGCAAACCCTGAATCGACTTCGTGTACCGGCGCTGTTCGGTAATTGAGGATTCACCACGGCATTTCCGATGTGTCCGGCCTGGACGCACGCAAGGTGCGAGCGTGCGCTTTTAGCCAGAGGCAAATACGACGCCTGGGACAACGCTCCCCAAAGCTACTGGCGAGTAACCAACATCGCCTGCGCTTGAAGCTGCCGCGGGCTTCGGCGAAGATGGAATCGATCGGTCCCCCGCTACCGCGCGCCGGCCGACGCGGTCACTCACCCATCCACCCGTTTTCACCGCCATGCCTCTTGCCGATTCCGCCGCGCGCCGCGATCCGCCTTGGGCCACTTGGGCCGTCGCCGGCTTTCTGGTGGCAATGATTGGGATCATCTACGGGCAGACTCTGTGGTTCGGCTTTCTGGCGCATGACGACATGAGCTTTGTCAGCGGGAACCGGCTGGTCAGCCCGGGGCTGAGCGTCGCCGGCATAGCGGCCGCGTTTGTCAGTGGACCGATGGGGCAATGGCATCCGTTGTCGATGATCTCGCACATGCTCGATTGTCAGGTCTTCGGGCTGAACGCTTGGGGGCACCATCTGACCAATCTCATCCTGCACGGGGCGACGTCGATCGGATTGTTTCTGGTCCTGCGCAGCATGACCGGCGAGCTGTGGCCCAGCGCCGTGGTGGCCACGCTGCTGGCCGTTCATCCGCAGCACGTGGAAAGCGTGGCCTGGATCGCCGAGCGGCGGGACGTTTTGAGCGGACTGTTTTTCGTGCTCACCCTGGCGGCCTATTTGGGTTATGTTCGCCAGGGCTGCACGCTCGGCCGCTATGTGCTGCTGGCACTGGTTTTCACGCTGGGATTGATGTCCAAGGCAACGCTCGTAACTGTCCCACCGCTTTTGCTGCTGCTCGACTATTGGCCGCTGGGGCGCTGTGGCCGGGCGGCCATGACCAACGAACCGGCCGCGCGGAAAAGCAGCTTCTGGTGGTTGGCGGTGGAAAAGCTGCCGCTGCTGGCCCTGTCGGTGGGGGATTGCGTAGCGACTGTGGTCACTCAGAACGTCGACGATACGGTTGTGCAGCAGGGTTTGACCGAGCGGCTGGGCACTGCGGTGGTGGCACCGGTGGAGTATTTGCGACAGGCATTCTGTCCGACCGGCCTGGCCGGTTTCTATCCGATTCCGGCCGGCGGCTATCTGGCCTGGCAGATCGCCTGTTCGATCGCACTGCTCGCCGGGATCACGGTGGCCGTCGTGGTTTGGCGGCGCCGCTGTCCCTATCTGTTGGTCGGCTGGCTCTGGTTTATGGGAATGCTGGTTCCCACGCTGGGATTGCTCACGATCGCGGATCACGCGAGGGCCGATCGCTACATGTATCTGCCCCAGACCGGGCTGAGCATCGCCGTCGTGTGGGGTGCCACGCGGCTGGCGGCCGGATCGGTCAATTGGCGCTTTCCGCTTGTCGGTTGCACGGTGCTGGCGATCGTCGCCTTGGTTGGCTCCGCGGTGGTGCAGACGACGTATTGGCGCGACGATCTGACGTTGTGGACCCATTCGCTGGCCGTCACCGGGAGCAATTTCAATGTCGAGGGGGCGTTGGCCGATGCCTTGAATCACGCTGGCCGGCTGGACGAGGCGGTCGAGCACTATCGTCGGGCGCTCGATTGGGGATTCAATTCGAAGGTGACCAACAATCTGGGTATTGCGCTAGCGCGAACGGGAAAACTGGACGAAGCGATGCCGTATTTCTACCGCGCGATCGAGCTCGATCCGCGTTCCGGGGGATCGCACGCCAACCTAGGCGAGGCGCTCAGTTTCCGAGGACGTCTCGACGAGGCCATCCAACAGTACCTGGAGGCGATCGAGCTCGACCCAAGCGCCGGACTTTGGCATTTCAAGGTGGCCGTGCTGCTGAGCCGGGTGGGAAGACCCGACGAGGCAATCACCCACTTCCAGCAAGCGCTCCAGCTCGATCCGACGCAGGCCGCCGCGCACGTGGAATTGGCGGCGGTGCTTGCGCGGCGCGGGCGGGTCGACGACGCGATTGCCCATTATCGCCGCGCGCTCGAATCAGCGCCCAGCGACACACGAATCCGCCAGGCTCTCGATCAGTTGCTCGAGGATCGACGGTCAGAAGCAACGCCGCCGAAACCGGAGCGCTAGGGGCGCGATGTTAGCGCTCCGACAATCGGTCCAGTCCTCGCCGGGCGGGCGGATACTTCGAATCGAAACTCAGCGCCGCCCGAAAATGCGTGATGGCGTCCTCCTTCTTGCCCTGCGCAGCCAGCACCTCGGCCATGTTGCAATGCGACTCGGCATCGTCGGGAGCGGCGTCAAGGGCCAACCGATATTGAGCAATCGCCTCACTCAGTTTGCCTTGCCGCACCAACTCGACGCCGTGCTGGTTCCGGGCCCTGGCATAGCGACGACCCGCCTCCTGGCCTTGCCTTTGATATGCGGCAGCTTCGTGCGTGTTGCCCTGGCGGCGAAGTAATTCAGCGAGCTGGTAGTAGACAAGGGGAACTTCCGGGTCGATGGCGATCGCCTGGCGGAATTGATCACACGCGCCATCAATGTCGCCGTTTGCTCCCAGCAGGGTGGCCAGATGCGCATGCGCCATGAACCAGCCAGGATCGACCGCCAGCGCGCATTCAAGATCCTTGATCGCCTGGTCCCGCCGGCCATCCTGGCTATCGACGATGGCCAGCGCCCGATAATTCGCAGCGCTGGGCTCCAGCTCGATTGCCCGCTGGAAATGAGTCCGGGCGTCGGCCAGCTTCCCCTGCAAGGCCAGCAAGCGTCCCAGCCTCAGGTGGGCCAGGACGCAGTTGGCATAGAGCTGAAGTGCCTGTTCGTAGCGTGCGACGGCCTCGGCAGTCTCCCCGTTTCGTTCGGAGAGGTTGCCCAAGCCGGTGAGTGCTTCCGCTCGCACGACGTAGTAGACGTTGCGCTCGCCTGGGGCCAGCTCGAGGGCCTGGCGGTAATGCGTCGCCGCGCTGGCTGGGTCGGAATTCTCGAGCGCCGCGCCAATCATGCCATGGGCCGTGACGTTTGTCGCATCGCAACTCAAGGCGTGCTCCCACAAGGCCAGATCGCTCTGCCAGAAGCCGGTCTGCCGCCAGGAGCAAATCATCAGGACCAACAGCAGCACCGTCGAGCCGACGCCAAACACCCAGCGCCGAGCCGGCCACGAGGCCCCCAGCCGCATCGCTCCCCAGACGAGTGCGATGTACAGCCCGATCTGCGAAAGATAGGTGTAGCGATCGGCACGGGCATGAGTCCCCACGGCCGTCAGCCCGAGCACCGGAACCAGCATGCCGACGTACCAAAACCAGCCGACCAGGCCATAGGGATGCTCTCGGCGGCCGATCACCGTGGCCGCCGTGATCGTCAACAACAGGAGCACCGCGGCGGCCACCTGCCAGATCGGCCAGCCCGCTTCGGGATACGGATAAAAAACCGACAAACCAACCGGAACAAAGAGCTGCCCCAAATAGGCGACGCACGAAACGGCCGCATTGGCCAAGCGCTCGGGCAGCGACAAGGGGTCGGCGAGGCGAGCGCTGTGCGTGAGCATCGTCACGCTGGCCACGGCCAGGGCCAATGCCAAAAGCGGCAACTTTTCCGCGATCAATCGCCAAGGCGACTGTTGAGACGCTCGTTCCGGACGCATCCGATCATCGTCGAGCGCGCCAGCCTGCGTCAGCCCGTTGCCACCGGTGTCGGGCGGCGCGCTGGACAACACCCTGCGGGCGTCTGAAGGCGTCATATCGGCGCAACGGCCAAATCTTCGTAGCGGCCAATAGTCGAGCAGCAGCAGCAAAGCCGGCACGGTGACGAGTATTGGCTTGGCCGACAGGCCCAAGGCTAAAAGTCCGGCCACAGCGAGATAACGCCAAAGCGATGGCCGGCGGACATACGCGTCATAAGCTCCCAGCGTGAGCATGAAGAAAAGACCGCTCAGCACGTCGCGCCGCTCGGCCAGCCAGGCGACCGACTCGACGTGCAATGGATGGACTGCGAACAGCGCCGCGACCAGCGCGCTGGGCCACGCCGTGTCGCGGTCCTGCCG
>Ga0182024_10009791_pt1 | contig 19721 bp, 32 predicted proteins | sample P32metaG_FD_120480 | JGI IMG/M metagenome (GOLD analysis project Ga0182024, IMG submission 120480) | Permafrost microbial communities from Stordalen Mire, Sweden - P3-2 metaG (Illumina Assembly) | ecosystem: Environmental > Terrestrial > Soil > Wetlands > Permafrost | place: Sweden: Stordalen... | reverse complement strand
TATACAAAGGTAGCTCTATTCAAATAAAATTCTCGGCAAAACCAGAAGAAACAGTTTCAAAAGTTTCTTTGAAAAAAGTGGTAAAAGGAAGCACGGAGCCCAAAACTAGGGTTTCTTCTACTACAATGGAGGCACGCTAGATGAAGTTTTCGCCTGACGAGAATATTGGAGCAGCTGCTCTAGCACAGAGATTCGATCTCAAAGATAAGCTGCTAGTTCATTCAATCTTTCCTACATGGCAAGGTGAGATGCCTTTCGGTGGACGTTCTGCAATCTTCCTTCGTTTGGGGGGTTGCAACCGAGGTGGCAAGGCTTTTGGTTGTTTGTTTTGTGATACAGCTTTTGAGGTGCGCGACTCGAAGCTAATGACTATCAAAGAAGTTGCTGAAGCTATCTATGCGTTGAAAACAGATGCAACGGAGTTGTTGGTAGTTACGGGTGGTGAACCTTTGATGCAACAAGACTCTTTGATGAAGTTGTTCGAGTTTAATAACTTTCTTCCTCACCACATTCAGGTTGAGACGAATGGTGATTACGATATAAAGCCGGACCATATTAGGGTTGTGGAATTTCTACCCTTCACTGTAGTATGCAGTCCTAAAGCGTGGGACGGAACAGAGAGACCCTTCAAGTCGCTAACTCTAAATCCAGAGAGCATAAACTATTACAGGTTTCTCATTTCTGCTACGGATAAAGAGTACATGCAGGTACCCGAAGAAATTCTGGTTCACTGTCGGGATAACCCAGGAAAGACTTCTCCACGTACCTTGTACTTGTCACCCATGACAGTTTATTATGAGGATTCCACAAAGGAAGAACGTAATAAAGGATGGGGTGGAACATCTATCAACGTTACTGCAACTATCGCAAACTATCAGCATTGCATCAAGGTTGCTGATGTCTTGTTGAAGCGGAACCATTGGGTAAGGCTAAGCTCACAATCACATCTCATGTATGGGATTGCATAGGAGTTTATGATGGCTAAGAAGGTAAAGCATCCACCGCAGCCTATGTATGTGGATAAGCAAAAGACCATTAGGTTCAAGTCAAATAAGATTATCGAATACTTGTTTGAACAAAGACTTCTCGATCTGAATAAAATAGCTGGGATGGATTTTCCACGAGAAGATAGATGCCAAATTGCTCAACTTCTTGGATCTGACATAAGCAGCTATGGCGATTTATCCTATGTGACTGGAGCCGAGGCCGGCGCGTTTGACCAACAGGCTGCAAACTTAGTAAAGTAAAAACGTCTACTAAATTTTCAAACTAACTTCAAAGAAAGACAAAATTATGAATCAGATTTCTTCAACGGCTACAGAGTCCTTTATTATCACAGATGCAATGTGGGCTAGACTAAAACCTATTTTCTCTGAGAATATCTACAAAGCTCGGGACAATAGTAAAATGCTAGAAGCAATTCTACATATTGCAGACAGTGATTCCGGCTGGAAAAGTTTGACGTTTGATATGGCCGCTAAACCTACTCTTCAAAAATATATCCACATGTGGATTAATAACGGTACTATGACAAAGGTTCTAGCCTCTATTAATCGGGGTGCTAATACAAAGGTTCCTTTCGCTAAGGTCAAAGCACTATTGGACGCCGCAAAGAGGGGACCTAATAAAAAGGTTCCCGTAGAGAGCGTTATCAATACTAATGAAGCAATTGAACAAGCTATTGCTGATCGTGAATATACACCTTTCATTAAAGCCCAGATCCTTGAAGAGGTCAAAAAAGTTATTCCGAGTGTACAGGCTCGCACTGTTACTGCATACATTCAGAAGCGTATCCGCTACGGAACGCTACACGGCGTTATTGACGGTTGGATCTATCAACCGTATCCTCAGAGTATGGCGCACCTGTTCACGCCAATCAGCAACGCCAAAACCAACATTACGGAGCCAGTAAAGACTGTCATCTACAAAGACGCCATTGACAACGTTCAAGACAACGAGGTTACTTATAAGTATAAAGAAGTAAAAGAAGTAAAAGAAGTAAAAGAAGTAAAAGAAGTAAAAGAAAATTCTATTGAGATAGGCTGGAAGCTTTTTCTTGAGGTTTATGCAAAGGCACATTGGACCCAAAAGAAAAAGATGGCTCAAAAGATTCGTAATTGGCTCGTTTCTAACTAGTAGCTAAATAAACTCAGGGTTGGATTCAATAGGGTCCAACCCTTTTCTTATGGTGGAAGCAAATTCTATGGCTAAGACAATAAAGACGACTACACCTCTCAAATATGCCTTACCGTTGGACATGGTCAATCGTTTAGATGATGCGATAACGGATATAATTCCTAGCCTTACCGGCTTTACAAAGGGCTTCTATGCAAGTGACGTACATAAGAACTTGGTCCCCAAGTTAGGGAAAACAGGTGGTCCAGAACTTACGTACAGCTTGCTTCAAAAAAGAGTAGATGAAGGTCATCTAACTTACGATAAAGAAAATAATACTTTTCGTCTTTGGACATTACCTATGGATACCAAGCCTAAGGCTGAGAAGCCCACTGAGATAGTTATAGAGACGCCTATGCGTAAAAGAGATATCGAATATATTAATCGCCGCCTAGATATTCTTAATACTGTAGCTGTTGCACGGGTAAGAAAGATGCTAGAAGGTTTTATGCTAGGTATGGATTCAGAGGAGTAGGAAATTGGAATTCATTAAGCCGGAAAACAAAGACGAACGTATCCATGATATCTGCAAGTACTTGAGAATTAATGAGGGTTTTGGTGAGAAATGCGAGAAATGCCCTGAGTCAGAGTATCTGGAAGAAGAAGATCTAGTAGTACAAAGAGGCTGTTATACAGCGGCTCACGAAATGTATAGGGTAGCGTTAACTGGTAAATGGTATGATGAACAACCAAAGGAGCAAGTAGATGCCAGTTGAACAACCAACGTCAGAGCAGCCGGCAGTAGTAGGGGAATTCATAGGTCAGATATCTTTCTATCAACAACCAGATGGAAGGATAGCAGCCATGCCAGATTTAGAAAATATATCTGATACGAATCAACTTAGGATTCAAGCAATACTGAGTGGATACGTTAATGCTATAGCAAAGAGGTTCTTGGATAAGGCACTGCAAGCGGATGCACTAAAAAAGGATCAAAATAATGAATCAATTTGAACAAATGCAAGAAAAATTGAAACAAAAATATCCTACCGCAAAAACTGAAATTTCCAAACCCGTATTAGAAAATGGATTTTGGGTATTCGACGTTATACATGGAGATAAAGCTGTAACCGTACAGTGGTCACTAGCTAGAGTATTCGGTGTATCAGATATATCTAAAGGGACAGACATAGGCTATGAAGAGGGTCCAGATAAAGTATTAAATAACTGGAAAGAAGTTGAAGACTATATAGTGACTACGCTAGAAGGATCAAAACAATGAGTGATAATCAAGAGATCGCAGAAAGTGACTATGCTGTTAAAGGTGAGTTTATTGGTCAGATATCTTTCTATCGTTTGCCAGATGGTAGAGTAGCTGCTCTATCCGCTGGAAGTTTAGTTGATGGCCTAGAAGCTGTTAGAGTTGTAACTCTTCTAACGGTATACGCAGCTGCAATATCAAGACATACTATTGAGTCTATGGAGAATGATAGAGAACGTGCAGATAAACTTGAAAAGTTGAGAGCAGCAATAATAGAATCTGAAGAGGGAGAGTAGCAGATGGGTTGTGGTTATAGGTTGGATATCAGCAATTTCATTCGTCAAAGGGATATAAAATGCCCTTTATAAAAAAGGATACCTATAGCTTAGAGTATGTTGCCGATGGTGAAACCTTAAAAGGCCTAAATAAAAATAGAGCATTTGCTATTGCCACTAGCACTGTGGGAAACTCCAGTTTCAATAAAATGTTCCCCAATGAGGAAAAGTATCTATTTGGTCCAGGAGATGGGACAACGTCTGTTATAGTTAGGCAAGAAAAAGACTGGGTTCCTGAGTTACCTAGATCATAGGATATATGAGAATAACTATGGACAAAGAAAACAGTATAATTACAAAAGATGATCGAAAACTTTTAGCAGACGCTTATAACGAACAGGTAGGCGAAGGGCCATATCCTACATACGCAAAATTTGCATTAGAAGGTAATGGTGACTTTACACTCTGCGCACTTCGAGCTATTGCTCGCGCACGAATTAAAGCAGAAAAGGAATCTAAAGAATAACTATGGCTGAATTTCTAATATTAGGCGACCTCCATGAAGGCTGCTATCCAAAGGGGGTAGCGGCCTCTTTTTCGTATCTGGCAAGTATTTTTCAACAAGTTGAGGACTATGCTATCAAAAATGGTATTGATACGTGTGTCCAACTTGGAGATATTCACGATAGCGTTGGCGTGAGTGAAGATTCCAGATTCTTTATGATAGAAATGTTTAGCAAGTCTAAGCTCAAGTGGAAGGTTTATTATGGGAACCACGATTATTTAGACGCAAACTATAATACTTTGATATACTACAAGAAGATGCAGGAATTCGGCTTACTTTCCAATTGTGAGTTCTTCACGGAACCTACAGTAACAAAACTAAAGGGTTTGCCCGTAGCATATCTACCGTGGCCTTATCATTCAGTTAAAAGTAAAGATCCACTGATATGCTTTGGCCATTTCGCAAAAGCTGGAGCAAAAAGTGACCATGGGTATGTGCTCAAAGGTGACGTCGAGATTAGTTCCAAACATGAGTGGATCATAGGAGACCTTCATACATACCAACGAGGACCAAACTATACGTATATTGGAGCTCCATTGCAGCTCAAATACGGAGAAACTGATAAGAGATATTTTGGGCACTGCAAAGGAAAGATTGGAAAGTTCAAGATAGTTCGAGTTCCAATACAACTACCTTATAGACTTGAAGTACATACCTGTACGGCTGAAAAAGAAATTGCAGAGTTAATCACTACTTTAAGCAAGAGAGACTCGAACGTCTATTCAAAATTGAAGCTAGGCGCAGAGATTCTAGTAGACTATAGGTACGAAGAACTAAAGAAAATCGAACGTACAACCATAGAGTTTGTAGGAAAAATCAAGGAAGTTAAAGAGGGCGAAGATTCCGTTGTATTAATAGACTCCAAATCAGTGAGATTAGAACTGGTAAAAAAGAGATTGAAAAAGAAAGGCTTTGATACTACCACGATCAAACGCGGTCTAGATATTATTGCGGAACTAGAAGCAGGAGAGTAAACATGAATACTGAATTTGAATTTGACAAAGAGGCTATTTATGCTATTCATCAACTTAAAAAGTCTTTTGGCGTAAAAACAAATGCTCAAGTAATTCGTAAAGCTCTAGCTCTTGCTAGGGTTGCAGCCAGTTTATGCGATGCGAATGGGATCCTTTCAATTCAGGCTACTGATGGCTCTATTGTAAGAGTAAATCTAAGAAACTGATAAGGCTAGAAGCAGGAGAATGGCATGATTAAGTGGGTGCAGGATTTACTAGCGGCAAAAAAGAAAGAAGAGCAATATCAAAACTTTCTAGGTGAACTATATCAAGCCGTAGGTGTAATGGTTAACGCTCTAGGCTATTGGGAATCAAATCCTAAAACCTCTGAGGAAGACAGAAATAAGATGGGGAATCTACTAACTAGTATTGACTTCGCTTCTGGTGGAGAGTTCAAAAGTATCTTATCTTTCAATTTAAGCATTAAAGTGGAAGATATTGGAAAGGCTGCCAAACTTGAAGGCTTGAAAGAAGCTCTAGCAGTAGAGTGTAAGATTCCTGGAATGAGCCCTGTATCATTTATGTACTATGATGCAGGTAGACAAGCCAAAAATGGAGCTATTAAAGTCCTTATTAAGGAGTTAGAAAATGACGAAACCTTTGAAGCCAGCTGTCAAGATTATTCGACAAGCTAAGAGAACACTCAAGAAGGGTTGGACTAAGGAATACCTAGCTAGGGATTCATGGGGAATTGCTACACCTTTGAATTCAGTCAATGCAGTTTGTTGGTGTATGCTAGGAGCTCTTTCTAAAGCAGACGTTGACTGGGAGAACTACATTAGTCGGAATGCTAGATATAAAGTATTCGGCAATAAGGGTATGGTACATTTTAATGACAATGCTAAAGATGTAGATGAGGTGCTGGGTTACTTGCAGCACTTGGAGGATGTTTGTGCCTAATAAGGATGAGATTGCACAAGCTCTAGCTACTCTTACAGATAGAACTATTACACCAAAGGGCGATAGTATTTGGATCACATGTCCATATCATGGTGGAGGAAATGAAAAGTCACCGTCCTTAAAGATAACGATTGATAGTGGTAGTTATGCACCCGGTGGCTGGATTTGCTTTGGTTGTTCACCGCAAAGACACGGTGATTGGAATAAGATTGCAGTAAAGCTAGGTCTACGCAAGAAAGGAGATGATGAAGATGCTCCATATGCAGCAGAAATTAGCACAGCTTTGAAGTCCAAGTTACTAGGCGATGATGACGATAATAGCCCTATGCAAACTTTGCACGACAAAATTGCTAGGGAGCCTCTGATTCAAAGGTCACAACCCTGGAGAGGCATTAAAGGGTGGCTATTGAATGATCTAGAGGCTAGAGTTTCTATGCTAAACTCTTCAGGTCTAATCACAGAGTACACTAGAGTATATCTTCCTGTTCATGTGAACAACAAATGGAAAGGAGGAATCTTTTGTAGTTGGACAGATAAGAGTAATTTAAAATATGAAAATGAGAAGCATGTAACTCAAGAGATACTATTTCCATATGACTATGTAGCAAAGAAACTAAAGGAACTTCCACCTAGAGAACGTAAGCTAGTACTAGTTGAAGGACCTAGGGATGCTCTAAATCTTCTTCAGAACGATGTTATGGCACTGGCTAACCTTGGTGGCGAGACAGTTTGGAGCGAAGAAAAATCAGAGCTAATTATGGACTTGGATGTGGCAGTTCTAGTTATTGCAACTGATCCTGATACCGTAGGAAATAGTTTAGCTAATCTCGTAAAGAGACAGCTATCTAATACTATTGGAAAGATTATGAGATTTAAGATGGAAGTTAAATACTCTGAAAAAGGGCGTGTAATATCGAAAGAAGATCCAGGTAATCTTTCGTATGTGAGAATGCAATATCTCAAGAAACAAATGGATGGTATGTAATATGGCTAAAGAAACCATTAAAGTAAAAGGAAAGGAGTACACTATATCTCAAGCTATAGAGACCTATGGCTCAGAGGGCGTAAACGGCAATAACTTAAGGAGCCGTTTAAGAAAAGGTTGGACTACTATTAAAGCTTTGACAACTCCTATACGGGTTCCTCAGAAAGGATTTATTGTAAAATGTTTGCACTGTAAGGATGATATAGTTACTTATAGCTACTATAAAACAAAATACTGTTCTAAAAAATGTAAGGATACATACGCAAAAGTAAAAGGCTTGCTCAAAGGAGAGAATAACCCTAATTTCGGAAATACTTGGTCGAAAGAAAGAGTAGAAGAATTCTCCAAGTTTAAAAAGAAACAATTCGCTGAAAATCCAGAGCTACGTTGGGAAGCAGGAAAAGCTAACAGAGGTGTAAAACTTTCAAAAGAAAGAATACACAGAATGTTTAAGGATAGGCCTCCTCGTTCTTTCTACAATATCAAACACAGCGAAGAAACTAAACGTAAAATAGGTTTTAAATCTTCAGCAAAATTCACTCCAAAATTTAATAGAAGACTGAGAGAGACGAATGAAAGACTAGGAAATTGGATACCTCTAAAAGATAAACCTTCTAGAGTAATTTACGATTCAACAGCTAATTGGGTAGTAAACATGTGGAATTTTGCTACGGGATCTGAACTAAAACTTTTGAGAAATGTAGGAATCTTTAATCCTTACACGAATACAGAAGGTGTAGTTCGAGATCACATTTACTCTAGGGCTAAAGGTTTTAAATTAGGAGTTTTTCCAGAAATATTACGCCATCCTGAGAATTGTCAAATTCTTCTTCATTCAGATAACTCTATAAAAAGAGGAGGCTGTGAGATAACTTTAAACAGACTATTTAATAACATAAGAAACACAGAGTTTAAGTGGAAAGAACAGAATACTGTTCTAGACTTAATAAAGAGATATAGAAAAGGAGAAAGATGGATTTCTCCTTTTAAGGAAAGTAAATAATGACAAGAAGGTACTACTGCGTAGCCGATCTTCACCTCGAGCACGAAAAAATGCACAAGTTTACTTTTGAGGATGGCACTATAACCCGTCCTAATCCTATAACCAAACTACCATTCGCTAGCATGGAGGAGCATGATGAATTTATTATAGAACAATGGAATAAAACTATAAGCTATCAAGATACTGTATACGTCTTAGGAGATGTGTGTATCAATAGTAGAGGAATACGTAAACTTGGTCTATTGAATGGAAGAAAGATTTTGGTTCCTGGTAATCATGATATCTTCCATTACAAAGAGTACGGCAAGTACTTTGCGGATATACGTGGATGTATTATCAGGAATAAGGTAATATTTTCTCATTTTCATATCCCTGAGATTAGTATGGCTAGGTATGCTCTTAATGTTCACGGACACCTACATTCGTTTAAGGTAGATCATCCAAAGTACCTTAACGTAGGCTTAGAACATACCAATAACTTTTGCCCAATTTCTTTAGATGAAATCTACGCTTACCGGGACAGCATTAAAAACATGTCACCGGATAGTCTAAAGATTACACCCGATTAAAAAGGAGAACAATTATGCGTACTATTCTAACGCTATTCTTGTTATTTTCCCCTCTAGAAGCGTTTGCACATTCCTTTGACTTTCAAAAAGGCACAGCCTCATACTATAGCCGCTATGAAGACGGCAGGAGGACCGCTGATGGTGAAAGGTATAGTCCTTACAGGTATACAGCAGCTAGTAGAACTCTAAAGCTAGGTTCTATTATCGAAGTAGTTAATGCTCGTAATGATAGAAGAGTTTTTCTCAAGGTAAACGATAGAGGCCCTTACGTTGGATATAGAATCCTAGACGTAAGTTGGATAGCAGCAAGAGAGCTAGGAATGTTGCGTACTGGCACAACGCAAGTTAAAGTCTACGTTCTAAGACACTCACATTCTAGAGCTAGAAGACACCACGAAGAAAAAAGACTTACACCTCATAGGTGGATTATCAACCATAGGAGCACCCATGACAGAGTTTCATCCAATCAATTGCCCTAACTTTATTTGTGTTCAGCCTAGCATGTGTTCTAAGTGTGAGCATTGTATTTGGGTCGTAGTTGATACTACCACACGCAATGAAATTGTGTGGAAATCAAGTGAAGCCTTTCCAGGAATAGCCAACGCAGAATACCGTGGCTTCAAATTGAAACTGTATCCTGTAGGTTCTGCTGAATATCAAGTAGACGTTAATAACGAAGTCTTACATCAAGCCTCGGGTCACGATGACGTGGAGTGTATTACTATCATGGTGAAAGCTGTGCTAGATAAATCCAAGGATGAGAATATACCAATACCTGATGTAAAACTTCCACCCGTAGAGATAACTATCACAGAAATAAAGTGGAGATAGTATAATGAAGATTCGTATTAGTAAGACTGGAGATACTTTTGAAGTAGATCCTTTTGAGCTTCCGGGTTCTCCATATGTAGGTCGTGGTCGAACTATGGACGCAGCTATGGGAGACTTTCTGCGTCTATATCAAGATCGTCTTGGTCTTAAGATAGAAGTACACGAATCTGCACTGCCTGCTGAAATGCGTCGTAGGCAGCGTGAACTAAGTAAACGGTAGGAGAAGTGAAATGGGGGTAAACATAGACCTCGATATCTCTGATTGGGATCAATTTCTAAATAGCGGTATGAAACGCATACACAGAGATGATGATACGTTTCCAAAAGTACAAAAGCCCTTGAACCTATATGATGAATATACCAGTAATTCCGGTGATTTTCGTCCTGCTAACTTTGACCTATGGAGAAATGAACTGAGCAAAATGTTCATAGATTCCAGAGTATATTTGACTATGTGGCTCAATGGTCTTAGTGAGATGGAGAAAGACGAAAGTTTGTGGTTTTCTGTGTCATATTAAAGGGATATTATAATGGAAGAATATGGAAATAAAAGACTACGTAAATGGCAAAAGTGGATGATTACGTTTTGGCCGGTTGCTGTTGCAAGTTGCTTCATTAAATTACTATTTACAACTCCCGGATCGCATGAAGCTCTATTTTGGGTAAGACTATGCTTACTAGCTGCATTCGGACCTTGGGCCTGTTTATTGATTCCAAAATATGCTATGGAAGGTATTAGAGAATGGTGGAAATGGATCAACATATAAATTACTAAATTCTAGGCGTAAAAAAGGCCCGTTGAGTTTTTTGCTCACGGGCCTTTTTCTAGCTCAAGATTCTAAATTTTTTACTCTAGAATGATACTTGGTGCCTTGTATCCTTTAACACCATCCGAATGTCCTTTAGCCTTGAAAAAGGTTGCAGGATTCTGCATGGCTTTTGCGCAGTTAGCAAGAAATTGATCGGTATCTGCCTGAGTAGGCTTAGTTTTTGCGAAAGCAATACCTTGCTGAAGACTAAAATTATAATCCTCATTATTCTGCCTCATGGTATCTTCATGAACCTTTGCAGCTTTCTCAGCAGCTTCTTGTGTAGAATAAGGTCCAGTCTCGCGCATGTAGAACCAACCGCTAGGTTTTTCCATAACTCTCATCTATTAAGCCTTTAAATTTCTAGTTGCTACAATAGCACTCATTGGATCCATATCCGATGTAAGAAATAAATTCCGAAAGTTTGCAAGATCTTCTGGGGATGGAATCCAATCGCCACTCCCAACCTCTATATGCAACACGGATCTGTCTCTCAAATCCTCAAGGCTTACGTCAAGAGATCTCATTAGAAACTTTAGAAGTCCTAATTTAAATTTCTTCATTTAGACATGCTTTCTAATGAGATCGTTGATCTTCTCGTTACGGCAAGCGCCATTCAGATTCTTGTTTAGATACATAAACTCTTCTTTGCTAAGAGTCTTTTCTGCACCTCTAATCTTAGCGTAAACTTCAACGGCACTTCTATCATCATTGATACAGAGATCCTTAATCATGGAAGAGATGCTATCGTTCTCTGCATCCCGCTGGACAACGATGTCCTTAGGCATGATCGGTTCCATATCAATATCAGCATTAGCCTTGTTATGTTTGTTCTTAAGGCGAAGGGTCTCTACGATTGCATCTTCATCATCCAGAACCTTTTCTGCTTCTGGATCTCTAACTAGTTCAATAAGACCTTTGTTGATTGCTTCACGGAAAGAAGGGCTTGCTAGAATTACTTCCTTAGGCGCCTGCATCGAAAGATTCTGAGGTATCCAACTGTCATGTACGATTACAGAACGAATCTGATTAGAATAGTGGATTTCAAAAGCCACGTTGCTCGAACGCTTGTGACGTGAAACACTAATAGAAGTGTTAAGAACGTAGACGTCTTCAGACTCAGCTTTAGTTAGTTGATTGATTGTATAAGCAGCCATTTGTATGTTCCTTTAAATATCAGTAGAATTATTAGAATTGGTAGTGCTATTAGATAGAATGTTTAAGGCTTTGAACAATGCTCAAAGCTTCGATTAAGCCGCTTAGTTCCGGGATTAGATCTCCAGTCTTACTCCGTTCTTGCAGCTCTGTTGCGCGATTTAAAATCTCTACGTACAGCTCATTGTAGATCTTATTTGTAAATTCTATTACAGGTGCTTGAAGATCCTCAATTGAAGCCTTAACCTCTTCAACTTCTAGACCATTAAGCAATCTAGAGGATCTTCTGGAAGCCCATTGTTGTGCATGTTTATCCATCCACTCTTTATTAGTTTCTTTGCCTTTCCTGAGATTCTCTTCTACTCTCTTGAGTATAGAGTTCACAGGCGAACCTGTGATATATTCATCTGCAGTAGGTAAACCGCATTCCTTTTTCTTTTCCTCTACTAGGGCCAGTACTCTAAGGATAGCTTCTTCTTCATTGTCAGAAAGAACCATCTCTTTAACATTTGTATCACACACTACCTTGTAGTCATCTATTGACCTTTTAATAGGCTCATTAATAACGATAACCGGCTTTAGTTTAAGAGTGACTTCATCTTTCAAAAGCTGTTCCACTAGACTCTCGTGCAAGTCCCTAAAGGCATGATTATGTCGAGTACCAACCCATACTGCCAACAGGCTAACTAAAGTAGCATCCGGTGTTTTAGGGCTAAACTCGAAATCCCGCTCAATTAGGTGTTTGCAAGTTTGGGCCTTATGAGCCCAAGTGCCTTCTTCTTTTAAGATTTTTAAAAGGCTATTTTCAAAATCTAACCAATCGTATCTAGTTAACTTATAATTTTCCATTCTAGTACTCCTGTGTATCTAATCTATTTGTGTCTATTGCGCACATTATTGACGTTACAGACATATTATTTGAAAGTCTGATTGTATCTTGTAGATATTCAACTCTCCAATCTCTTAGAGAGACCCAGCATCTTGTAGCTCTAAATAAGAGACGGACAGAATTAGATAATCTACCGTGAACAAGTTTATTAATATGAGCATAGTCTAGATAGTCCTCTTTATACATTCTATCTAAGAATATATCTACTGATATCTCAAATTCTTTTGGTTCACAAAGTATAATACCTTTGACTCTAATTTCTACAGGGTAATCGTCTTCAGGCTTAAAGAGTGAGCATGTTGGGTATTTATATATAAACCATTCTATGAAATGTCTATTAAAAGTATCTATACTAAAAGGTACTTTCATTTTCTACTCTTCTTTCTCTGTAAGCTTTGAAAGCATTGGAGGTAATATGGACCACAATGTTTCTGGAAAATACACACCTATATTTTGACGCAGCTCGTTCTTAGAATATTCTGCCACAAACATCCAAATATCAATCTTTCTAATATTCAAACCGGGTAAGCAGAAAGGAACTCTATCCTTTTGCTTATGTATTAGCTTAGCTCTATGCGAACACTTTTGACTATTAAGGCAAGACGTAAAGTTGTTCTCTAAAGGAGAACCGCAATTATGACAAGAATACTGCCACTTGCATTTCTCTCTTAACTGTTGAAGAAGTGTAAACAGCGTTGTCATCTTCTCCAAAGTAGAAATAGAATTTGAGTATCTAGCTTGTGCCGTCTTTGCATCTACTTTCCAAAGCAGTGCAAAGTCCTGAATACTCACAGTACTCTTAGCGTGATAGCAACCAGTCTTCTTTCCACCTGTAAGTCTTACTAGGTTGGCGGGACACTCATAATTAGAGCAATCTCCAATTAGTCTTATATTAGTAATAGGGCAAACATGAATACTTTTACCCTTTTCGCTAGTCAATTTAATAGGATTAGCTTTTCTTTTTTCTTGTAGCTTTTGCATTATAATGTTCCTTGAGCCATGTCTTAGATAATTTCTTAAGAGGAGAAGCTTTCCAAGTACTGTACTGATTCTTTTCCAACAAGTTCGCAAGATACCATCCCTGCAAATGCGCATCAATAGGATGGTTTGGAAATGGAAGTAAATCTTGGTACAGAACTTCTAGTGCTGTCTGCTTCTTCACCTTAGTTTTTACCAGTATTGTCCTAGACAAATGTTCAAAGTTTCTATTAAATTGTGTTTTCCATTGTGCGGCCGGGATTACCATTATGTAGATTTTTCTCTCATGGCATATTCTAGCCATTAGTCCTATCATAATGTTTATTAGCTCGCTGCCGTTGCCTCTAAACATACCTCTGTTCTGGAATCTCTCTGCTACAATAGCATTAGGCATATGCTTATCTAGTAGACCCGTGAACTCAGAGACAAACTTGTCTATGTCCATATTAAAATAAGGATCAATTAGATTAGAGATAGTAGATTCAAAGAAGCCTAGTGTCTTTAGTTTCTTATCCTTTAGCACTGCATATGCACAATTCTTAACACCCATATCAAAGGACATAATTGTTCTGAATTTTCTTTGGGTCTTTGCGAGAGGTTTTACTTTCGGCTTTTTCTTCTTAGCCATAGTATCTTTTCCAGATCAGGGTTATATAATTGATAATTTCATTTACGTATGTATGATTTCTTTATTTATAGTCATATTATACACTATTTCAATTTTATGTCAAGTCCAATAAATAGGAGTGTTTGGAGTGAGCTTTTCATTTGGACAATCTGGTAATAATTACTCCAGTTCCTATCAAGGGACAGAGGCTATAGCACCTGAGAATACAGGCATTGGGTGGTTAGCTCAGCGTAGGCTAAACAATGTAGTTGGTAGGGCTAATCAGAGACTTATTAACGCATTAAGAGTTGACGGAGTACCTTTAACCTTCTGGATGAAAACCCAGACTGGCTATCCTTGTACCTGTTGCAAACCCGGAGGTTCTACTTCTGGTTTGTTAGCTTCAGCTGTGAATGATGTTCCTTCAACTAATAATTTCTATACAGACACAGAGTCTATTAATCTACCTGACCCTACAGAACAAAAGTTTAAGGTTATTCGTGTTCGTGGAACTAATCTAGTAGAGGACCTTACTGAAGACGTCTGGTCTAATTTTACACCTACGAATATTAAAACTACTAGTCCAGAAATTACTGAGACCTTTCCACTTAACGCTATTGAAGTTAATCTCGACAACGTTCAAGACATAGACGTTGGTACTGGTAACATAAATGAGTTTATGGGCCAGCAAGAGGATGGTGATTTTGAATTAGATAATTTCTTTGCTGGTGGAGATAGCGGTGCAGTATTCGGAGGTGACAAAACAGCTTGTGGTATTTGTTTCACGTCGGGTTGGACACAGGGTTATTCATTAGTAAACGGAAAGAGAATAATTCTAGACGCTTCAGGTGAAGTTCCATTCTCCTTACAGGGTGCTGATCTTGTCTCTAGCGTCTTTCCTAACGCCTTCAAGTTACCTGTTAATAACACTGGGGTATACTGGAAGATTGAACTTCCTGTTTTCTGCCAGCAATGGGTTAACATAAGAGCTAGAAATAATCTCAAGCCTGCGCAAAATGTAATCATAGAGTACACCACTAGCATAACTGAACCCAATTGGCAGCTTCTTACTCTAGATGTTCTGAATAGCACTTCCAACTCTGCTACGCGTGTTTGGTATATCAGAGCAAGAAGAGATCCTGGTTCCAGACAATACCCTGAAGTTCTATTAACGCATATAGAGCTAATGGTTATTACTTCTGATCCTGTTCCTTCACAGACACCAAACTTTTCTTATAACACAGATTTTAATCAGTATGACGCTATTATCAATACAACCTTTGACGTAGCCCCTACAATATCCATGATACCGAGAGAGTCTGTGTTCACAGACAACAAGTATGGATTATGCTGGAAAGTAACAGAGGTTACTCCACAGATGACAAGCGCACAACAGATATTTGGATTTACAGTTAATGCCCGTGTAATTCAAAGACATGAAATGTTGTACAATTTACATAATTTATACGTAGAGGTGCCAAGTTACTTGCAAGTTACAGGAGCTTCAGGGCAAACTCTTCAAGAGTATAACTCTACTGTTCCTAATCAACTTAATGAGATTGCAAGTGTGGCTACGAACTTTGAGGATCTACAACAGATTCAAGGAGGCTATGCTACAGTAAACTTTGAAGAGCAAGAGTATGGACAACAGGTAGATAATATTCTACCTGATGATTCTCAACCTTTGACATTTATAGAGGTTCAGGTTCCAGAGATACTAATTCCAATGGAAACCCATGATGGTCTAATACTTACAGCGGGTCTGCATAACGACTTTAAATATGAGTCTCCTCTTCCAAGTGCAATTGTAATTACTTTCTATCCTACAAATGTTCAATCTACAATAGCCTTTACAGCTAGTGGAACCTTTTATCCTCTTGGAGCTAATGTTCAAGTAGGTTACTCTAATAATCTTGATACGCCACCGACTTTCTGGCAAGACGCGACTACAACAAATCTAAATTGGGCTACTCAGATAGCAATGCCTTCCACAGGGGCATATATTTTATGGGCGAGACGTATTTACACCACGACTAGCCAAACCGTAGTAGGTTTTATTATAGCTAGCTGATACTAAAGATAGGATACATAATGTCGAGTAATAACTTGGTAGGAACAGGATTACCTATTTCAGAAATGCCTTTGGCTGGTTACAAGGGCTCTATTCTTTTAGCAGGGGTAGATAACACTCTACCCCCGGGGTCACAGAATGTAGCTGTGCCTATGTTTTCAATAGTGTCAGCTCTTAATGCCGGAACTATAGGAACTATAGGAATTATAACAGCTTCAGACATAGACATGGCTCTTGGATACACTCCCGTAAATCCTGATACGTTAGGAACCATGTCTTACGAAGCCTCCGGCTCAGTAAATATTTCGGGTGGAACGATAAACGGGACTTTAATAGGTCTAAGTGTCCCTGCTTCAGGGGCCTTTACCGAACTAACTGCTTCAGGAGCGGTCTCCGGTGAAGGCTTTGTTAACCTTTTATACCCTTATGCTCTACTAGAGTCTCCAGATTTCATGGGTACACCTACAGCACCTACAGCATCCGCTGGAACTAATACTAATCAAATAGCTACCACAGCATTCGTTGCTAATCTTGTTGCTTCAGCTTCGGCTTCGGCTACTGTATACGCTACGGGAGTTACTTCCTTTGATGGTAGATATGGAGCCATTACTTTAGAAGCTTCCGATGTGAACATGGCTTTAGGGTACATGCCGGTAAATCCTGATATGCTGGGAACTATGGCCTCTCAATCCGCAAGTGCTGTCAACATAACAGGCGGAATGATGAACGATACAGCTATAGGAGAGCTAACCCCTTCGAGTGGATCCTTTACAACCTTATCTGCATCAGGAACTATTTCAGGTGAAGGTTTCGTTAATCTTTTATATCCTTACGCAAAGTTAGACTCTCCTGACTTTACAGGGACTCCTGAAGCTCCTACAGCTTCCGCTGGAAGTGAGGATCTACAGATTGCCAATACCGAGTTTGTAAGTGTAGCTATATCAGATTTACATTTAGGAACTATGTCTACTCAAGCAGCTTCCGGTGTAAATATAACAGGCGGAATGATAAACGGAACGGCTATTGGTAATATCATGCCTGCATCCGGAGCCTTTACAGAACTAACTGCATCAGATACAGTATCAGGTGAAGGTTTCGTCAACCTATTAGAGCCCTATGCTTTACTAATGTCGCCTGACTTTATGGGTACACCTACAGCACCTACAGCATCCGCAGGAAGTAATGATTTACAGATAGCTAGTACAGAGTTCGTTACTACTTTAGTTGCAGCAGCTTCAGCTATGGGGGTTACGTCTTTTGATGGAAGAACTGGGGCAGTTACCCTAGAAGCATCAGACGTTGATATGGCTTTAGGCTATACACCTGTAAATCCTGAAATGCTTAGCACTATGGCCTATGAAGCATCTGGTTCTGTAAATATATCTGGAGGGTACATAAACGGAACTGTAATTGGTGATGTTATGCCCGCTTCGGGTTCTTTCACTGCGTTAATAGCAACAGAGTCTGTTTCTGGTGAAGGTTTCGTTAATCTTTTATATCCTTATGCGTTATTGGATTCCCCAGATTTCACGGGTGCCCCTTTAGCGCCTACTGCTTCCGCGGGCAGTAATGACTTGCAGATAGCCAATACCGAGTTTGTGTATACCCTGGTAGCAGCGGCTTCCGCTATGGGAGTTACTTCGTTTGACGGGAGAACAGGGGCTATCACCCTAGAAGCTACAGATGTAGATATGGCTCTTGGATACACTCCCGTAAATCCAGCTATGCTAGGAACTATGTCTTATGAAGCCTCCGGCTCAGTAAATATTTCTGGTGGAGAAATTAATGGAACAACTATAGGTCTGAGTGTTCCAGATTCAGGGGCCTTTACCGAACTATCAGCTACAGGAACTGTTTCTGGAATAGGGTTCACAAACTTACTTGAACCCTATGCAATGTTAAACTCCCCAGACTTTACTGGAACTCCTCTAGCACCTACGGCATCCGCTGGTAGTGACGACCTTCAGATAGCTAATACGGAGTTCGTTGCTACTTTAGTAGCTTCAGCGTCTGCTTCGGTTCTTGATAGTCTTAGCACTATGGCTCACGAAGCATCAGGTGCTGTGAACATTTCTGGCGGGTATATAAATGGAACTGTAATTGGTAATGACGTGCCAGCTGCTGGCTACTTTACTGAACTATCAGCTTCAGGAACTGTCTCAGGTGAAGGTTTCGTTAATCTCTTATATCCTTACGCAATGTTAGAGTCTCCGGATTTCACAGGTACGCCTACGGCTCCTACAGCTTCTGCAGGTAGCAATGACTTGCAGATAGCTAATACGGAGTTTGTGTACACTCTTGTTGCAGCATCTTCTGGAGGTGGAGGTGGAGGTACCACTACAGCGATACCTTATGATTTAGCTGGTGGGTTTGCAGGATTGGGGTTAGAGAACCAGATTACAATGCAATTTGTCTCTCCTAGATACCTATTATTTCCTGCCGGTTTATCAGGTTCCTATGGGTATGCAGGAACGGCAGCTACTTTAACAACTACCTATACTTTAATGAGTAGTACTGGAGGTACATTAGCAACTATGACCTTTGATGCTGGTTCTCATACAGCTACGTTTATGATGACTCTGGCAACTACTATAAGTCCAGGTGATGTAGTAACCATGACAGGACCTGCTACACCCGATGCTACTTTAGCAAATATGTCGTTTACTCTTGCAGCTACGATTACTACTTAGAGACGTAGGAGAATATAATGAACTTACTTAACCTATACTGCGAGTCTTAATCTCATGATTAAATGGTATACCCCTACAATATGTTACTCCCCTTTAATAGATACTAGTGGATTCGGAGGTTCTTGGGGCTGGTCTTATATGAAGCCCACTACGACTACGATGACGGGGTTTGCACTATTCGCAGGATCTACAAGCTATGGATACCCTGCAAGTACAAATCTGTATGCTTACTCTGGAAATACTGTAACTACAGGGTCAGAACTCGGATCGCCTCTGATGGATGGGGCAAATGCCGCAGGTAATTCAATAGTGGGGATATTCGAGGCTGGAGCGGTACCTTATACAAGTATATATACTTACTCTGGAAATGTCGTAACTAAAGGAACAAACCTTACTGGTGCGATAGAGTACTCATATGCTGCTACAGGTAACTCAATAATGGGAATATTTGCATTAGGAGAGTCCGTAACTACAAATATATATACCTATGCTGCAAATACTGCAACTCTGGGTACAAATCTTATTGACCAGGTATATCTCGGGAATGCCGTAGGTAACTCTACGGAAGGTATATTCTCAATGGGGACATCAGAAACTACAAATATATATATGTACTCTGGAAACACTGTAGCCGCAGGTACAAACCTTACTCTAGGTTCGTATTACGGATCAGCCGCAGGTAATACAACGCAAGGTATCATCGCAATAGGTAGTAATTCAACAACTACAAATATTTATACTTATGCCGGAAACACTGTAACTATGGGTACAAACCTTACTGTTGCTACACAGGCTATGGGAGCTACAGGTAACTCTATTGAAGGTATATTCACACTACAGGGTGTAGTATCTACAAATATTTATACTTACTCCGGAAATATGGTAACTATGGGTACAAACCTTACTTATAGTGGTGTATTTGCGGTAGCGACATCTTCATCAAATATTGGAGTCATTAGCTAATATGTATTCAGCTTCTCACAGACTAAACCACAACTTTCAACT
>Ga0182024_10009790_pt1 | contig 19722 bp, 21 predicted proteins | sample P32metaG_FD_120480 | JGI IMG/M metagenome (GOLD analysis project Ga0182024, IMG submission 120480) | Permafrost microbial communities from Stordalen Mire, Sweden - P3-2 metaG (Illumina Assembly) | ecosystem: Environmental > Terrestrial > Soil > Wetlands > Permafrost | place: Sweden: Stordalen... | reverse complement strand
TTGCGGACTTTGCTGCCATCAGAAGGTCATCGCGCTGTCGCCATATGATGTGTTGCGGCTTGCGCGGGCTGCAGGAATATCGACGCGCGAGGCGATCGATCGCTTTACGATTCGGCGCGGGTCGATTTTGAAGTTTACCGATGACGGTGCTTGCGTGGCGCTCGAAGGCACGCGCTGCGGGGTCCATCGCGGGCGTCCACTTGCCTGCCGGCTTTATCCGCTCGGAATCGAGCATCGTCAAACCGCGGACGATGAAAAGTTTGTGATGCTCGAGCCTGCTGCGGGTTCGCTCGGCGTTTACGCTATCGACGGCTCAGTGAATGATTTCGTCGAAGCGCAGGGCGTCGTTGAGTATCTCGAGGCGATTGCGCGCTATGCGGAGTTGCTCGCTGTCTTTCGCAAGCGCATCGCGGCGACCGTCGATTTCGATCGAGTCGAGCCGCGCGAGTTCTGGCGGCGCGCCGTGCGCGAGGCTCTCGCCGAGTCGAACTACGACGCGAATCCAGTGATCGATGCGATGTTCGATGCGGGTGGAGTCGAAGGTGCCGGCATCGACGATGCAGAAATCGTCACGGAGCACATTAAATGCCTCGCGCAGATGATTCAGCGCGAATCGAATCCGGAAATGCTCGCGGCGGCGGCGGTGATGCTCGCAGTGAGTTTGGGATATTCGCCGAACGAAGTGCAGTGAACCCCGGCTAGTTCGAGATGGGAGCCGCGGGGCTGGCTTGCGCTGCAGGGGTGGCGTCGGCTGAGCCCAAGTCGTTCAGGATTTCGATCGCGTGGGTGGACGGATCGACACTCGGATAAACTTTGATGATTTTGCCGTTCTCGTCGATTACGTAGGTGATTCGCCGGTCGAGGCCGAGGATCGGAATCCCGTTCGCGGCGCCGTAGGCGGTTGCGATTTTCTTGTCGGGATCGAGCAGGAGCGGGAACGGCAGGCTGTTCTTGCGGATGAAATCCTTGTGCGCGTCGGCCGAGTCGACGCTGCATCCGAGCACCACCAGGCCGGCGTTGGTGTAGCGCGCGTAGCCGTCGCGGAACGCGCACGCCTCTTTGGTGCATCCCGAGGTTTCATCCTTGGGGTAGAAATAGAGAATGACTTTTTTGCCGTGGAAGTCGGCGAGCGACATTGGAGCTTCCTGCTCGCCGGTAATCATCTGGGTCGTGAACGGCGGCGCGATTTGTCCTTCCTTGAGTAGTTCGGCGCGCGCGAATTGCGGGCGTATCGCGACCGTGACGGCAATAATTGCAATAACGATTAATCCGATGGTGATCATCTTCATTTGGGTCTCCCCCCATCTCGTTTCAACCGCGACCGCATCGGGAAAGTTCCAGGCCGATCAACCTAACCCCTAACCCCTTCCCGAGCGGGAAGGGGGGCCGGAAAAAAGAACTAGATATAGTACAGCCAGTCGCGGTAGCGGGGTTCGCGGCCATGCAGGGTTGCGTGGAAGACTTGCTGCACCTTGACCGTGATTGGGCCCGGCTTGCCGGCGCCGATTTTGCGATCGTCCAGCTCGACGACTGGGGTTACTTCCGCGGCGGTGCCGGTCATGAAGGCCTCGTCGGCGATGTAGAATGCGTCGCGGGCGAAATATTCCTCGCGCACTTCGACGGCGTTGTCGCGGAGAATCCTGATGACGGCATCGCGGGTGATTCCCGCGAGCACCGACGTAAGCGGCGGCGTGCGCACTACTCCGTCGCGCACGACGAAGACGTTCTCACCGCTGCCCTCGGCGACGAAGCCTTCGGTATTCAGCAGCAGAGCTTCGTCGTAGCCGTTGCGGCGGGCCTCGTAGCCGGCGAGGATCGAGTTGATGTAATGACCGGTGGCCTTCGCCGCCGGCATCATTGAGTTGTGGTGGAATCGCACGAACGATGAGGTCTTGAGGCGCACGCCCTTGTCGATGCTGTCCTGGCCGAGGTACGCGCCCCATGGCCATGCAGCGATCGAGACGCGAATCTTGTTGCCGCGCGCCGACAGTCCCATCTCACCTTCGCCGAAGAACACCAGCGGCCGGATGTAGCATTCGGCGAACTTGTTGATGCGCACGACGTCGGCGCATGCCTTGAGCAATTCCTCCGCGCTGTATGGCACTTCCATCTCGACGATGTGGCCGGACTCGACGAGGCGGCGGATGTGCTCGCGGGCGCGGAAGATTGCGGAGCGGCCGTCGTCGCTTTTGTAGCATCGCATCCCTTCAAAGACCGCGAGGCCGTAGTGCAGGCTGTGGGTGAGCACGTGGACAGTGGCCTCGTCGTACGGGACCATCGCGCCGTCCATCCAGATTCGATCGGAGCGGAGATTGTTCGCAGGCATAGTGGAGTCAAAAGTAGTCGAAGGTGCGTAGTTAGTCGATGGGCCTGAAGAACCTAACCCATAACCCCTTCCCTCGAGGGAAGGGGAACCAAATCGCGCTCAAATCTAGTCGCGGCGTGTGGGATCTGGCGATGGCGGCGCCGTGACCGCGCCGTTCATTTCGTTTGACGCCGAAGCGACCTGCGCAATGCCTTGGTGCGAGCGGCGGCGTCGCCGTCGGCGACGGCGTCGATTGCCGGCGGCGGGTGGCGCGCCGGGATTGGCGGCGTCGGCGTTGACACTGGCCGCGGCGGGACTCGCGGTGAAGCTGTCCGGGTCGGCGAGGAAGCGAATAGTGCGCGTCGAATCGATCGAGTAGGTAGGCGCCGTCATCTCGAAGAACATCCGCGCGTCGGGAAAGTACGGCCGCCGCATGAGGCGCCGCGTGCGGCGCGTCGGCGCGGCGAGATTCTCGAAGGCCTCGTGCAGCAGGCGCATCTGCTCGGTATCGCCGCGTGCGAAGCCGCGCGCGCGGAGCTCGCCGAGAATGTCGATGCGGCGGGTGCCACCTTCCGCACCGCCGCGGCCGCGCGCACCAGGATGGCGCCGCTGCTCGTCGCGATAGAGGTCCAGCATCAGCACGGCGAGCACGATCGAGTGATCCGGCGAAAGTCCGCTCCCGATCGCGCGGCCAAGTGCGGCCATGTTGCGGACGGCGGGTTGTTCGGCGAGGGTGGCGCCGCGCGACTTGAGATGAGCGGCGAGAATCGGGATTACGTGCTCGAGCAATCCCAGCTCTTCCATCAGGACCAGCGCGTGCGCGGCTTCGGGCTGGCCGAGCGTTTTGTAAGTCTCGTCGACCAGGCGCGGCACACTGGCTTTGTCGAGGTCGGCGCGATGGCGCCCGATGGCGGCGCGCGTGGCGGGCTCGATTTCGAAGCCGAGCTTGGCGGCAAATCGCACCGCGCGCATCATGCGCACTGGATCCTCGCGCATCCGCAACTCGGGATCGCCGATGGTGCGGATTAGTCGCGCTTCGAGGTCGTCAACTCCGCCCGGAAAATCGACCACATGAAAAGTTTGCGGACTGTAGAACAGCGCGTTGACGGTGAAGTCGCGGCGGAACGCGTCTTCCTCGGGCGTGCCGAAAGTGTTGTCGAGGCGAATCAGCGGGTCGTCGGTATCGGCGACGGCCTCGGCCTGTTTGCGGAAAGTGGCGACCTCGACGTTCTGGCGGCCGAAGAAAACGTGAACGAGGCGAAAGCGCCGCCCTATCATACGGGAGTTCCTGAAAAGATCACGCACTTGCTGCGGATGCGCTGAAGTGGCGACGTCGAAATCCTTCGGCTTGCGCGAGAGCATCAGGTCGCGCACGCCGCCGCCGACCAGGTACGCGTCATAGCCGGCGCCGGCGAGGCGATAGAGGACCTTGAGGACGTTGGCGTCGATATCGCGGCGCGAGATGGGGTGTTCGGCGCGCGCTAGTATACGGGGTTCCAATTCGACAGCTTCCGTTTGCCCGAATTCGTCCCAAAACCTAGCACGACGGCGCGCGGTCTTCATCGCCCCGACTCGCCTTTGAACGACCGAAAGGCGCTTTGCCCATGAAGCGCGAAAAGAGTTACGCTAGACGGATACCAAAGGAGACCTCTACATGGACAAGTTTCTAACCGACGTTAAAAAGCTTCGCGACAACGCCCGCAAAAATATGGATAAGGGCGCGATCACCGACGGCTACAAGGCCGACGTCCAGCAGGTGCTGAAAGTGCTCAACGACGTACTCGCGACCGAGCTGGTCTGTGTGCTCCGATACAAGCGGCACTACTACATGGCTCAGGGAATCGCCTCCGACTCGGTCAAGGCAGAATTTCTGCAGCATGCGACCGAAGAGCAGCAGCACGCCGATTGGGTTGCGGAGCGGATCACGCAGCTTGGCGGCGAGCCCGACTTCAGTCCCACGACACTCGCTGCGCGCTCGCACTCGGAGTACGTCGAGGGCAAGACGCTGGTCGATATGATCAAGGAAGACCTGATCGCCGAGCGGATCGCAATCCAGACCTACCAGGAAATCATTCGATGGCTGGGCGATGGCGATCCGACCACCAAGATTTTGATCGAGCAGATCAACAAGGTCGAAGAAGAGCACGCCAACGACATGTTGGACCTGCTCACCAAGATGGGCTGACGATTCGCGTCGTGAGTGGGACGGGGCGCGGCTGAGATTCAGCCGCGTCTCCAACCCTGCAGGATGAGCGCGTAATCCGATTCGCCGATGCTCGACTGATGTTCCTCTTCAGCTGTCGCGGCGTTTTCCTTGTCCTGGTCCTGTTCGCGTTCTACTCGTACCTGACCATCAGCGGCCATTGCAGCGCGGTGGAACCGTGGATCAACGGCGCGATGCCCGTTCTCATCTCGCTATTGTTTCGTTCGAACGTGGTTTGGTTAGTGCATCGCAGGTAGGGGCCCAGTCCCGCGCGCATCCGCTCTCAGCGCCCGCGTCCGCAGAAAGTTGCTTGACACGAGAGGTCCCCGTGAAATAATTGGAGTCGAAAGCGCGCGGAGCATCACGCTTCGCCATCGTGTTACCGGAGTCTTGCCACGATGAAGTCCGCACGCAGATTTGTCCTACCGCTCTTCGCCGCGGCGTTGATAGTCGCGACGTACAGTCTGTCCAGTGCGCAAGGACCCGGGCCGCTCGCCAATCCCAAGTCTGAGAACCAGGCGGGGTTCCCCGCGACTCTTTATTCCTGGGTGATCCCGCCCGACAATCAGCAGACCCCGGCGAAGATCGCACTCGGCAAGTCGCTGTTCTTTGAGGATCGGCTGTCGGCCGACGGCAAAATTTCGTGCGATCACTGTCATGGGCCCGCCAAAGGTTTCACCGACCAGCTGCCGACCTCGATGGGTATTAACGCGCAGTTCGGGCAGCGCAACGCGCCGTCGGTGCTCAACGCGCTGTTCAACGTGACGCAGTTCTGGGACGGACGCTCGCCGACGCTCGAGGCGCAGATCGAGGGCCCGGTGACCAATCCGGTCGAGATGGGCATGAAATCGACCGACGACGCGGTGGCGGCGGTCAAAGCGATTCCCGAGTACCAGAAACAGTTCCAGGATGTGTTCGGGCGCGACGCCAACTTCGCCGATATCGAGCGTGCGATCGCGGCGTACGAACGTACGCAGCTCGCGTTCGACTCGCCGTTCGACAAATTCATCGGCGGCGACCAAGGCGCGATCAACGATTCGGCCAAGCGCGGATGGGCGATTTTCAACGGCAAGGGCCGCTGCATGTCGTGTCACGGATGGAATCCGACGCAGCCGCTGTTCACCGATCAAAAGTTTCACAACATCGGAGTGTCGGCGCATAAGTCGGACTTCGTGCCGCTCGCGCGCAAGGCGCTCGACACGCTCAGCACCAGCGGCGGCGACTCGCAAGCGATCGATAAGCTCGCGATTGGCACCGACATGAGCGGGCTCGGGCGCTTCCTGGTGACCAAGCAGCCGCACGATATCGGATCGTTCCGCACGATGAGTTTGCGCAATCTGCTGGTCACACAGCCGTACTTCCACGACGGCTCGCAAGTGACGCTGTGGGACACGATCGATCATTACAACAAGGGCGGAGTACAGAACCCGTATCTCGACGGCGGAATTACTCCGCTTGGACTTACTGAAGATGAAGAGGATGACCTGGTCAATTTTCTCGCGAGCCTGACCAGTCCCGAATACGCCGATGCGGCCAAGCAGGAGTACGACCTGCAGTTCAAACGCTCGCGCACCGACAGGCCGCAGCGCGACGCCGCGGCAGCCAATGGCGAGAAAGGGCACAACGGTCCGGGATTCGCGGGACCGTTCGGCGATATCGGACCGGCACAGAGCAAGGAAAATCCGGCACAGCTCGGCGGCGATTAAAACTCGATGAAAGGAAAAAGGCAGAGGCGCGATGGCTGCTCGGCATAAAAGCGTCGAAACGAAATACATGGAAGAGCGCGACGCCGCGTTGCGCGGACTGCGCGGTCTCGACCGCCGCACGTTTCTGAAAGTGCTTGCCGCGTCGGCCGGCGCCGTGATGGCGAAGAGCCTGATGCCGCCGCATACGTTTCAGCTCGTCGAGGTCGCCAACGCCGCGCCCGACAAGGGCCTTGAGACCGCGGGCATGGCGGGTCATCTGCCGTTCACGTTTGCGTACATCTCGGACACTCATCTATATCAGCGCACGCTCAACCAGCGCTTCGTGCGCGGAGCGGTCAAAGCGGTCGAGGACGTCAACGCGCTCGATCCGCAACCTGACTTCGTGCTGTTCGGCGGCGACCTCGCTCAACTCGGGCGACGCGAGGAGCTGGATCTCGGACGGCAAATCCTCGCCGAGGTGAAGGCGCCCGTGAAGATGATGGTCGGCGAGCATGATTGGTTCTACGACTTGGGCGACACGTGGCAGGAGATGTTCGGGCCGCCCAATTACTCGTTCGACTGGAAGGGCGTGCACGTCGTGGTGCTGATGAGCGTGCACGAAAAAGATTTCTGGACGGCGCGCAAAATGACGCCGGCCGAGCGGATGCAAACCGTGGCGGGCCTCGACAATGGAATACAATCGCGCTTCGAAGTCGGCGACGACGAGCGCAAATGGCTGTCCGACGACCTCGCCAAGGTGCCGCATACGACGCCGTTGCTGGTCTTCTCGCATTCGCCGCTCTACAAATACTACCGCAACTGGAATTTCTGGACCGATGATGCGGAGCAGGTGCAGGCGATTCTGAAACCGTACAAGCACGTGACGGTGATCCACGGCCATACGCATCAGATGCTCTACAACCAGATCGCGAACATCAGTTTTTACGGGATGCTCTCGACGGCGTGGCCGTGGCCGTACGCGCCGACCGGGTTGCCGAAGTTGACGGTGCAGATGAACCGCGCGGATCCGTTCGATCAGTTCGACGGACTGGGCGACGGTCAGTTTAATGTCCGCGCCGACGGTTTGACGGACAAGATCTACAACCTGTGGGATCGCAACCCGGTGACAGTGAAAGCCGACTACCTGGTTTCGCACGGCAAGACCGCGCGGCCGCCCGCGCCACAGTTCGCGAGCTACTGAATATGACGCGACGATCGATCGCAATCGCAACGGCAGCGGGATGTGCGGCGATACTGGCGGGCCTGGCCTACGCGCCGCAGGTACTTCGCGCGCAACAAGCGCAGCCGCCGCTGCCAATCCATCAGCTGCCGGGTGCGAAAGACGGCGGCGTGGTCGTGATGCTTTGCGACGGCAAGACCAGCATGGAAGTGAAGGGCCTGAAGACCGGCGAGTCGATGAGTCATGCGCAGGCGATCGAGGTCACGCGCGAATTGATGGCGCAGTGGCAGCGCGAGCATCCAAACGAAAAATGGCAAATGGCGCAGACCGATGAATCGTCGCAGCCGGTGCCTGCTCCGTCTGCAGCATCAGGCGCCGATGTTTCCAAGCCGAGCGGAACGGTGCCCAGTCCGGAAAATACCGGAAAAGCTCCGGCGAAAGGAATGCAACAGGGCGATACCTACGCCAGCTTCACGGATCGCGACTACAAGATTTGGAAGAACGAGACCGACAGCTTCGTCGCCGAAGGCAAAAAGATTTTCCACAGCGACAAGGAACTCGGCGGCACGATTGGCGTGAGCTGCGACATGTGCCATCCGGATGCGTCGAATACGCATCCTGAGACTTATCCAAAGTACCAGGTCCAATTGCAGAAGGTGGCGCTGCTGCGCGACATGATCGATTGGTGCATCGAGAATCCGGTAAAGGGCAAAGCGCTCGATCCCAACGATCCGAAACTGCGCGCACTCGAAGCGTACATCCTGGCCCAGCGCAAAGGCTTCCCGCTCGATTACGGGAAGCACTGATCGCGAGTGCTAGCTGCGATGCTGATGTAGCCGCAACAACATCAGCATCAGCATCAGACGATCGTTGTGCGGGTTGAGCTCACGCACTGTTCTTTCGTCGGCCAGCATGCCGCTAAGGGCCGCCTCGCCGAAGACCTCGAACGCGACGCGCTCGTCGCTGCCAACTGAGAATCGTTGCGATGAAGCGACCTTCGCCGGTAGCTGGTGCGCAACTGAAAACCGTCTCGTCGGACTGATTGGATTGCTCAATGGGTGAATATCGAGCGAAACACGATGAGCAAAGCCGGCATAGTGAGGTGCGATCGGTGCCGATCGCAGCCGGTCGAACAACGGATTGTTGAGCAAGATTCCGGATTCTAACGCCAGCAGGAGCATCGCCGCTCCGAAAAGCGAAGCCAGTGCGATCGTCGCCGTACGCCAGTCGCGCGCGCCGATGCTGACTGTGGGTATGTGCGCTTGCGGTTTCATTCGCGTACCCGCGCTGAAACCAGCAAGGACCATACCTACAGTTAGTAGGCTTTATCTGTCTATCGGTATGATAAGGCTTGCGAGCTTTACGCGCTGCTTGAGCCGCACTGCCGCGTCAGTGCGTGCGGTAATAGAGCCACGCGCGTTCTGAGATCGCGGCGACATAGTACAGCGCGATCAACGGCGCGACGGCGCGCACGATCGTGCCGGGGAGCGCCGGAGGCGGTGCAATTGCGAGCGTTATCACGAGTGCGTAGTTGATGATGCCGCCCCAATGCCCGAGCCGGCTCTTGATCGGACCCGAGGCGCGCGCTCCGATCACGACCGAATCGATCGCATACTGGCTGAACGACAGCGCGATGAGGATCGGAATGTAGAATGGAATCGCGCCGGCGTACGCCTCGCAGAAAAGCGCGGCCAGCACGAAGGTCACGTCCGCGATCCCGTCGAGCCATCGCCCGCTCCCGCTCGCGACTCCGAGCAGCCGCGCAATTCGCCCGTCGATGAAATCGCTGCCGGCTGCGACCAGCGCGACAATCGCGAATGGCAGCCGGCCATGGTGCCCGTGGGCTGCGAGCTCGATCCAGATTGCGGCCAGCGCGAATCTCAACGCGCTCAGGCCGTTGGGTATCTGCGCGAGCATCAGGTTGCCGCCGCCTGGTTTCGTTGCTTCGCTCGCGGGAGCTGAATGCTCTACAATTGAACTCTTATGCCCGGAAAAACTTCCCGCACGATTCAGGTCGTCAGCCACGGCCCCTCATGCCTCGACGGTGTGATGGCGGCCGCTGCGGTGGCGCGCTTTTACGATGGCCATAAAGTTTTCACGACGCTGGCCGGCAACAACGAGGCCGACAGTGTAATCGGGAATCTGAGGCTCAGGTCCGAAGACAACAACGACGAAATCTGGATCACCGATTTGTCCTGGAATTCACCGGCGACCGGCGCGCATCTCGCGGAGCTGAGCGAGCGGGGCGCGCAGATTTACTGGATCGACCACCATCGCACCGCAGTTTCCCGCGCCGATGCCCCCGAGTTCAAGGTGCCATTTGCCGCCAAAGTGTTGAGCGAGCAGTATTCGGCGGCGCGCCTGACCTTCAACTTTCTCAAAAAGATGGGGCGTGATCTTCCCGAACGACAGCGCGCCGAGTTCGACGCCTTCGAGCCGTTCGTGATGATCGCCGACGATCACGATCGCTGGATTCACAAGATCGCGGAATCGCCCGATTGGGCGCTCGCGGTGCAGACGCTCGGCGGGACGTCGTCGTATCGCGAAATCCTGAAACTGCGCGAGCCGCGGATGAGCCGCAAGTTGCGCGCCGCGTTCGAGTCGGGCCAGGACGCGATGCGCCGCAGTCTCGAACTGGCCAACGCGACGATGGTCGATCGCAAGCTCGACAACGGAATCACGGTGCGGACCGCGTGCTGCTTCGGCTACAGCAGCGAAGTCGCGGCGCATCTCTACCAGGGGCAGACGCGCACGGTCGTCGCGCTGTTCGATTTGCGCAGCCAGGGCGTCAGCCTGCGGCGCAGCTCTGACAGCGAGGTCGATTTGTCGGTCCTCGCGCAGCACTTCGGCGGCGGAGGGCACGCGGCGGCATCGGGCTTGATGATTCCTGATTTGCGCCGCGTACCGGCCGAGCGCCTGGCTGAAATTCTGGGCGATCAGCTCGAAAAGCCAGCGTCCTGACCTTCGCGCTCAAGTCACACACTAGCCAGTTTCCTACATTTCCTGATCGGCACTGCCCTTGCGTCAAATCTGCCAACTTGCCTAGACTGACCGTACGTTCATTTGACTGACTGTCCAGTTCCCATGACCAAGGAAGAGGTAATCAAGGAATACCGGGTCCGCGAGATCCTCGAAGCCGCGCGCCGCGTGATGGCGCGATACGGGATGCAGGGCACGACCGTCGATCGCGTCGCCGAGGAAGCGAAGGTCGCCAAGGGCACTATCTACCTGTATTTCGATACCAAGGACGCGCTGGTCCACGCGGCGGTCCTCGAGGGTCTGCGCGAGATGGTAGCGGAGACGATCGCGTCGGACGACGCGTCGATACCGCCGCTCGAGCGAATCCGCAAGCTCATCCTCGCGCAGTTCCGAATCCAGGCCTCGAACCAGGATTTTTTGAAGACACTGATCATCGGCAATTCGCTCGATATCGAGCTCGAATCGGAGGCCGGCCGCGAATACATGCGGGTTTACGCCGGCCATCTCGATTTCATGGCGTCTGTGCTGCAGGACGCGATCGATCGCGGCGCGATTCGGCGGATCGATCCGCATTTCGCGGCCTTCATGCTCGGCGAGATGCTGACCGGGTCACTGCGGCGGCGGTTGCTCAAGCTGGCGTCGAGTCCGCTCGAATCGGACGCGGAAGCCGTCGTGGAACTTTTTCTCAGAGGAATTGCGGCGCTTCCATGAAGATTTTCAATGTTCCAGCGCTCTCCCTGCTGGCAACCGCGCTCGGCGCGCTGGCTCTTGCGGGATGCCATCAGCCGGCCGCGGCGGAGGTCGAAAACAAGACGGGACCGGCGCCGATTGCGATCGCCGTCGCCACGGCGCATCAGCAGAGTCTCGATCGCACCGCCGAGGTGCAGGGTGCGCTGTTCCCGCGCGAGCACGCGGTGATGTCGTCGGAGGTCGAGGGCAGAGTAGCTGAGGTCGTCGCGGACTTCGGCGACAAGGTCACGGCGGGCCAGTTGATGCTGAAGATCAACCCGCGCGAATACGAGTTGCGGGTCGAAACCGCGCAGGCTGCGCTCGACCAGGCGCGCGCCAAGCTTGCCAACTCGACCGCTCGCTACAATCGCGCGCGGACGCTTAAGGAATCGGGGAGCATCTCGGCCGAGCAGTTCGATCAAATCGCGTCGCAGTTGCGCGTCGATCAAGCTGACACAGAATCGGCACAAGAAGCGGTCGCGATGGCACGCAAAAAACTCGGCGACACCGAAATCAAGGCGCCGTTCAGCGGCTCCGTGCAAAAACGGATGGTCTCGCTCGGCGAGTACGTATCGCCCGGCAAGGAAGTTTACGAACTTATCGCGACCGACCCGATCAAGCTGCGCTGCCCGATGCCCGAACGGTTCGTCCCGCTCGCGCGCGTCGGCATGCCGGTGAAGCTTGCGATCGACGCGAACCAGGGTGCGTCATACACGGGGAAGATCACGCGTATCGCGCCGGCGCTCGATGAAAGCAGCCGCACGCTGCTAATCGAGGCCGAGGTTGCCAATCCCGACGGCGCGCTGAAGCCCGGATTTTTCGCGCACGTGACGATGGATCTCGGTCACGATCGCGCTCTGTTCGTACCGAGTGCCGCGGTGCTGCGCTATGCCGGCGTCGCGCGCGTATTCGTCGTCGAGCAAGGCGTCGTGCGTGCGCGCGAGGTGACGACGGGCAGCGTCGTTGGCGACCAGACCGAAATCACCGTCGGGCTGAAGCAGGGCGAGCACGTCGCGGTGAGCGACGTCGATCGCCTGGCCGACGGCACCGCGGTGACCGCGAAGGAGCAGTCGTGATTCTTGCCGACCTCTGCGTGCGCCGTCCGGTCTTCGCGACGATGTTCGTCGGCGTGCTGGTCGTACTCGGATGGTTCTCCTACATGCGCCTCGGCGTCGATCTGTTTCCGAAGGTCGATGTACCGACCGTGATGGTTACGACGTTTCTGCCCGGCGCCGCGCCGGAAGAAACCGAGGCGCGCGTCACCAAGCCGATCGAGGAAGCCGTCAACACCGTCAGCGGAATCGACGAGATGCGCTCGACCACGCTCGAAGGCGTCTCGCGCGTCACCATCCAGTTCAAGCTCGAGCGCGACCTCGACGCCGCCGTGCAGGACGTGCGCGACAAGATTGGGACCGTGCTCGATCAGCTGCCCGACGGGACCAAGCCGCCGCTGGTGCAGAAGTTCGACCTCGACGCGGTGCCGGTGGTGACGATCACGCTCACCGGCTACCAGAGCCTGAAAGAGCTCACCGAGCTGGCGCGCCGGCGCCTCAAGGAACCGCTCGAATCGGTTGACGGAGTCGGTTCGATCGACATCGTCGGCGGACGCGAGCGCGAAGTTCACGTCGATGTCGACGCCGACAAATTGCACGCGACCGGCGTGACGATTCAGCAAGTCGGCGCTGCGCTCTCGCGGCAAAACGTCGAGTACCCCGGCGGCCGCATGAAGCAGGGCATGTCCGAGGAGATGCTGCGCACGCTCGGCCGAATCACCGAGGTTCCCGATTTCGCAAAAATCATCGTCAGTGAAGTCGAGGGACGGCCGGTGACGGTCGGCGACGTCGCGTCGGTCGAAGATAGCGTCAAGGAGCCGCGCTCGCTGTCGCGATGGGACAACAAGAACGCGGTGTCGCTGGTCGTGCGCAAGCAGTCGGGCGAGAACACGATCGAGATCGTCGATCGCGTCAAGGAGCGCTACGAAACGATCAAGGGCACTCTCCCGCCCGGCGTCGATGTGATTTTCACGCGCGACGCGTCCACGTTTATCCGCGCCGCCGTCGACACCGTGCAGGAGCATCTCTGGCTCGGCGGGCTGTGCGCCGCGATCGTGGTGTTCTTTTTTCTCGGCTCGATCACTTCGACGCTGATCGCCGCGGTTGCGATCCCCGTTTCGATCATCGCGACTTACTCCTTGATCCTGTGGATGGGTTTCACGCTCAACCGCATGACCCTGCTGGCGCTGACGCTCGCCGTCGGAATCGTGATCGACGACGCCATCGTCGTGCTCGAAAATATTTTCCGCTTCATCGAAGAAAAAAACATGGACCCGATGTCGGCGGCGAAAGCGGCCACCGCCGAAGTAGGTCTCGCCGTCAGCGCGACGACCTTGTCGCTCGCGGTTATCTTCGTGCCCGTCGCGTTCATCCACGGTGTGATGGGCCGTTTCCTGAATTCGTTCGGCCTGACGATGGCATTCGCGATCATGGTCTCGCTGCTGGTTTCGTTCACACTCACACCGATGCTCTGTTCGCGCTACCTGAAAGCCAAAGGCGCGGGCGGCGCGAAGCACAACAGCACCAAGGACTGGAAAATTTTCCGCTGGATCGAGGACTATTACGACCTCGCGCTGCGCTGGTCGCTCGACCATCGATGGGTGCTGGTCGTCGTCGCGGTCGCGCTGATCATCTCGATTCCGTTCCTGGGCAAACTGGTCGGGGCGACTTTCATGCCCGACGACGACTCCAGCGAATTCGCGGTCAACATCCGCACGCCACCCGGATATTCGCTCGCGCATACCGATCAGATAGTCGCGCAGATAGAAGATCGCCTGCGGACGATTCCCGAAGTTCGCGACTTATTCACCACCGTCGGCGACACCAACGGCGACGATCGCGTGACGGTCGCACAAGTCGATGCGAAACTCTTCCCGCTCGATCAGCGACGCCGCAGCCAGGAACTCGTGATGGCCGACGCGCGCAAGTTGATGGACGCGTTCCCGGCGCTCCGCGTCAGCGTCGATCCGATCAAGCCGTGGGAGCAGGGTGGATACCGCGAGGTCGCCGTCGAATATGACATGCGCGGTCCCGACCTCGACACGCTGCGCTCGTACGCCGACAACCTGATGACGCGGCTCAGAACGATTCCAGGCATCGTCGATCTCGATTCCAGCTACGAGGGCGGGCTGCCGGAGCTGCAGGTCAATATCGATCGCAGCAAGTCGGCGGACCTCGGCGTGTCGGTCGACGATATCGCGCAGACGATGCGCACGATGGTGCAGGGCGACGTGATCACGCGCTTTCGCGAAGGCCAGGATACCTACGACGTGCGCCTGCAGTTGGCCGACAAGGATCGCAACAATCCAGTGGTGGTCGCGGGGCTGACGATTCCGTCGAGCAAAGTCGGGCAGGTGCGGCTCGACAACGTCGCGACGCTGACGCACGGGACCGGCCCGGTGCAGATCGACCGGCAGGATCGCCAGCGCAACATATCGATCGTCTTCAACCTCGCGCCCGGATTTGCGATGAACAAAGTGATGGACGCCGTCACGCGCGAGGTCCAACAGATTCACTTGCCGGCCGGCTACGTCACGGAGTTCGGCGGGCAAAGCAAGATTTACGGCGAAATGGTTACCGGCTTCGTGATCGCGTTCCTGCTCTCGATCATCTTCATGTACATGGTGCTGGCGGCGCAGTTCGAGAGCTTCATCCATCCGATCACGATCATGTTGTCGCTGCCGCTGGCGGTGCCGTTCGCGCTGATCTCGCTGTTCGTCTTCCGCGAGCACCTGATGCTGTTCTCGACGCTCGGCATCCTGCTGCTGTTCGGCATCGTAAAGAAGAATTCGATCCTGCAACTCGATCAGACGCTCAACCTGATTCGCGCGGGACTGCCGCGCCGCCAGGCAATTCTGACCGCGAATCGCGATCGTTTGCGGCCGATCCTGATGACCACGGCGGCGCTGGTCGCGGGCATGATTCCCGTCGCAATCGGGCAGGGCGCGGGCGACAGCTCGGTCCGCGCAATCGCGCTGGTCGTGATCGGCGGTCAGACGCTATGCCTTCTGATCACGCTGCTCTTCACCCCGGTCGCTTTCTCCCTGTTCGACGACATGGAGAACTGGTTCCGCAGTTTCCGCAAGGCGCCCGCACGGCTAAAGCTGGTCGAGCCGCACTACGACGACGATCTCGAACGCGAAGCGATCGATTAGCCGCGGGTCTCCATCTTCAATCTTGCTCCCGGGTTCTGCTACGCTCGCGAAATTGTGAGCGCGGGAGACAAAACCACTATGGCCGATATCGCTATCGTTCTTGCACTCGGACTTGCCGCCGGCATCCTCGGCGGATTCGTCGGCGTCGGCGGCGGCGTGCTGATTGTTCCTGTGCTGGTGTTGGCGCTCGGTTTCGATCAGCATCTCGCGGTCGGCACTTCTCTCGGCGCGCTGCTGCCGCCCGTGGGGATCCTCGGCGCGTACGAATACTACAAGCACGGCCATCTCAACATCACTTACGCGCTGTTACTGGGATTGGGCCTGCTGATTGGCGGATACATCGGCGCGGTTTACGCTGTGAAGATGCCGGGCGCGGCGCTTCGTCGCATTTTCGGCGTGTTCCTGCTGCTGACCTCGCTTCGGATGCTCTACAAATAAATCCGTCGCCTTGCGATCCCGAATTGCCCTTACTAAGTTCGCGATGTGGACGCCAAGCTCGAACAAGCACTCAACCTTTTGCTCGAATCCGAGCGCGCCGGAGTGCTCGCGCTCGACAAGCTTATCGCCGACGTCAAGCAGGACGAGCTGAAGAAGTTCCTGGCCGGCTCGCGCGCGATGGAACAGCGCAACGCCGAGGAACTCGAGGCCCTGATTCGCGACAACGGCGGCAAGCCGTCGAGCGGTGTCGGACCGTTCGCCCGCAAGGTCGCCGCGCTCGACTCGATTCGCGATCGCCTGAACCTGCTGTCACGCGGCCAGGAATGGGCCGCGCGCAAAACCGAAGTCGCGCTCGCGCTGGCGCCCGCCGACGGCCCGATCCACGACTACCTGACCGCGATGGCGAATCGGCACCGCGCCGAAGTGGAATGGGGCCGCGCCGAAGTCATCCGCCTCACGTCTCTGTCATCCTGACGAAGCGAGCAACACGAGCGGCAGGAAGGATCTCGGACAGCTTCGCGCGAGCGAAGCCGGCATCCGCATTGAAATCGCGAAGCGCTCCTTAATTTGGACGTCGCGCGACGAACACGTCGCGCCCCCACTCATCATTCAGGATGCTCGGCTCGAATCCGGCTGCGCGCAACAGGCGCATCCATCCGCCACGCGGAAAGACGCCCTCGATGTGAGAGTCGTGCACGACGCGCGTGTCGCCGCGAGCGTCGCGCAGCACGATCGCGAAGTCGGTTCTATATGTCGTGTCGGTGGGATCCGGATCGACAGACCACATCAGATAGCGCAGGCTGCGACAGTCGACGCCGTCGTGTCCGCCGTGCCTGGTTTCCGCTGCGAAGGTTTCCCGCACGCAGTCCGGAACGAACAGCGCGACCCCGCCGGCTCTACAGTGACGGTATGCCGTGCGGATCGCGGCGCTGAGGTCAGCCTCGCTCGTCATGTACGCAATCGCGTCATGTACAAACACCGCATCGAACGCGCGACCCAGGTTCACCGTGCGCATGTCGCCCTCGCGATGCTCGCATTCGGGATTAAGCTTGCGGCTGACGGCGAGCATTTGCGGCGACAGATCGACCAGGGTCATCTCGAATGTTGATTTGAGATAGAGCGCGTTGTTGCCGCCGCCCGACCCGAGCTCGAGCACCGTGCGCGGCGCAGGTGTGCATGCTTCCGTCAGCACGCGCGCAAAGAACGCACCTTCCTCCGCGTAGTCTTCGGGCGCCGAGAAGAGCGGCCACCAATCCGCGAGTTCGTCGTATAGCTTCATCGCGGCGTCTTACTTCTGCGGCGACGGCGCAGGCACTTCTGTCATGCGCGCCGTCGTATCCGTGTCGTACTCGAGGTGCAGCGCGCGCACGATCATTCCATGCATCCGCCACAGCCCGATCACGTAAAACAGCTCCATGATCTGTTCGTCGGCCAGATGACTCTTAAGCGCGGCGAAAGTTTCGTCTTCGACCAGATTACGCCCGACCAATTCATCCGTTGCCTGCATCACCGCGCGCTCGACGTCGGTGAACTTGTCGCTGACCGCCCAGCCTTTAATCGCCGCCAACTTGTCTTCGGAAACGCCCACCATTCGCGCGACCTTGAGATGCTGCGAATACTCGAACCGCGACTCGCCGACAATTCCAGTGCGGAGAATCGCCAACTCGCGCAGTTTCGCCGGCAGCTTCCGCCCCGGTTGCATCAACGCCATCAGCGAGTTGCGCGCCTGAAAGAGCAAGTCGGGCACCAGCGCGAACGTGGTCCAGTAGTCGCCGGGCGTGCCGGTGGCAGTGCCCGGCTCGGCGACAGGATCGCGGTCACCGAAAAATTGTTGGTAGAGTTCCCGGATCTCCGGCGTAGCCTCAGCCTTGCTCACCTGTCGAAGTCGTCCCATGGTTCGCTCCTTCGTTCGGCGTGTTCGAGTCCACCCAATATCGCCGATGTCCCGCGCTCTTGCGAGGCCACGCGCACGGCGCGATAATCCGATGCTCCGGTGGACGCATAGCTCAGCCCGGTTAGAGCGCTTGCCTCACATGCAAGAGGTCCCTGGTTCGAGTCCAGGTGCGTCCACCAAATAATTCGTTCAGTTGAGACGTTCTGTTTGGCGGCCGACGCTGGTTGAAATACCGTTGAAGTACTATGATCCTGCGAGACCAGGTGTCGCCGCGCATTGGTATAATTACCGCGAGGTCTCGATATGTTTGAAGACGAAACTATAGACATTGCGTGCCCGAAGTGCGGCTTCAAAAACTCGCTGCTGGTGCGGGAAATCGAACAGCACGCCGAAACTCATATCGTCTGCCAGGGCTGTCACGTCGGCGTGAAGGTAGAGGCGTCGGAATTTCAGCATCGGCTCAGCGAGATTAACGACGAGGTCGAAGCGATGCAGGACGAAGCCCGCCAAGCGGACAAGAAGAGTCCCAAACCGCGCAAAGGTGATTTTCAGATCTGAGGCTTCTTGACCTCTCCCTCGACCGAAGGTTAAGAATCGGCGGCTGCAATGGTCGCTTGATTTCAAAACTCGAAAGGAGATCTCCGCGATGAAGAAAACCAGGATAGCAGGAGTGATGCTCGCGACCGCCGTCGCATTGGCCTTCACCGGCAGCGTTGTAAGTGCCGAGGACGCGCCGGGCGCATCTACCCCGGCGCAAATCAAGTGCCTCGGTGGGAACGCGTGCAAAGGGCAAAGCGCCTGCAAGACTGCGACTTCTGAGAACGATTGCAAGGGAAAAAATTCGTGCAAGGGTAAAGGCTACGTCATCACAGCCGACGCCAAATCGTGCGAAGCCACGGGTGGTCACGTAGGCAAGAAAGCCCCGATGCCGGGAATGTAGCTGTCTACTGTTCGATCCCAATTTTGCCGGGGCCCGAGATTCACCGCCATCATCTCGGCGTCACCTTCATCAAGTTCGCGCGATGAAGGAATCGCTGACGAGATTCCTGCGCACGGGCATCTGCCCGATCGCGGTGATCTTTGTGCTCTTGCTATTGGTTGCGCCTGCCGCTGCCGACATGGACGGCGTGATGATGCACGACGGAAAAATGATGATGATGAAAGCGGGCCAGCCCGCGACCGCGATGGATCACCAGGTCACGATGTCGGACGGCACGGTTGTCAGCGTCGATGGCACCGTCAAATCGAAAGACGGCAAGGAATTTCGCCTGCAAAACGGTGAAATTATTATGATGGACGGGCATCTAATGAAAGGTGGCAAGGCTGCGCCGATGTGCCACTAGGAACTTTGACCTTCGCGGAACCGTTTTAAGGTTCACGATGGACGTGCATCCAGCAAAGGATCGAAAGGCCACGAGGGTCACCACGCGGCTGCAAGTCTCGCCGCCGTGGAGTGAGCCTGCCGCATCGCCGGCTGCTGAAAATCGGCGCACGGGACGACGCGCGCAACCTGCTGCGATTCGGCTGGCGCATTGGATCAACATTCCGCTGCTCGTAATCATGGCCGGCAGCGGGCTACAGATTCTGGCGGCGTATCCGGCGCTCGGGCCGCGCGGCGCGCTGTATAGCTGGTACCCGTTTCAGAACGATGCGCCGCCGTCATGGCTGCGATTCGGCGGATGGCTCGCGGGCGCGCGTCACTGGCATTTCGCGATCGCCTGGTTCCTCATCTTCAATGGTGTGATTTATCTCATCTATATGATCGCGAGCGGTGAATGGCGCCGGCGCGTTTTTATTCCGACGCGTGACACCTCGAACGCGCTCGCGATGTTCGCCTACTACTTGCGCATTCGCAAAACTCCGCCGCCCGAGGACTTTTACAACGGCCTGCAACGCATGGCCTACACGTCCGCGATTTTGTTCGGCGTCGTCGTGGTTCTGTCGGGACTGGCGATTTACAAACCGGTCCAGTTGTACTGGATAACCGCGGCATTCGGCGGCTACGACGTCGCACGCGTGGTGCATCTGAGCTGTCTCGTACTGCTCGCGCAGTTCACGGTGATGCACCTGGTGCTCGTCGCACTGCATCCGCGGACGATCGT